>Ga0307435_1001130_pt1 | contig 11254 bp, 13 predicted proteins | sample SalMarWE160470MG_FD_202164 | JGI IMG/M metagenome (GOLD analysis project Ga0307435, IMG submission 202164) | Salt marsh sediment microbial communities from the Plum Island Ecosystem LTER, Massachusetts, United States - WE1604-70 | ecosystem: Environmental > Aquatic > Marine > Intertidal zone >... | reverse complement strand
AGGGGTGGCTGTTTCTTTCAGCGGGCAGGAAGAAGGATGTGATTATCGCCAAGGGCCAGAATATCTACCCCAGCGATATTGAAGAGGTACTGGCTGAACACCCCAAGGTGGCTGAGGTGGGGGTGGTGGGTATACGTGATGAGGTGCGGGGGGAGACGCCCCGGGCTATCATCAGGTTGAAGCCGGGTGAGGTGGCTACCGAGCAGGAGATAAAGAAATTTTGCCTGGAGCGTCTGGCTAATTACAAGGTACCCAGAGAGATTGTTTTTACCAATTCCTTGCCTTAAGCCATAATTATGGAGCTTTAAGCCGTTTTTAGTTATAGTTCTCTTTTGGAGAAGGGCTGTTGAAGAGAAGAGTAGTGGTAACCGGGTTGGGCGCCATAACCCCGCTGGGGGTGGGGGTGGAGGAGAGCTGGCGGTCTTTATGCCAGGGGAGATCAGGGGTAGAGGCGATTACCAGTTTTGATGCCAGCAATTTCCGGACCAGGATTGCTGGTGAGGTCAAGGGGTTTAATCCGCTGGATTTCATCGACCGGAAGCTGGTAAGGCGGGGAGACCGCTTTATTCATTTTGCCCTGGCGGCTGCCCGAATGGCGCTTGAGGATTCCGGTCTGATTATTAATGCCAGTAACAGTGAGCGGGTTGGGGTTTCGGTGGGGACGGCCATGGGGGGCATAGAGAGTATAGAGAAGAACCATGAGCTGCTGATTAAGGGAAAGCGCCAGAAGATTTCCCCCTTCTTTGTTCCCAGTTTCCTGTGCAATATGGCCACGGGACAGGTGGCTATAGAGTTCGGGGCCAGGGGGGCTAATATGTGTTCGGTGACCGCCTGTGCTTCGGGGACACATGCCATCGGCGATGCCTGCCGGGCTATCCAGTGGGGGGAGGTTGATGCCATGATTGCCGGTGGGGCTGAGGCGGCCATCAGGCCCCTGGTCTTTGCCGGGCTGGAGCCGGTGAAGGTGATGACGGCCAGAAACGAGGCGCCGGCGAAGGCGAGCCGCCCCTTCGATAAGGAGCGCGACGGCTTTGTTATTGGGGAGGGGGCAGGGGTCGTCATTTTGGAGGAGCTGGAGTTTGCCCGCAGTAGGGGGGCCAGGATTTACGGTGAGATACTGGGCTACGGCTTTAATAGCGATGCCTATCATATAACCGCCCCCGACCCTGAGGGCGTGGGAGCCGCCAGTTGTATGAGACTGGCGCTTGGTGATGCCGGTATTTCCAGTGATAAAATTGATTATATCAACGCCCACGGCACTTCCACCGTGCTTAATGATCTCTCCGAGACGCGTGCGATAAAAAGCGTCTTCGGGGAGCGGAGCTACCGCGTACCCATTAGTAGTAATAAATCGATGCTGGGTCATATGTGGGCTGGAGCCGGGGTGACAGAGGCGATATTCAGCCTGCTGACTATTACTCAGGGCATAATCCCGCCTACTATCAACTATGAAACCCCCGACCCGGAGTGCGACCTTGACTATGTGCCCAATGTGGCCAGAGAGGCCGAGGTAAATATAGCTCTCTCAAATTCCTTCGGCTTTGGTAGCACTAATGCCACCATCATCTTCGGCAAGTTCTCCGCTTGAGGAAAAATTGTTTCTTTATTTAAATCCACTCCTCCCCCATTTTAGAGTTTTGTCTTATTTCCCATACCCACCCAAAAGGTTTCACCTTTAAAACTTTCTTTACTCCTCCCCTTAAGAGGAAACTGATAGAAGTGTCCCTTCTGTAGGGTGGGTTGGGTGGGAAGTAGAACCAACGCTAAAAACTGGGCAATCCCGCCCTTTATTCCTTATTTAGCCTATTGCCAACAACAGGGGTATATGCTATTGTGCATAGTAACACTAGGTGTTATGCCAAGCGAGGTATTGAGATGGCAAAAAAGAACGAATTAATCAAAGGCGGCATTGATTCCCTGCTTCTCTGTGTAATAGTTCAGCAACCTGTGTATGGTTACCAGATTATCAAGGAGCTGGAGAGAAGGAGCCAGGGCTATTTTAAATTTAAAGAGGGTACTCTTTACCCGGCTCTTCATCGTTTGGATAAAGCGGGCTTAATCAGGGGCGAGTGGCAGACGCTGCCCAACGGGCGGCAGAGAAGATATTACTACATTACGGAAAAAGGACTGTATACGCTGGCCGCCAAGAGGGGCCAGTGGCTGGATTTCCTGACGGCCATGAATCTAATTATTCAACCGGCGGGCAAGTAATTTGAGGTGGGGGAATGCTGACTGTCCTCAGTAACTATCTGGATAGTATAAGAGATAACCTGAGGCTTGACCACTCCTCGGAGAAAGAGGTCATCCAGGAGCTGGAGACGCATATCGAGGATGAAGTTGAAGAGCTGCGGGAATCGGGGCTATCGGAGAAGGAGGCGGCTGACACCTGTTTGACTCTTCTGGGCTCGGCTAAAATAGTAGCCCGTCAGATATACGAGGCTCATAGCCAGGGTAGCTGGACTCAGGCTTTGCTGGCGGCTACGCCCCATATACTTTTCGGTCTCTTATTTGCGCTCAACTGGTGGCGGGGCGTTGGCTGGCTTTTGGGTATGCTGGTGCTGGTCCTCGTAACGGCTGTCTACGGCTGGTGGCGGGGCAAACCAGCCTGGCTTTTCCCCTGGCTGGGTTACTCTTTGTTGCCGGTGGTGGCGGCGGCTCTGCTGCTGCTCTATCTGCCTAAAAGCTGGTCCTGGGTGGCCATCATCGTTTACCTTCCCCTGGCGTTATGGCTGTTGTACTCCGTCACCGTTAACACTATAAAGAGGGACTGGTTATATACCTCGCTGATGCTGTTACCGTTGCCCACCATCATCGGCTGGTTCGTGGCCATTGAGCCGGTGAATCAACTCCCTGAGCACTGGCTCCAGCGCATGCAGGATTTTGCCCCCTGGATTGGTTTGACCTTCCTCGCTTTAGGGGTAACAGTAGCTACATTTATTCGGCTGAGAAGGCGCTGGTTAAGGGTTTCGGTGCTGGTGGTATCGGGGATGATAACTTTGACCATGGTCGCCTATTATGCTGAGGGCAGGCTCAGTATACCCGCCTTTCTGATTCTCATGGTGGTAATGCTGCTGGTCCTGCTCAGCCCGGCTTTGGTGGAACGAACCCTGAGACATTCCGGGTAACAATCAATCCAGGGATTAGGCTGCTATCCAAACAGGGGGCTATAGTTGCAGAAGGTAGCCATCGTTACTGATAGCGTTGCCTGTCTCCCCAGGGAGCTGGTGGAGCAGTATGGGATTGGGATTGTACCGGTTAACTTTTACTTTGGGGATAAGGTTTACCGGGATTGGGTGGACATAACCCCCTCTGAGGCTTATGAGCTGTTTTTAAAGGACCCCGCTGCTTTCAAGACCTCCGGTATCAACCCGGCCGATTTTCTGGAGACCTACCGCCAGGCAAGTAGTCATTCCGGGGATATCCTTTGCGTTACCCTCTCCTCCAAGCTCAGTGTGGTCTACAATGCTGCCTTGAAAGCCAAAGAATACGCTGTGGCTGAGCTTCCCCAGATCTCCATCGAGGTAGTGGACTCCCGGACGGCTACCACCGCTGAGGGTTTTGTTGCCCTGGCGGCAGCGCGGGCGGCGGCGGCAGGGAAGAGCCTGGTTGAGGTGGTTAAAGTGGCCGAGCGGGTGAGGGATAAGGTCTTTGTGGTGGCGCTTATGGATACCATCCGCTACGTTTACCGCTCCGGGCGCATACCCAAGATAGCCGCCAAGGCCGGTTCTATGCTAAATATCAAGCCGGTGCTGACTATTGCCTCGGGGGTGGTGCGTTTTAAGGGTGCCGTTAGAAACCGGGAACATGGGATAAAGCGGGTACTTAAGATAGCCAAGGATAGGGTGGGGGATAAGCCGGTTCATATGGCGGTAATGCATGCCTATGCGCCGGATGATGCCGAGCAGTTGAAGGAGCGGGTATCTGCTGAATTTAACTGTGTTGAGCTCTGGATTACCGAGTTTAGCCCGGTGATGGGCTACGCCTGTGGTACCGGCACACTGGGAGTTGCTTTTTACCCTGAAGATTAAGGAGACAGGTACATGGCGAATAAAGTAGCCATAGTTGCCGATAGCATATGTTGCATCCCCAGGGAGATGGTAGAGCAGTATGGGATTACCATTGCCCCCATCCCCATTTCCTTCCAGGGAAAGATATACCGGGACTGGGTGGATATAACCCCGACCGAGGCTTACGAGCTTTTTCTGAAAGACCCGGGGTCATTTAAGACAGCCGGCGCCTCACCCAGTATTTTTCTTGAAGCCTACCGCCAGGCGAGTAAGCGAGCCCAAAATATCCTTTGCGTTACCCTCTCGGTTAAGCTTAGCGGGGCATATGATGCCGCTAGGCAGGCGATAGAGGAGGCCAAGAAGGAGCTTCCTCAGATATCCGTAGAGGTAGTGGATTCCAAGACGGTTACCGCCTCTGAGGGATTTGTGGCCCTGGCCGGCGCGCGGGCGGCTGAGGCGGGCAAAAGCCTGGCCGAGGTGGTTAAAGCCGCCGAGGAGATGAGGGATAAGGTTACCTTCCTGGCCCTCTTAGAAACCATCCGCCATGTTTATCGCACCGGGCGCATACCCAAGATAGCTGCCATGGCCGGGTCTGTGCTTAGCATCAAGCCGATACTTACCAGCTCCGGTGGTGTGGTTAAGTTTGCCGGCGCGGTGAGAAGCCGGGCGCATGGCATAGAGAAGATGCTTAAGATGATGAGGAATAAGGTGGGGCAGAGTCCGGCCCATGTGGCCGTGATGCACGCCTATGCCCCGGACGAAGCCGAGAAGCTAAAAGAGCGGGTCTCAGCCGAGTTTGATTGCGCTGAACTCTGGGTGACCGAATTTAGCCCGGTGATGGGTTATGCCACCGGCACCGGAACTCTGGGGCTGGCTTTTTACAGGGAGGATTAGATGGTTGGCGGAATTATAGCGGTGGTTATAGGCTATCTGCTCGGTTCCATTCCAACGGCTTATATCGTCACCCGTCTGGCCAAGGGTAAGGATGTCCGCCAGCTGGGTGGGGGTAATGTGGGCGGCTTGAATGTCTACCGGGAGGTTGGTTTTTTGCCAGCGGCGGTGGTGGCTGTCGTTGACCTGGGTAAGGGAGCCGCTGCCGTAGCTATAGCCTGCTGGCTTTTGAATGCATCAATACCCCTGACTCTGGCCAATGTGTCGCAGCAACTCTTTGTCCTGGCGGCGGCGCTGGCGGCGGTGGTCGGGCATAACTGGATGCTCTTCCTCAAATTCAGCGGGGGCAAGGGGATGGGGCCGGCTATCGGCGGCCTGTTTGTCTTGCTGCCTCTCTACGGCTATTCACTGGGATTAGCCTTCTTCTTCGCGGTAGCCTTTATCCTCTTTATCATCACCCGCAATGTCGCCCTGTCGATGGGGGCGGGGCTGTTATCGCTGCCCTTCATCGCCTGGCTGGGCATGCAGTCGACGCCGTTTATCATCTTCAGCGTTGTGCTGGGCTTGATAATACTGGCGAAATTTATCCCTACCGCCCTGGCGGCCGCGGCCAGAACCCGGAGCGTGAAGGGTTTTGTCTTTGACCGCGGGCATAAAGGCAAAAAACAGTAAGCTGTCTAGTCAAACGGCGGCAAACATTCTATAATGGGGGGTGTGGAGGACAGCAGGCTTCTTTCTGATGTACAGCGGCTGACGGAGGGCCTGGGAGAGTTTCCCGAGCCGGTAGTCGAGCCCGCTTTTATTGTCGTCAGCGGCTTGCCGGGAACCGGGAAGTCTTACTTCTGCCGTAAGCTGGTCGAGAAACTCCCCTTTATTATTCTGGAGAGTGATACTCTGCGCAAGGAGCTTTTCCCGCAGCCCTGCTATAGCCCTGAGGAGAGCGCGCGTCTTTTCCGGGCGTTGCATCTCCTCATTGAGAGGTTGCTCAAGCGGGGAATTTCTCTTATCCTGGATGCTACCAATCTATCGGAGCGGTACCGGGAGCGGCTATATAATATTGCCGACCGGCTGGGGGTTAAGCTGATTCTGGTGCGGGTGGAAGCGCCGCCTGAGGTGGTATACGGGCGGCTGAAAGCCAGGCAGCAAGAAGCTGGCCCCCGAAATAAATCGGATGCTGACTGGGGTGTCTACCAGCGAATGAAAGACACGGTTGAGGCGATGCACCGTAATCATTATGCGGTGGATACCTCCAGAGATATTACGCCGGTGTTGGACAAGGTGGTTCGTGCGGCGGAGCACTAATTTATAAAACGAGACAGGGGGTTATGGGAACATGGAAGCAGAGATGAAGAAAATAAAGAATCTATTGGAAAAATTATCTAATGCTCACGGGATTTCCGGGTATGAGGGAAATATCAGAGACATCATCAAGAAAGAGGTTAAGCCGTACGTAGACGAGGTTAGAGTTGATAAATTTGGCAATTTAATCGCCATCAAGAAAGGGAAGTCCCCCTCGGTTATGATAGCCGCCCATATGGATGAGATAGGTCTGATGGCAAAATACATTGATGACGAGGGCTTTATCTGGTTTGCCACAGTGGGTGGTTGGTTTGCCCAGACGCTGGTTAACCAGCGGGTGTTGCTACACACCAAAAAGGGGACAGTGGCCGGAGTTATCGGTTCCAAGCCGGTGCATGTGATGGAGGAAGAAGAAAAGAAGAAGACGATAGAGACCAAGGATATGTTTATTGATGTTGGTGCTTCATCAAGGGACGACGCTGTGGCGATGGGCATTGAGCCCGGAGTGCCGGCTTCCCTTGACCGGAAACTGGCAGAGCTGGCCAATGACAATGTTACTGGCAAGGCTTTTGATGACCGCGCCGGCGGTGCGGTGCTGATTACCGCTCTGCAGAGAATCGCCGGCATGAGCCTCGAGCCTACGGTAATGGCCGTGTTCACTGTTCAGGAGGAGGTGGGGTTGAAGGGGGCTAAGACTTCCGCTTTCGGCTTAAATCCCGATGTTGCCGTTGCCATTGATACCTGCATACCGGGGGACCACCCCGGCATCAAGAAGACCGACTCCCCTGTTCAGGTCGGCCAGGGGCCGGCGATAACGGTGATGGATGCCGGCGGCAGGGGGGTGATTACCCACCCGAAGGTGCTGGAATGGCTGCGGGAAACGGCCAAGGCCAAGGGTATTCCTTATCAGATGGAGGTAACCGAGAGGGGTACCACCGATGCCACTGCCATCAGTCTGACCCGTGAAGGTATTCCCTCGGGGGTGATTAGCGTGGCCTCGAGGTATATCCACACGCCGGTGGAGGTATTGAGCTTGAAAGACCTGGCCAAGACCGCCGACCTGGTGGTGGAGGCTATTAAATCGGTGGGTAGTTACTTCTAGTAGCCGGGGGGCTTAATCATGAAGATTAAGTATTTGGGTCATGCCGCCTTTGTTATAACCTCAGATGCCGGGTTGAAGATAATCACCGACCCCTATGCTACCGAGCCTGGTTTTTTGAACTACGGCGAGATAAACGAATCGGCCGATATTGTTACCGTCAGTCATGGCCATCATGACCATAACAATGTGGCCGCAGTAAAGGGTAGTCCTGAGGTGGTTAGCCGGGCGGGCAGGTCAGTGGTTGAGGGGAAAGAGTTTAAAGGTGTTGCCAGTTCTCATGACGATAGTGGGGGGAGTTTGCGGGGTGGTAACATTATCTTCTGCTTTGAGGTAGACGGGGTAACTGTCTGTCACCTCGGTGACCTGGGTCACCGGCTTGATGATAAGCAGCTAAAAGAGATAGGCCGTGTCGATGTATTGCTCATCCCGGTGGGTGGTAATTTTACCATTGATGCTAAAGTTGCCACCGAGGTCTGTGACCAGTTAAAGCCGAGAGTGGTTATCCCCATGCACTATAAGACGGAGAAGGGCATCCCGGGTATTTCGGGGGTGGAAGGGTTCCTGAGCGGTAAAGCCAACGTCAGCCGGCCGGACTTAAGCCAGGCGGAATTTAAACCGGGAGAACTGCCTGCCGCTCGTCAGATTATAGTGCTGAAACCAGCCTTATAGCTACAAAGTAGTTGACTATAATGTTATAATAATGTATAGGGGTGAGGCTAGAGGGGATTGAGAATTATACTTTGGATATAACTTGTATTGTTCTTGCTGGTGGCAAGGGCTTGCGTTTGGGGCGGGATAAAGTTCAGGAGACTGTTGGCAACAGCAATTTGCTCCAGCGGGCGTTATCTCAGCTTACTCCCTTTAACTGCGATATTATCATAGTTACGGCTGGTGCCAAGTCCCTTCCGCAAGTTAACGGCTATAAGGGATTTAGAATAGTAACTGATATCTACCCCGGTAAAGGTGCCCTGGGTGGTATCTATACCGGACTGGCTGAGTCAAACTCACCGTATAACCTTGTTGTCGCCTGTGATATGCCCTTCCTTAACCAAGCCCTGCTGCGTTATATGATGGAGCTTTCGGCTGGTTTTGACCTGGTGGTTCCCCGCCTGGGCGAACTGGTGGAACCGCTCCACGCTGTTTATGCCAGGAACTGCCTGGCTCCTATAGAAAGGCTGCTTGGCCGTGATAATCTGGAGGTAAGGGCGCTGTTTGACCTGGTTAAAGTCAGGTATGTGGAGGCTAGCGAGATTGACCGGTTCGACCCGCAGCACCTGAGCTTTTTTAATGTAAATACTGAGGCTGATCTGGAGAAAGCGTGTCAAATGGTATTGGGGGGTGTAAAGCCGTGATTAGCGTTGACCAGGCTCTGGAGAAGGTACTGGGGCATGTAGCTGTTCTGGAGGCGGAAGAAAGCCCGATTCTGAGCTGTCTGGGACAGGTTCTGGCTGAGGATGTATTTTCTAGTATTAACATACCTCCGCTGGATAATTCGGCCATGGACGGCTATGCTGTCAGGTCAGCCGATACCCGAGGTGCCAGCCATAAGTCACCCCGTGTTTTGCGCGTTATTGGTACCGTTGCCGCCGGGGCTGTTTCCCAGGCCGAGGTGAAGCCGGGCACGGCTGTCCGTATTATGACCGGGGCACCAGTACCTGACGGTGCCGATGGCGTGGTCAGGTTTGAGGATACTGATGAGTCAGAGCGCCAGGGGACTCCAGCTGAGATAGGCGTTCTGATTGAGGTGGCGCCCGGGGCTGAAATCCGGCGGGCGGGGGAGGATATCGCCGCCGGGTCAGTGGTGCTGAGGCAGGGAACGAGGCTCAGGGCGTCTGAAATTGGTGTGCTGGCGTCACTGGGTTGCACCAAAGTGAAGGTTATCCGCCGTCCGGTGGTGGCTATTTTATCCACTGGTGATGAGATAGCGGACATTGCTCAGCCACTTGCTCGGGGCAAGGTATATAACAGCAATAGCTATAGCCTGGCGGCTCTGGTCCAGCACTACGGCGCTGTTGCCAAGATGTTGGGTATAGCCTCGGATAGCGAGGATTCGCTGATGGATAAGCTTGAGGTCGGGCGGGACGCTGACATGGTGATAACCTCCGGCGGTGTCTCTATGGGCGATTACGACGTGGTCAGGGAGGTGCTGGAGAAAGAGGGTAAGATTGTCTTCTGGCGGGTGCGGGAGAAGCCGGGGAAGCCCCTGGTCTTCGGTTTGCTTAAGGGGTGGAGTAAGGGTGGCGAGGCTAAAAATATACCCTTCTTTGGCCTGGCCGGTAATCCGGTTAGCGCTATGGTTAACTTTGAGCTATTTACCCGCCCGGCGATTCTTAAGATGATGGGCCGGCAGAATCTGACCAAACCCACGGTGCGGGCGGTGGTGGAGGATATCATTGAAAATACCGACGGGCGCCGTGTCTTTACCAGGGTTTTTGTGGAGAAGCGTGGCGACAGTTACTTTGCCCGGCTTACCGGTCCCCAGGGGTCGGGGATTCTGACCTCAATGGCGCTGGCTAATGGGTTAGCCATTGTTCCCGATGATAAACCGGGGGTGAAGCCGGGGGATGTGGTTGAGGTAATGATGCTGGATTGGAGTGAAGAGGTCAAGTAATCTGTTTTAGGAGGCAGGTTTGATATTTGATGTTTCGGGGTTCGTCTTTGAACCACCGCCGGTGATATCCCGGGCACGGCGGGTTTTGATCAAGCCCAGCGCCGCCTACCCGGTGCCATATCCGGTGACTACCAGCCGGAATATGCTATCGGTGATAATAGAGGGTATCCGGCGGATTAGCGATGCCGATATTCTGCTCCTGGCGGGCACGCCGGGAGGGGAGCCCATCTTTCCCGTATACCAGGCCTTGGGCTACGATTTCCCCCGCGTGCTGACGCTGGATGTGAACGATTGTGTCTGGGTAGAGGTGGATAATCCGCTGCCCAAGCCCCTGGTTGTGCCCACCTTCTGGGTGCCTAATGTTATTTTATCCTGCGATTATCTGATAACGGTGGCGCCGTTAAAGGTGATTAAGGGTAAGAGTCGTTTGAGCATAATGAACCTGCTCTCAGTGCTGCCCAGCAGCAAGTACGGGTGGGGGGCACCGCGGGGCTGGAGGTCTTTATATAGTTTGGGGATTGATAAGGTAATAGCTGACCTCTATTTTACCCTCCCCTTTGATCTGGGGATTATCGAAGCCAGCCAGAAATTCACAGCGCAAGATGACCCTGTCAAGGGAGAGGTCGAGGATTTTGGCAAGGTTTTTGTTGGTGAGCCCTATGAGATAGATAGCGAGGCCTCAAGGGAACTGGGGCTTAGGTCCGGTTACCTTGATTTGATTAAGGAAGCCAGAGTAGGACTGGAAGGCTAGGTATAGAGTATGGCTGATGGCCAAACCGATGCGCGCTGGTTTATTGATTTAGACTGGCTTGAGCAGAATAATCGCTCATTTCTGGTTCTGGCTCAGGGCTGCCTGTGCCCTAAGTGCTGTGAGCGGCTGGAAAAGGGTAAGAAGCAATTTTCGGCGGCTGACCTGCTGGCCAATATTAAAAATTGCTGTTCCCAGACGCCGGAGTTTGTTACTGACAGGTTGCCTATTCTGGAGAGCGTATTTCGCCTTTTTCTGGCTAACGGTAACCAGCCCCTCGGTTTGGAGGAGCTGGGTAAACAGCTGGCGGAGCGGCGGGGCAGTGCTCCCCGGCGCGTTTCGCCTGAGGTTCTATCTCGCCTGCTGGGGAATGAGCGCTACTACGGCTTGCGCCTGGTTACCTAGTACCTTATATTAAACCCGGAGTAACTCCCGCTGTATTCTGACCAGTTGGTAACTACCCTTTCTACCCTAGCGGCCGGCGGTCCCACCTTAAGGCGACTGATCAGCTCTTCCAGTTGCTTCCTTTCCCCCTCAGCGACAACCTCAACCGCTTCCCCACCGGGCAGATTTCTCACATAGCCGGCTAATCCCAG
>Ga0307435_1001127_pt1 | contig 11265 bp, 8 predicted proteins | sample SalMarWE160470MG_FD_202164 | JGI IMG/M metagenome (GOLD analysis project Ga0307435, IMG submission 202164) | Salt marsh sediment microbial communities from the Plum Island Ecosystem LTER, Massachusetts, United States - WE1604-70 | ecosystem: Environmental > Aquatic > Marine > Intertidal zone >... | reverse complement strand
GTCGGATGCGGAGCCGGTCATGTCGATGATGGTGCGAGCCAGGTCGATGACGGCGACGTCTTCGCCCGTTCCGATGTTCAGCACGTCACCGATCAGCATGTCGATCGCGGCGAGCCGGACGAGCCAGTGGGCGGTGTCCTCGACGAACATGTAATCGCGGGTCTGTGTGCCGTCTCCGTGGACCAGCAACGGTCTGCCGAGCAACGCCCTCAGAATGAACTTCGGGATCACCTCACCCGAGTCGCCTTCGAAGTGCGAGCGCGGCCCGTAGTTGTTGAACGGCCGGATCACCATCGTGTCCATGCCGAAGGTCCGGTGATAGGCAAGGGTGATCAGCTCGCCGGCGAGCTTGCCCGCCCCGTAGACGGTGGTGGGCGCCGGCAGCGACAACTCGGAGTACCGACCGTCGGGAGGGATGCCGTAGACCTCCGACGACGATACGTACACGAAGCGGCCGCGGCTCCCGAGACGCATCGCCTCCAGCAGCTCGAGGGTGCCGTTGGCGTTGACCCGGAGATTCTCCCGGGGATTGGCGATCGACGCCCGCACGTTGCGGACCGCGAGGTGGAACACGAGGTCCTTCTCCGTGGCCAGCGCCGCGACTCCCGGATCGCAGATGTCGCCTTCGGTGAAATCGACCGAGCTACGTACCGCGGTCAGGTTGTCGAGGGAACCGGTCGACAGGTCGTCGATGACCGACACCGAGCGTGCGCCGGCGCGGACCAGCGCCTCGGTGAGGTGGGACCCGATGAATCCGGCACCGCCGGTGACGAGAACGTCCTGGTCGGCAAGGAGGGTGGTCAATCGTGGATCTCCCCGTCGCTGCATCTCGCCACGGCGTCCCGCAGCCGATCGCACACGTAGTCGACCTGCGTCTCGGTGAGTTCCGGGTACATCGGGAGTGACAGCAGCCGCGCCGCACTGCGCTCTGCATTCGGGAAGTCGCCCTGGTGGTAGCCGAGGTGGTGATAGGCGTCCTGGAGGTGGATCGGTATCGGGTAGTGCAGGCCCGTTGCGATTCCCGCCTCGTTGAGCATGGCGGCGACTGTGTCTCGCTGCTCGAGGTGCACGACGTACAGGTGATAGACGGGTTCGACGAAGTCGGGATGCCAGGGCAGCTCGATGTCCGGGTCGTCCCCGAGTCGCTCCCCGTACCAGGCGGCGACCTGTTGGCGTGCCGCGGTCCAGTCGGCGAGGTGCGGGAGCTTGATGGCGAGCGTCGAGGCGACCAGCTCCATCATGCGGGCGTTGGTGCCGACGATTCGGCTCTCGTACTTCTGGACCTCGCCGTGGGCTCGGAGCATCCGAACCTCGGCTGCCAGCTCCGAGTCGTTGGTGGTGATCGCGCCCCCTTCACCGGGGGCGCCGAGGTTCTTGCCCGGGTAGAAGGAGAATCCGGCGGCACGGCCGATCCCGCCGACCGGCCGGCCCTTGTAGGTCGCGAGGTGCGCCTGGGCCGCGTCCTCGACGACCAGGATGTCACTGTCTCGGTCGAGGGCGTCGAGGTCGGCCGGCTGCCCGTAGAGATGCACTCCGATGATGCCCCTGGCGCCGCGGCTCCGGGCGGCGGTGACGGCCTGGGCAGCATCGATGTTCTTGCTCTGCGGGTCACAATCGACGAGGACGGGCGTTGCACCCACCAGGCTCACTGCCTCCGCGGTGGCGATGAACGTGTTGGCCGGGACGACCACCGTGTCTCCCACCCCGATCCCGAGGGTGCGCAGGATCAGAACCAGGGCTTCGGTGCCCGAGCTCACCGCAACACAGTGCTCGACCTCGTGAGCCAGCCCGAACGCGTTCTCGAACTCGGCGACGGACCTGCCGGAGACGAAACGCGTCGTGTCGAGGATCTCGGTCCACGCCTGCAGGATCGGCTCGTGCAGCATCTGGTGCTGCGGGCCCAGGTCGAGGAAGGGGATCTTCATACGGTCCTCGCTAATCGGCGTCCGTCTGCGGGTCGTCATGGTCTCGGTCCGGGGCCTGCCCGACGATGCGGGCCGGCACACCGACGGCCAGCATGCCTGCGGGAACGTCCTTCGTGACGACGGCGCCGGCACCCACGAGTGCACCTGCCCCGATCGTGACACCACCGAGGATGGTAGCTCCGGAGCCGATCGAGGCCCCTCTCCCGATCCGGGTCGGCATGAGGGTCCAATCGTCGGTGCCTTGAGGCTCACCTTCGGGGGTGGTGGCCCGCGGGGTGGCGTCGTTGATGAACACCACGCCGTGGCCGACGAAGCACTCGTCCTCGATCGTCACGCCCTCACAGATGAACGCGTGGCTCGATATCTTGCATCGTGCTCCCACCACCACCCCACGCTGAATCTCGACGAACGCCCCGATCGTCGTCCCGTCCCCGATCGAGCAGCCGTAGAGATTGACGAACGACGACAGCCGGACGGCATCGCCCAGAACGACGTCGCTGGCGATCATCTGGTAGTCGGCGTGGAAGGCGCTCATGTGACGTTGCCAAGCATGTCTTCGACCGACACCATGGTCCCACCCTGGCGCAGGCTCTGCTCCACGGCGGCGAGCACGGCCAGCACCCTGAGCCCGGCTTCGCCATCGGTCAGGGCGGGCCGGTCGTCCCGGATGGCGTCGGCGAATTCCTCGACGACGAGTCGGAGCGCTTCGGTGGTGGGGAGCGCCGGGGCAACGATGTCTCCGATGCGGTAGCTGACCAGCGTCTCCCGGCGCGACTCTCCGACGAGCTCGTCGTTGAGGGCGACACCGGTGTCGTGAACACTGATCTTCTGGCTCGGGTGGAGGTCATCCCACACCACCATCCTCCGGGTGCCGCCGATGATGGTGGTTCGGATCTTCGTGGGGCTGAGCCAGTTGACGTGAACGTGGGCGATGGCGCCGTTGGCGAGGTGAATCGTCAAGTAGCCGACGCAGGCGTGGCCGATCCCGAGGGGATCAGCGGCGTGGGCTGCGACCTGGACCGGCTGGGCTTGCGGCGGGAGGATGAAGTCGAGGATCGACAGATCGTGGGGTGCGAGATCCCAGAAGACGTCGATGTCGTGCTGGATCAGACCCAGGTTGATGCGGACCGAATCGAAGAACAAGAGCTCCCCGAGTTCCCCGGATTGCACGACCTCCCGGATCTTGCGGACCGGTGCCGTGTAGCAGAACGTGTGGTCGACCATGACCACGACATCCCGGGCTCGGGCGGCTTCCACGATGGCGTGGCCTTCTGCCATCGTTCGGGCGAGGGGCTTCTCGATCAGGACGTGCCTTCCCGCCTCGATCACCCGGAGCGCGAGATCCGCATGGGAAGCGGCAGGGGTGGCGATCGCCACCGCCTCGACGGCCGGGTCTTCGAGCACGTCGCCGAGATCGGAAGTCGTCTGCACGTCGCCCCATGCCGCGACGGATTGCCGGGCGCGCTCCTTGTCGACGTCGCACACCCACAACAGGTGTGTGTTCCGAGCGGCCGAGAAGTTGCGAATGAGGTTCGGGCCCCAGTACCCGGCGCCTACGACGGCGATGCCGACCGGTCGATCCATGGCGTGCTCACTTCGGGATTCGGCGAGGAGTTCTCGCCAGAGGAGGCTAATCGATAGGATTGGTTGCCCGATTGCCACTTTCTCCGAGGAGCAGTGTCCCCAAGCCAGAACCCGTCGCTGTCGATCGTCATCCCGGCCTTCAACGAGGAGGGGGTCATCGGGCGCACCCTGCAGCGGGTCGCGGCCGCGGTCGCCTCCTCACCGGAGCTCGGCGAGGTCGAGGTCATCGTCGTCAGCGATGGCTCCACCGATGCCACCTTCGAAGAGGCGCGAGGGATCATCGAGGGCGGATTCCGGGGTATGGCCATCGAGCTGGTGAGCAACGTCGGGTCGCATGCCGCCATCCGGTGTGGGCTGCGACACGCCAACGGCGACCACGTCGCCATCCTGAGCGCCGACGGCCAGGATCCGCCTGAGCAGCTCGCCACGATGCTGGCGGCCTTCGAGCCCAGGGTCGACATCGTGTGGGGCCAGCGCAGGGATCGTCTGTCCGACGGCATCGTCGCCCGGACCCTGGCGAAGGCGTACTACTGGCTCTTCCGGAGGCTCACGTCTCTCGATTACCCACCGAGCGGCCTCGACTTCGTGGTCATGACCCGCCGGGTCGTCGATGCCGTCGACCAGCATCGGGAACGGCATGCGTCGTTGTTCCTGCTGGTGTTCAACCTCGGCTTCGGCCAGGCAACCGTTCCGTACGACCGGGGAGAGAGGATCGGCGGAGAATCCGGTTGGACGCTCCGCAAGCGCGCCAAGCTCGCGGTGGACATGTTCACGGCGTTCTCCGCCGCCCCCATCAGGCTCATCTCGCTGACCGGCATCATGGTGGGGCTGGCGGGCCTCGGATTCGGGGGTGTCACACTGATCCGCGGATTCCTGGGACAGATCCCCGTCTCGGGGTGGGCATCGATGATGGTGCTCACCTCACTCATGATGGGATTGACCCTGATCGCCCTCGGCTTCTTGGGAGAGTACGTCTGGCGGGCGCTCGACGAGGTGCGCGGTAGGCCCCTCTACATCGAAGGGCGTAGAGCGTCCAGCGATTCCACGACGGCGCGGGGGCCGCAGGATCCTTGATGACACGGTCCTGCCCCACCATCGGGTGTGATCCCCTTTGCGGTACGTGCGATTGGCCTCCCAGCCCGACCTCGGCGGCGTCGAATCATCCCTACTGGTAGCAGTTGTAGGTCACGGGGCCGAACGGGTCCGGGTAGGCCCAGCCACTCACCAGAACGCGCCGAATACTTGACTACCTAACGTAGTGACAAGTGACTTGTCAGCTACTCGGAGTAGCGACGGGACGGCCGATCGAGTGATAGTGGAACCCGGCGGCGGCCATCTCCGCCGGGTCGTAGAGGTTGCGGAGGTCGACGACGACCGGCTCGGCGAGGGCCTGGCGGACCCGGGCGAGGTCGAGGGTGGCGAACTCGGCCCATTCGGTGAGGATGACGAGGACGTCGGCGCCGTCGATCGCCTCGTAGGTGCCGGAGGCGTAGTCGACGTCCGGCAGGATGCGGCGCGCCTGCCCCATGCCCTGCGGGTCGAAGGCGCGGACCTTGGCGCCGAGGCCGATGAGGGCCCGCACCACATCGACGGCCGGGCTCTCCCGCAGATCGTCGGTGTTCGCCTTGAAGGTGAGGCCGAGCACCGCGATCTGCTTCCCCTGGAGCGACCCTCCGGCGGCCGTCACCACCTTCCGGGCCATGCCGCTGCGGCGGCCCAGGTTGGCGTCGACCGCCGCCCCCACCACCCGGGACGGCGCCCCGTGCACTTGGGAGGTGTGGAGTAGCGCCTGGGTGTCTTTCGGCAGGCAGGACCCCCCGAACCCGGGACCGGCCGCCAGGAACCGGTTCGAGATGCGGCTGTCGAGCCCGACGCCGGTGGTGACGTCCTCGATGTCGGCCCCCACCTGCTCGCACAGGTCGGCGATCTCGTTGACGAACGCCAGCTTGATGGCGAGGAAGGCGTTGGAGGCGTACTTGACCAGCTCGGCGCCCTCGATGCGCATGAACAGCATCGGCACCCCGGTGGACACGAACGGGTGGTAGATGCGGCGCATGGTGGCTTCGGCCCGCTCGCTGATGGTGCCGATCACGATGCGGTCCGGGTGCATGAAGTCGTCGACGGCGGCCCCCTGGCGGAGGAACTCGGGATTCGAGGCGACTTCGAAGGCGAGGTCCGGCCGGGCCTCCTGGATGGTGGCCTGCATCGTGCGGGTCGTCCCCACCGGCACCGTGGACTTCATCACCACCGTGGCCCCACGGTCGAGGTGGGGGGCGAGGGCGGCGGCGGCGCTCGTCACCTGGGAGAGGTCGGCGTGGCCGGTCGCCAGCGACGGGGTGCCGACCGCGACGAAGACCGCCTCGGCGCCCGGGATCGCCGCCGCGTAGTCGGTGGTGAACCGGATCCGGCCGGTGTCCCCGTTGCGCTCCAGCAGCTCCTCCAACCCCGACTCGAAGATCGGGACCTCACCGGCTTGTAGCGCGGCGATCTTCCCCTTGTCGATGTCGAGACAGGTGACGGAATGGCCGAGTTCGGCGAGGCAGGCACCGGTGACGAGGCCGACGTAGCCGGTGCCGATGACGGCGAGCTGCATGAGGCGGCAGTCTACGACATCGGCTTCGCGACCTATACTCCGGCCCCGATGGCCGCACCCATGTCGTCGCTGCGGCGCGCACTCCCGGCATCTCGCAGATACGTGCGCGATCTGTGGGACCGCCGCGAGTTCGCCTGGTATCTCGCCATGGGGAACCTCAAGGCCCGCAACGCCTCCACCGCGCTGGGCCTCTTGTGGTGGGTACTGAACCCGATGCTGCTCGGCGGCGTGTACTGGCTTGTGTTCGGCGTGATCTTCGACCGCGGTGAACTCGAGGAGGGCGTCAGCTTCCTCGCCTATCTCCTGTCGGGGATGTTCCCGTTCTTCTTCACGCAGTCCTCGATGACGGCCGGGGTGAACAGCATCGTGTCGAACACAAAACTGTTGGCCAACCTCCGGTTTCCTCGGCTCGTCCTGCCACTGTCTGCCCTCATGGAGAGCCTGGTTGGATTCCTCACCTCGATCCTGGTCTTCTACCTCATCGCCGGTCCCATCAGCGGTGTATGGCCGAGCCACACAATCATTTGGCTCTTACCGCTGCTCGTGATCCATGTGGTGTTCAACTTCGGGCTGTCGACGGTCGTTGCTCGGGTGGCGGTGCCGTTCCGCGATCTCAACAACCTGGTGCCCTACCTGACCCGTCTCTGGCTCTACCTTTCGCCGATCATCTATCCGGCAAGCTTCATCGTCGACTCCACCAACGAATGGGTTCGTCGCAGCGCAGGGCTCAACCCCCTCGTGTCGATTCTTGGGCTCTACCGATACGCCCTCGTTGGTGAGGCGTTCGCTATCGATCTCGCATCGGCGTTCCTGAACGCGACGCTGTGGGCCACGGGGGTGGCTCTGCTCGGCGTGGTGTGGTTCATCCGCTACGAGGGCAAGATGGCGAGGTACTTGTGAGCGCCGACGCCATCGTCGCCGAGGAGGTCACCGTCCGGTTTCGGCCGTTGATCGATCGCAAGCCAACGCTGAGGCGGTCGCTGGGACGATTCAGGCATCGTGAGGTTGAGGAAATCGTCGCCCTCGATCGGGTCGATCTACAGATCAGGAAGGGCGAGGCGTACGGCATCATCGGCCGCAACGGCGCCGGGAAGAGCACCCTGCTACGGGTGATGGCGTACACGCTGAAGCCCGACGGGGGAGCCATCCGGGTGCACGGCAGGACTTCGACACTGCTCCAGCTCGGCGTCGGGTTCAACAGCCAACTGTCGGGCCGCCGCAACGTCTATCTCGGAGGCTTGGCCGCCGGTCTCCGCAAGAAGGAGATAGACGAGCGCTTCGGCGAGATCGTTGATTACGCCGAGCTGTGGCACGCCATCGATAGGCCGGTGCGGACCTACTCCTCGGGGATGTTCGCCCGCCTCGCCTTCTCCGTGGGGATGGCGATGGAGCCGGATATCCTGCTGCTCGACGAAGTCCTCGCCGTTGGCGACGAGTCCTTCCGGGAGAAGAGCATGAAGGCCATGAAGGACTTGCTCCAGCGGGCCGGCACGATCGTGTTCGTTTCCCACGTCCTCCCCAACGTCGCAGAGTTCTGCGACCGTGCGATGTGGCTCGACCAGGGACGGGTGCGGTTGACCGGCAAGGCGGACGTCGTCGTGGACAGGTACAAGGAAACGGTCCGGCGGGAGAGGTTGCAGCGGTAGTAGCGCTGCCGAGGTCCTCATGCCTCCTCACATCGATCGCTGAGGATTGGCTGACCCGCCAATGACTCCGCAGTCGCCATTGGACACGATTCAACACACCGCTACTCGGAGTACGGCGGTGGTGCGGGGAGACCCGAGTCCTCGCTGAACACGAAGCCGTTGTCATATGCCAAGGCGAGCCGAGGACCGATGTTCCCTGAGGACGAATACTCGCATACGAAATCCGACTGCCCTGCGATCACATTGGACGCGATGCAGGATTCGTTCCTCTCGAATGCCAGCACGCGTTGAGCGAACGCTTCTGGGTAGCGCCAGCCCCCGAGAGTCTTGGGAACGACGAGAATCATGGTGACGATCACGAGAATGGCGAAGCCGGCACGCTCGAAGCGGGGCCGGAGCGACCCGGTTGCGGCATGCCATGCGAGCCACACCAGCGGGATCATGGCCGCGCCCCACCAGAAATGGAAACGAGCGCCTCCGAAGGCCAGCGTCGCACTGAGCGACTCGTCGTCTCCGAGCATGCCAGCTCGTCCGAAGGAGACAAAGGCGAAATACAACGGCGGCACCGTGGCCGCCACGAGCAGGACGTATCCAACCCATGGTGTGAAGTGTCGGTCTCTTCTGACGAAGAGCCAGGCCACGATCGGCGATACGAAGACGACCGCCGTGACCATGACGTAGGGGGGCACAGGTCCGCCACTGAGCCCGACACTCCTACCGACCGCTCCCACGTAGAAGGCCCAGAACCTCGGATCCCATGGGAACACGGAGGCAGCAGCTGAGCTGGAATCGAGCAGCGATCCCTGGAACCGAGTGACGAGGTAGAGCTGGGCGATAGTCGTAGTGATCCCTACTGCCAGCACGGTCAAACCGGGGATGTGGGGCCTGATGATCCGATCTCGAAGGATCTGCCGATGGTTCACCGCGAGGTAGGCGACTCCCATGATCAGGAGCAGAGCTGACCCCGAGATGTATGCCATGCCTGCCAGGAGTGCCAGGAATCCGATGACGAGGCTACGCCACACCACCCGTAGGCCCGTGTCGAGCTCCCCTATGTTCGCTGCTCAGCCGTGAGTACCGGATCTGTGGGGGACGCGACGGTGCGCGGTCGATCTGCCAGCGAGGGATTCACCAGCTCCCGGAACGTTGCGGCCCGAGCATCGAAGGTATGTCGGCTCACCACGAGTTCTCTTCCCCGTCGTGCCAGCTGTTCACGTTCCTCGGGATGTTCGAGGTAGTGATGAACGATGCCGACGAGTTCTTCCTGTGACGAGTAGGTCGGGACGGCACCCTGGAAGACGGTGTCGATGTCGGCGACGTCGTCGGAGATGACGAACGCGCCGCAGGCGAGGGCGTCGAAGATGCGGTTCGAGAAGAGGCCACCTTCTCGCATGTCGGGCCAATGGTCGTTGAGCACGATATCCGCCGAGCAGTACAGCTCGTTGAGGCGCTCGTTGGGGAAGAAGTCGCCCCGCAGGTACCGATCGTCGATCAGGCCATCCCAGTCCGAGCCGTAGACGGTGAGCGGCAGGTCGCCCTCCACGGCCCAGCGGACCCCATGGCGATCTTGCAGGCGGGAGTTGCCGACGAACAGCAACTCGGTGTGCAACGACGGGTCAGGCTCCACGGCGGAGAACTGGGTGGCGTCGGTTGCCTGGTACATGACGTGGACCGGAACGTCGATCTCGGAGCGGAGCCGCTCGGCGTGGAGCCGGGAAGCCACCAACACCAGGTCATACTGGTTCGCCTCGCCCGGTGTGACGTCCTCGGGATGGCTGATCACCCACAACACGTTGACCTGGCTCGGCTTGGGGACGTAGGGAATCAGGCCACGGAGATGCACCACGACGTCGACCGCCTGCTTGTCGCGGGCATCCCACTCGGGGAGGATGTGGATCTCTGTGTTGAAGCCCTGCCGGCGTAGCGCCCGGGCGAACTGCCGGGCGAAGTGCGTGTCACCCCACTGTTCAGCCACCTCGTGGTTGGGGGGCCCGATCTTGATGGCGACCCGAGGGGCCATGATCTGGTCACGCGCCGCGTCGATGAGACGCTCCACGGCGTGCCGGTATGTGTAGCGATCGAGCACCATTTGCCGAAGTGCGTTCGCGGTCTCGGCGCGCAGCGTGTCGTCGGCGAGGTACCGATCGAGCAAGTCCCGTAGCTCCCGACGGGAACTGAAGGTGGGCAACAGTTCGTCGAAGAGATCGGCTGAGCCGATGGTGTTGTCGCTGAGGACCAGCGCGCCGCTGGCGAGTGCGTCGAACACGCGGGAGTTCACCGCCCCGTACGGTTTGGTGGGGCCTGCCGTGTCGTCGAGCACGATCTTCGTCGAGGCGTACGCCTCGGGAAGCTGCTCGTAGGGGAGGAGGCCTCGCCAGTACCGTGACATCCGCGGGTACTCGTTCCACCCCTTCCCGAAGAGGAGGAATCGCTCGTGTGGCCGGACTTCGAGGTGGTCGATGAGCTCGCGTCCCACACCCCAGTAGTTGCCTGTGAACACATAATCGCTCATGAACGTCGGATTCGGCAGTCGCGGGTGGAACCGGTCCGGATTCGTTGCCAACGGGAGCTTGTGAGGCAGGTGGGAGGTGCGATCGGAGACGATCTCCATCGCGACGTCGCTCGATGCCAGGACCAGGTCGTAGTCGTCGATCCAGGGATGCTCGACCCAGCGCTCCACCCAGTTGCGTATCCAGGCGACGGCGTAGACCCCGGCGGGGACCCGACTCACGTCGAAGGCGTCGAGCAACGAGATGAGGATGTCCACCCCGTCCGGCAGCGTGTACCAGCGGTCCTCGAATCGCTCGGCGTAGTGCACCTGCCATCCGAGCCCGGCCAGGGCGTCGCCGAACTCGTGGGCGGTGTACCAGTCGCCCCATCCGGCCGTGGGATCGTCCTGGGTGAGCGTGATCGCCACCGTCGGGTGCGCCTGCTCTAGCCAACTGCGGTCGGTCTCGAAGAGATCGAGGCGCAAGGTCCGATCGAGGCGCGGTGCCCACTGCTCGGCCAGCACCTGGGCATTGCCCATCTTGTTGACCCTCACCAGCGAACGGCCGAGTGCGTCTAGTGAGCTGGACTCGTGATGAAAGAGGGCGGCCTCCCCACAGGTGGCGATCGTCCAGCCGTGGGCGCGCAGCTCCAAGCAGAAGTCGACGTCCTCGGCGCCATACACGTAGGCTTCGTCGAGCCCCCCGACCTGTCGCAGTGCCTCGCCCCGCACCAGGAGGCAGGCGGCAGTGGCAGCCGGCACCTCTTCGAGCCTCACGAACTCGGGCGCAGTCGGGTCCTCGCCCGATCCTTGGTTGTAGCCCCTCGGGGCTCCGACGTCCCAGCCGAATCGAATCCCTCGGTGCTGGACCGTGAGTTCGATCTCGCGTTTCTTGGCAGGCTTGACGTCGAGTGTTGGATAGATGAGAAGAGCCCCGACCGCACCCCGCGTTGGGTCAGCCTCCAGTGCATCCACCATGGCGCCGAGCCAGCCGTGGTTGATGGGCTCGATGTCGTTGTTGAGGAGCAA
>Ga0307435_1001121_pt1 | contig 11292 bp, 7 predicted proteins | sample SalMarWE160470MG_FD_202164 | JGI IMG/M metagenome (GOLD analysis project Ga0307435, IMG submission 202164) | Salt marsh sediment microbial communities from the Plum Island Ecosystem LTER, Massachusetts, United States - WE1604-70 | ecosystem: Environmental > Aquatic > Marine > Intertidal zone >... | reverse complement strand
TGAATATCGTCCAACAAGAATTCAGCGTAAGCACAAAAACACGCTGTCAAATGATTGACATTACCAGCCAGGTTCGATCGATTGTCGGTGAATCCGGTATCAAAGATGGTGATGCAATTATTTATTGTCCCCACACCACCGCAGGCGTCACCATCAATGAAAACGCAGACCGTTCTGTGCCCCACGATATACTACTTGCGCTGGAAAAAGTGGTGCCGGAACATCAAGTGGGTTTTCAGCATATCGAGGGCAACTCTGATGCCCATGCCAAAAGCTCAATTGTCGGATGCAGCGAGCAGGTACTTATATCGAACGGTTCATTGAGACTTGGTACCTGGCAGGGGATCTTTTTCTGTGAGTTCGACGGTCCCCGTAACAGAAAAGTCTATGTCCAGGTACGAGGACAGTGACATCCGACAGGAAAATCAGCCGGGTTTAAGGTCAGCATTATGGGGAACCAGTCTCGTAGAAAAATCGCACCCAACGTTCTGTTATTGAGCGCCGTCAGTTTTCTTAACGATTTGAGCAGTGAGATGATAATGCCGATCCTGCCGATGTTTCTCTTGTCGTTAGGCGGCGCGGGGCAGGTTGTCGGGCTTGTCGGAGGATTACGGGACAGCATTTCGAGTATTTTGAAGGTTTTTTCAGGTTATTGGTCCGACAAAACGGGCAAGCGTAAGGTGTTTGTTTATGGGGGCTATGGTGTATCAGCAGTATTTAAAGTGTTGATGGCTGTTTGCCGAGCTTGGCCAAGCGCAGTTGTTTTCTCATCACTGGAAAGAACAGGCAAGGGACTGAGAGCTGCCGCGAGGGACGCGATTATAGCTGATTCGATGCCAACCGGAAGAGGCAAAGGTTTCGGGGTGCATAGGGCGTTTGATTCTGTTGGTGCAATTTTAGGAGCTATTGTGGCTTTGGCCTTGTACCGGTTCCTTGGGATGGGTTTCAAAACCATCATATTTATCGCCGGGCTTATAGGTTTTGTGTCACTTATACCGTTATATTTTGTCAAAGAAGGTCCGGCGAAACCGCAAAAGGTGACGCTGAAGATGGGGATCAGGACTTTGCCTAAGCCGTTACGCCTCTTTATTATCATTTCCGGCGTTTTTGCTCTGGGTAACTTTAGCTACATGTTCTTTATCATGCGGGTACAGGGATTTTTTGCTGGTAAATTGTCCGTCGCTGCGCCGATTCTTCTGTATGTATTGTTCAATGTTTTCTACAGTGGATTGGCTGTGCCCTTGGGGGCTATTTCGGACAAGTTAGGAAGGGAAAAAGTTATTATTTTCGGCTATTTAATGTTTTCTGTGACGTCGGCAGGTTTTGTGTTTTTCAATTCTCTGGCGGCTTTTATAGTTCTGTTTGCGCTATATGGGGTGATGTATGCAGCGGTTGATGGGAACCAGCGGGCGTATGTGTCTGATTTAGCCAAGGAGCATTTAAAGGCAACAGCGCTGGGGACATTTCACACTGTTACAGGTCTTATGGCGTTGCCGGCAAGCATGGTTGCAGGAATTCTTTGGGAACATATAGGACCATCTGCAACCTTTATTTATGGGGGAACATTAGCCTTGGTATCTGTTGTCCTGTTTATCGTTTTCAGGAGTTATTTTAACAGGCCAAGCCCGAGGGTATAACGGAGTTATTTGATCAGTAAGGCCCATGTAGGTATAGTGTTAATCTTGCAAGATATGGTGCATAAAAAACTGGCGAGGTGGTGGAACCGGCTGGGGGGGAGACCGGTGAACCACACTGCCTCGCCGAGGTTTGTAAGCTGCTAAAAGCAGCATCATTTCACTGTGTTGAGGAACAATGGTCGGAACTTAATATATTACAAATAACTTGTCAAAGACATACTTGGTAAATTTCCCCTTCGCAGGCACGTACCCCATTTTGTGGTACTGTCTTAACTTATTTAGTATACAAGCTTTGACAATAAAATGCAAGTTTAAAATCCCTTTTTTTTTATGTTTTTTTATGTTTTGCACACCATTTAGGTGTCGTTTAGAAAATAAAAAGCTGTCTTTACGTTCATGGAGGCCTTGTTAATTAATAAGTACGGAACCGGTTTTAGGTTTTACCGGCGATAATTTTGGAAAGTACCTGCATAGAGCTGAGATATTGGGATTGCCGGCGGTGTTCATGTTTGGCTTTTAGGATACAGGGCTAAGCCGGTTTCGGTGTGGTTAACTACCCGGATAAATGCCTGTTTATCTCCCTTTTGGATGAGGTACTTGTTGTCAGACCAATTTTGTAGTCATAATGGGTCTCCTTGCTAAGGGAGACACTTATTATCAAGGGAAAATTAAACTTGCCGTTAAGCCCTCATTATACAGCTCAGCGATATCTTTTTCTGACAATGCTTCGTTGAATATCATTATATCGTCCAAAGCACCGCTCAGCATTTCTGTTCTCTCGGCCCATCCAATGGTCAATGGAGCAGCCGCATTGGGAATCTGTATAGTATTCACTACGCTGCCATCGGGATTACCTTGTCTATAGAAAGTATATGTGTTTCCTTTCCGCGTCATAGCTATGAAATACCATGTTCCTGTTTGAGCAACCCATGTATTTCCTCTAAGTATGTATCCTCCAAGAGGATATGGATTAGGGCCATTTATATGAAATACGGTCTGTTTATCTCTTGAGAGATAAGAAAGTATCCACTTGTTTCTTTCTCCAGGCCCTTCATCCTGGCCGATAAAAGAGTTCCAGATTGAACTAAACGAATTGAATTTGACCCACAGACTGATAGTAAAGTCACCGCTGAATGTCCATTCATCCCGGTCAGCTACTATTATATAGTCATTGATACCATTAAAATTCAAGGCCCCGTTGATTGTGCCGGGGGTACTCATAGATGCAGTATAGCGTTGTGCAATTCCATTATTGTACATGCCGCTGCTATCCATCACAATGCTATTAGCAGCATTGTCGTCCATCTTCCAATGGGCAATTGATGGCTTATAAGGACTTTCGCATGTCACAATCTCGGCACTCGCTGCTGCCAGCCCTGTTTCATCGCTGTCAATAGTTACAGAATTAGTAATCGTCGTACCTGGGGCTACGCCTTGATTCACTTGAGCCACCAGATTTAGGCAGGCACCTGGGAACCCTGCTGGCAGAGAGGGATAGGACCATATATAGGTATGCGTAATAAGGTCATATTGTCCAAACACACCATCGCCGTCAGCCATTATAAAGCTCACCTCCTCCGGGAGGGTGTCAACGATAGACACATTGGTTGCGCTATAATCATTACCCTTATTATCGAAGCAAATACTATAAATGATAGTGTCACCTACAGCCACGCACTCACCCTTGCTGTCGGCACTCTGTTCAACAGCACATTTAATAATATTCTTGCTCAGATTAAGGGGATTGTAGCTGGTAGCTTCTTTGGCAGTGGTAACATCAACACTCGCTACTGCTTGTCCTGTTTCAACGCTGTCAATAGTCACAGAATTGGTGATCGTCGTACCTGGGGCTACGTCTTGATTCACTTGAACCACCAGTTCCAGACAAGTACTCTGGAACCCCGCTGACAGAGAGGGATAGGACCATATATAGGTATGCGTAATAGGGTCATATTGTCCGAACTCGTCATCACCGTCAGCCATTATAAAGCTCACCTCATCCGGGAGGGTATCAACGATAGATACGTTGGTTACAGTATAGTCGTTTTCCATGTTATCAAAACAAATACCGTAGATGATAGTATCTCCTACAACTACACGCTCCGACTTGCCACCGGTATTCTCTTCAACAGCGCCTTTAATAATGTTTTTGCTCAGATTAAGGGGGTTGTAGCTAATAGCTTCTTTTGCTATTGTAACATCAACACTCGCTATTACTGGTACTGTTTCATTGCTCTCAATAGTCGCAGAATTTGTGATCGTTGTACCTGGGATTGTATCTTGATTAACTTGCACCGCTAACTTCAAACAAACGTCTTCTGGGCTTGGCGGCAGAGATGGGTAGGACCATGTATAGGTATGCGTAATAGGGTCATATTGTCCGAACTTGCCATCACCATCAGCCGTTATAAAGCTCACCTCGTCTGGAAGGGTGTCAACAATAGACACATTGGTTACGCTATGCTCATTGTCTTTATTATTGAAGCAAATATTATAAACAATAGTACCACCAATAGGCACAATTTCAACCTCATCCGTTTCAGAGCCAACAATATTCTTGCTCAGATGCAAAGGATTGTAAGTAATGTCTTTTGTTGAAATGGTTAAGCCTGTTGGGTTTCCAATAATAGGGACAACGTCAATTTGATTAAGTGCTGTATCATAGACCTGAAGATTGTCTCCGCCGGGGGCATTGTTCCTGCCGGTGCTTATGTAAACAAAACCAGTGACTGGATCTACCGCAATCCCAAGCACGCCGGCATCCGGCTCCACTTGGATGTCTGCCTCTGTACCTGTCGCTAAGTTGTACTGGGTAAGGTAGTAGTCATTACTTTCGGAGTATTTTCCTCCGAAATAAAGCAGGCCCCTTGTATCATCTATTGCAATACCGACGCAGTTGTGACTGACCGAGATGGTTCTTGCCCGCGACCAATCGGAAGTACGGTAGACTCTAATATAGGCGCTATTGTTAGCTACGTAGAGCAAATCATTGACTGAATCCAGAGCAATCCCGAATGCGGTATCTGTCACTAAAGCAAAGGGTGAGCCAGACACTTCAGTAAGCGTGGCAGTTCTTGCATCCCAGTCGTACACATACAACATCCCTGTGTCTCGGCCAACACAGTACAGCAGCCCCTTTTTATCATCGTATATGATGCCAGCTAAGTTTCCGGCATCTCGTACACTTGTGACCCCTAAACTGGTCATTGTTCTTGCATCGATCAACTGAATATTGCTCGATTCTTCATACGTGACAAATAGAGATTTTGAATCCGAATCAATTGCTATGCCCACGGCACCAATACCATATCGAGGTATACTGTACTCAGCCTGAAAGGTCAACGTACCATCCACTGCAATATCGTATACTTGAATAGGAGTTGGATTGCCATTAATATCGGCAATCAGGTACAGCGACTTTGCACTTGTCGTCCCCGTGACGGCGGTTATCAACATAACTGTTAGCAGGACTATAAAAGGAGTGCTAACCCGACAAACATTTTCTTTAGTGTGATTTGCCATAAGGATTCTCCTCACGAATTTTTTAATAGGTAGTTTTCGTCACAAAACTCACCTCATCCCAGAGGATGTCAACGATAGACATATTGGTTACCCTATAATCATTGTCCTTATTATCGAAACAAATACTATAGGTGATAGTGTCACTTACATCCACACGCTCAACCTTGCTGCTGGCACTCTGTTGAACAGCACCTTTAATAATGTTCTTGCTTAGATTAACGTAGTTGTAAATAATAGCTTTTGTAAACAACATCAACACTCGCTGTTGTCGGCCTTGTTTCATTACTGTCTATAATTGCAGAATTAGTTATAATCGTACCTGGAACTGTATCTGGATCCACCTGCACCATTAACTTTAAGCAATCACCCTGGAATCCTGGAGCCAAAGAGGAGATGGACCATGTATAAGTATGCGTGTTAGGATCATACTGTCCGAATACACCATCGCCATCAGCCGTTACAAAGCTTACTTCATCCGGGAGGGTGTCGATGATAGATACATTTGTCAAGTTGTAAATTTTGTCCGTACTGCCGAAGCAAATATCATAAACAATAGCACCACCTACAGACACGCTTCCATCTTCACCAACCTCAGCCTCGGCAACGCTATTGCTCAAAAATAAGGGGTTGGGGCCGATATCTCTGTTTGGAATGGCAATGCCGGTAGGATCTCCATCAATAGCGATAACGTCAATTTGTTTAAGTTCTGTGTCATAAACCCTAATATTATCTCCGCCAGGTAAGTAGTTCCTGCCTGTGCTAATATACACAAAACCGGTGGCTGGATCCACTGCTATTCCCATCACGCCAGCATCAGGTTCCGTAAGGACGGATCTTTTTGCCCCTGTTGCTAAATTGTACTGGGTTAGATAGTCAATGTATGTATAACCTCCACCGATATACATGAAGCCATTTATGGAATCCACTGCAATACTGACGGTGGTAAAACCAACATCGATAGTATCTACCAGTGACCAATCAGACGTATTGTAAACTCTGATAAAAATCCAATTGCTGGCTACGTAGAGCAAATCGTTAATTTCATCCAAAGCAACTCCGTATGCTCTGGACTCTACCAAAGTGAACGGTGAACCAGGCACAGGAGTAAGTGTGGTGGTTTTTGCATCCCAGTCGAATACATATAACTTTTCTGTGCCTCGGTCAACACAGTAAAGTAAGTGTTTGTCATGGTCATAGACGATACCAGCTAAGCTACTGGCACCTTGGGCTATTGCAGTCCCTGCATCTGTCATTGTTGTTGCATTGATTAACTGAATTATGTCCGAATCAGCATAAGTTACAAACAGGTATTTTGAATCTGAATCAACTGCCAGACCTACGGCCCCCAAACTATGTGAGGGAATATCATACTCACCCTGGAATGACAAAGTACCATCAATGCCAATACTATATGCGTGTAACGGAACTGGTTGTGCGTCTATATCAGCAATTACATATAGCGGTTCTGCGTTTGCTACCTCCGTGACAGCATTTGTGAACACTGCTATTATTAAAACCAGAATGGGAATATTAGGCCTAACAATATTTTTCCCCGTGTTATTGGTCATAAGTAAGCTTCTTCACTTCCTCACAAAGCTCTTAATAGTTTACTTTCAGAGCAAAGCGCATTTTGACCTACAAGTTTTATGCTGCACTTGCATTAGAGGGAATCCGATTCTCGACCTGGTAAAACTTGCCCAAAAAAGAAGGACTGTTTTCACCGCACCTCCTAAAATCTAGTTATAACTATATAAAAATCATATAAATTTGTCAAGAAGAAATGGCCAAAGACCTAATTTAATGTTATAAAATAACATGGCAAACTTATAGGACTTTCCTTGCTTATTTCATTAATTTTTCACGCTTATAAATGCTATACAGCGATCAGGACTATTATCACATAGGCTGAGGTAGAAAACTGGAGGTACTCCAGGGTTTCATAACCTTTTTTCTGTGTTCCTTGCAGAAATCCAGCTTATCGCGGGGAGAACGACTCTAAAGTGGTATAATCGTGGTTGTGGGCTATTAGGAGTAGATATAGGCAAGATAATATTTTTGGTTGTTATCGAAAAGCACAGGCTATGACCTGAAAAAACAAAAAATGCGTCAAAATTCCGGAGTTAATGGCTTGTAGAGCAGCGAAAACTCTCATAGACTAATATCAGAAATTCGTCTTTATTTTATAAAATTTTTAATCTTTTTTGCTTTCTGTGTATTTTATGATAAAGCTATCTGAGAGAATAGAATGTGTTCAACAGACCATTAGACATACATGTGCTCGTGTCGGCAGAGATCCCAGTGAGATAAAGCTTGTGGTTGTGACAAAGTCCGCAACCATTGAGGCTATTAAGGAGGTTGTTCGTCTGGGTTTTGTAGATCTTGGTGAGAATCGGGCTCAGCAGCTAAAGAGGGTCTTTGAACAGGTGTCAGAATGTTTGCAGCAGGCACAGGGCGAACCGAACATCCCAAAAGAGGTTCGTTGGCATATGATTGGTCATCTGCAGCGTAATAAGGTTCAGCAGGTTTTGCCCATCGCTTCTCTTATACATTCGGTGGATACACTTCGACTGGCCGAAGAGATAAACAACTCAGCGGCAAAGCTGAATTTACAACCTAAAGTGCTTCTGCAGGTAAATACATCCAACGAGCCACAGAAATATGGTGTCCCTGTAGGAGCAGCTATTCATTTAGCTGAGCAGATAGAAACACTGCCGAATCTGAAGTTAATCGGGCTTATGACAATGGCACCACTGACACTTAACAAAGACGTTATTCGGGAATGTTTTGTTCGAGCAAGAGATTTGTTTATTGAGATGCGCGGAGAGAAAATAGTCGGGTCGCAATTTACTGAGCTGAGCATGGGCATGAGCTCGGACTACGAAATAGCCATCGAGGAAGGCGCAACTATCCTCCGCATCGGCTCGGCAATATTCGCTGGCTAACTTAGTTAACAACAATTTCAATATATTATATATCTTACATGGTGTTTGTGCTCTACTTTCCTATCCTATGCCCACAAAAAGCGCAAAAAGCGCAAAGTACCACGCCTAATAAGCCGAAATAAATCTTTGCCGATAATCGCATAACGTATGTATATAGACCGTCCTATAACACAAGGTAAATGAAAATGGGAAAAGCAGCATTATCAAGAAATACTAATGTGCTAAAAGGTTTTACCGATGTTCTTTATCTAACAAATACGGGTCACATGCCTGCTGAGGTAAAACGACTATTAAGGCAGAATAAGCTTTCCTCTCTGATATTACCCATAAATAAATTCCCCCAGATACGTGATCGAGTTGACCTCATAGGAACCGTAATTATCGATGCGGACGAACTGGACATGTCACAGCAGCAGATACTGGCCAGAATAATAGAATCCCTTGAGATGGAAGGCATCGGCGTGATTATGCTCACGAACCGTAATGAAACGCCTATAAGAAGCTTTTCCCTGGCGCCGGCAAACAGTAGTTTCTCCAGGGCCAATGCTGCCGAGTTCATTAACACAGATGAATTGTGGATTAACATCAGCCTTAATCTTGCGTGCCGTAAAAAAAGTTCCGGCATGGCAGTGAAACCTGCGGTTCCGATAAATCATATGGAATCTATGAGCAAAAGTTCATTGGGACAGCAGCTTCAAATGGCCGGTACATTAGTTGATAACCTTGCAGAGCAGCTTCGTATGGCCGGTAGAGTACAGCGTGACTTCCTGCCGGCTCAACTGCCGAATTGCGACGAATTACAGTGGGCTACAATTTTCCTGCCGGCAGAGTGGGTCTCTGGTGATATTTACGATGTTGAACGAATCGATGAGCAGCACTTCGGCTTTTATGTAGCTGATGCTGTCGGTCATGCAATGCCGGCAGCGCTCCTGACCATCTTTGTCAAGCAGGCTCTGATTATGCGCGAGACCTATGAGAATAAGTATAAGATTTTTTCGCCGGCGGAAGTTATGGAGAATCTCAATGTTAAACTGACAAATCAGAAACTCTCTGGTTACCAGTTCGCTACATGTTGCTATTGTTTGTTGAATATAAAAACACTGCAGTTGACTTTCGCTCGTGCCGGACATCCCTATCCGGTTCTTATCCGTCCCGGCAAGCAGCCTGAGCAGTTGGAACTACGAGGCTCGCTGCTCGGAGTTTTTGAACATACCGACTATATTCAGCAAATCATCCAGCTTCAACCCGGTGATAAGTTATTGCTGTACTCTGACGGAGCTGAGCCCTTTATCGGCAGGTTCGACGACTTGACCGGCTTCCATTTTAACGAACAGTTTCTCAAGATAGCTGATCTGCCTGTCGTTGAGATGATGGATAGATTGAACTCATTAACACATAATCAAACAGTCAAACCAGCTGAGGTTGATGATATTACAGCGGTCGGCCTGCAGATATTTTGACATTATAGGTAATCGGGATATCTGGGTATTAGTACACCGTTTCATAAGTTCCTCGACTAAATTTGGATTCCTGGTCGAGTTGTTTTCCTGATTATTTGTGCTACTCCGCGAAGTATGCTATGTAAAACAAGCCCCCTGATGGTCTGATTTACCGGGCCTTGGCAACCTTATACTCTTGTTCTTTGCCGTATTTACTTGCAGCCTCTTTTTTGATGTGGTCCATGATAGGGGCAAAGTGAACAGCCGGCTCGATTCGTTTTTTCTTTGTTTTGGCCTCAGGATATACAATCTTTAGAATTTTGTCTTTTTCCCACTCTTTAGGCTCAATTTCAAATCGCATTGAAAACCCATACCTGGAAAGGACATCAAGATTCGGAACCGGATATGACTGGGTTATTGTTGTATCATATTTAGTTAAAGAAGGAGTTATGCACGGTGTAATAAAGCCGTTTTCCAGACCTATATCAAAGTTTCTCTTTTTGATGTCAACAAATAATATATCGCCTGAGAACCATAGTCCCCTCATCTGCTTGGCTGCACGCCTTGCTGTGTTGGCTGATTGGATGCCAAGTTTTGCAAGCTCTTGAGTAAGAGCCAACGTCACAGCTTCGTTGTATTCATGCTCGTCATCTTGAAGAGCCATCACAGCAATATGGGTTCCAAAGACATTTGAAAAAGTGTCCTCCCACGAAAATGCAGATGGGAACTCAGGACAAAAACCAACACTTTTATAGCCGAACCATGTAAGGATTTCATGCCAGATGCTCTCAGTATAGGCAAAATATGGCCCCAGTTTAATGGCGATATTATGAGCAGTAATTTCTTTTTGTTTCTCTGAGAGGACTTTCCAGTATGCCGGATAGACGATTTGTACATGATAAATTGATGGTGTTTTCGTTTTGAATTTGAATTCGGTTTTATTTTTCATAAGGTTAACAAAGGTCTTTTCTGTAAGAAATGCTGTCCAGTCAATGAGTTTGCGTACGTGAGCGATGTCGATATGTCCAGCTTTGCAGGTATATACTATGCCGTTTTTTTCGAATATACTGGGTCTGTACGAATGTGGTCCCAAATCTTCAGGTCCCAGAAAATTCGTTAAAATCGTTGAGCTGGCGTATGATGCCAACCGAGCATGCGGAGCGATTTTTTTATTTTTTGAATTGAGGGATTTTGCCTCGATTGCACCATCGCCAAGGATAATGATAAAAAGGCAGAACAATAAAGCACTACCAATTTTTTTAAAAGAATAATACATCACTTCTCTTCTCTCCTCTCCTATAGAAATTTAAGGTTGAGCCTTTAATGGATTATCGGACACAAATACCTGTAAGGGCCTCCATTTATAACCGTCCGCTATTTTAAGTATAATATATTTTTTCTCTTTCTCAAAATAGAATATCTTCTGTTCCCCTCCCCGCTCCGCCGTGACGAGCGCTGGGGTGTAATTGGCTTAAATTGGCTTTGTTTGGCTTTGTTTTTACCAATCTACAAAATTGTAGAATTACTCTATTCACTTGTCGCGAAAGAGCTTACGTTAATTTTAGCATTATATGAATTGGCTTTGTTTTGCAAAAAAAGGCCGATTTGTAGAGAACTCTCGACAACTGTCGAATAACGTGGGTTTGCATAAAATTGGCAATATGGATAAATAAGAGAATGTAGAGGGCGAAACCTCGCACTCCCATAAGGGATGGCCAAGCTCACATTTCCGTATCCTAATATAATCTCAGG
>Ga0307435_1001117_pt1 | contig 11315 bp, 6 predicted proteins | sample SalMarWE160470MG_FD_202164 | JGI IMG/M metagenome (GOLD analysis project Ga0307435, IMG submission 202164) | Salt marsh sediment microbial communities from the Plum Island Ecosystem LTER, Massachusetts, United States - WE1604-70 | ecosystem: Environmental > Aquatic > Marine > Intertidal zone >... | reverse complement strand
CCGGCCAGGGCACGGCAAAGTCACTGGGCTCTATAATAGTTAGAGAAAATCCGTCGCCGTCGGTGATTGGATACCAGCTTTCATTGTACTCGAACTCAACAATGGTTCCATTCCAGAAATCTATTAGCTTGATTTTTTCGCCGGTGTTGCTAAGGTTGTTTTGTATGTTATCTTTATATTCGCCGGCAATCCTGTCAGACAGACCTGTACCATAACGTGACTCGAAAGCGGCCTTGTCCCTGACTACGAGGACATACTCATCGGGGGCAAGGCTGATAACATCGCTGTCGTTAAAATCAAATGTAATGCCATCGACGAACGAAACGTAGGTCAAGTCGAGTGTTTCCTGCCCGATATTTTTCAATTCAATAAATTCATAGTCGTCATTGTTATAGGTGACGCCCGGCGGCGGCGCCACCGGATTATACATTACTTCAGTGATGCGCAAACTGTCAATAACAGGCGATGACAGCGGAGTGCCCGCTATAAATTGAATATAGTTGGACCAGTGGCTCCATCGGCCTGTATTATCCTTCATTCGCACCCTTACGCGATATGCATGGCCAACTTTAACCATACTTGCGGGAATGGTGATGGTACTGTTAAAGTCTGAAATCTGCCCACTGTCCCAGAGTGTTTCGATTTCATATTTCCTGCGCTTTGTTGGGTCAAAAGCCGGACAGGTTTCGTCGGTTACCTCGGCAATGCGCCATTTCATAGCCGCGAAAGTGCCGCTGCCCTGCGGGTCATTGAACGCGCTCGTCTGAAACATCAGAGCGTTGCTGGGGAAACCGGCCGGGCCGATTGAAGTCACCGTGGGTGTGTACGGTATGCTGGAATCCTCAAAGTAAGTATCAAAAGCCCGGTAGGTTGTTGGAAGGACATAGGTCTTCATTATTTGTACCATCCCTGTGAAGTCCTTGGTCGCGGCCTGTTTGTAGAACCGGCCTTGGCCGGCCTTGCTGAGATTGACATAGTGCGGATAACCCGTATTTATCATCAGCGGGTTGTAATCCCACATAGCCCGGTCCGCATCAACGATTGAGGGTCCGCCGGCGGGATCGTCTATAATCGCTGCGAGATCATCAAGCAGCTTGTTCATCTGCTCGGAGTTGTAGAGCAGGTCGTGAAATTCGCGGAGGCGATTATGATATTCCAGATAAATGGACGAATGCGAGAATATCGCACCCTCATTCATGAAGGTGTCTATTCCATTGCCAAACATGTTATTGGCCCAGGTAAGGTCGACATCCCAGGGCAGCATATACCAGATGTTAGTTTCTGGATTGAGATAGAAGAACCAGTTTTTACCATAGGCGATGTCGCCGTGGTGTATGCCCTCGACAACGGCGCGGTAGCCATAATAGCTCTCCAGGTCGACGTTATCCCGCCACCACTGCTCGGTCGGGTCGGGGTCATAGTAGTAGCCCGATTTGAACGCGTCGAGGTCGGACTTGTCGGTTACAGAGTATGCTCCCTGGTTGTTCAGCTCTCCATTATAACTTTCGATTTTGTATAAATTACCGTCTGGCAGATTATGCTCGTCAAGAAACCGGCCATCCATCTGCTCAATAACCATGTAAAGACCCCAGAAGTCGCCGTCGTATTGTGTCGGGCCGGATTCGCCTGCTTCGTCAATTATACGGTAATGTACCCAGTGCGTCTTGGGCGCCTCTACACCCATAAGGTTGAAGGGCAAAAATGAAGCGGCCTCGAACATGCCCTGCTCTCCGCGATGCAGATAGTCACCTTGCTGGATGCACGCTGAGAAGTTGAGCTTGTCCCAGGTGATGTTATACTTTTTGCCGTAGTCGTCGCGGGCCTGGAAGTAGTTACCACGATTGAAGTCGAACTTCCACATATTCTTGCCCATGGCGTATCGCCAACAACCGCCCCTTGCCCGGTAACGGATATGGTCGTAAACATCGCCGTCGTAAATCAGTGTCCCGTTCCATTTATAAAGGTCACCCCAGTATTGGTCGATCCAGGTGGCGTGTTCGACCGAATCCTTCTTGCTGATAAGATGATAAACAGGTATTTTTGTCAGGACGTCGGGGCTGTAATAAACAACCTGGTTCTGAGCAGGGTCTGAACTGGCGGGATTTATCGCGCCGCCCCAACCCGGCACTCCGTCGTAGACAAAGTAAGCGAAGTTCGGCTGGGGGTCGTGAGCGTATGGGCCGGTGATACTTAGGCCTGTGTTATCCGTTGCTGTGATACGGTATCGCACCAGCAGGCGGTTGGTATGAAGCGAACCGGGAATCACGACAGTGTAAATGCTGTCGCTGGCTTTTTCATCGCCTGCCGTGCCGTCGTCGGTCATCGGCAGACTGGTCCAGTTGGTTTCGTATTCCGGGTCGGTGATCTCAATGTAACTACCCGGATAAACAAGCTGGTAGGACAGAATGACAGACTGGACACCGTCGGGATCGGTCACTTTTACCGTTATCTCGACGTCTTCACTGCTTGCGGGCTGCTTGGGGTCGTGTTCGACCTGCCTCATCTGTGGCGGGATATTAGTACTGTAAGTAGTATTTCTTTTGCCCGGCGTTGGGCCTGTTGTGGTTGATGTGGGAACATTCTTTAATTGAACGTCGAGAAAGCAATCCGAAGATTCAGTTAAAGAGGAATTGAACAGTTGAATAGCTAATACATTAGTGCCGGACTCGAGGTAGCCGGAAGGCGGGGGCAGGTAGAACTCGTTCCAAGTGAAGTCTTCCCGGGCGCTGCTGGCAGTAGCGTTGTACGGCAGCTCTTCGCCGGACATATTGTCTCCCTTCACAAACGTGCCGTTAATCCAGGCGTTGAAGCCGTCGTCATAAACGAATTCGAGTCTGAGGTTGCTAATAGCAGACGGGTCGCTGACATCGAACTCCTTGCGTAGAAAAACCGAGGTATAATTGTTACGCATATCATCCAAACGGGTTGTGATGAAGTCTTCACCATAGCCGATAAATAAATCACCTGTGGGCCAGGACGAGTCGGTAAAATCGATCTCTCGCCAGGCTGAAGTTGGCTCTGATGCTTCGGAGTTCCCCTTGAGGTATCGCCAGGTAGCCCCTGGGTATACAATTGTTGTTGGTGGAGCAATCGCCTCCGGCTCGCTCGGACGCCAACTGCCGCCAAGGTCATTGTCCAAAACAGGATTGGCCAGTTCTATCGAATTACTGGGTGGGTCGCCTACGATAGGCCAGGGAAAGCGGCGCCTGTAATCGACTATGTCTATCCTGAAGCCTTGTTCGTTGAGCAGCTCAATCGCTTCTCCGTCATTTTCCAGCCTGCCCGTAAATGGGCCGAAGATAAGATTTGATGGCGTGCCGAATTTGGCCTGAATTGTAGCCGGGTCCTGTGCTACAACAATATAACCGCCGACCGGTAGAATCGTGTCAGGTGGAAACTCGTACGAGATGCCCGCAGAAAAATACCAGCCCGAAATATCAGCATCCATTGTCCCTATGTTGTGAAGCTCGACAAATTCAGAAAGCTCCGTCTTGACGGCGGGGTCGTAGTGAATCTCGTTGATTACCACCATGGAGCCTTTATGCCAGTTTCCTGCTAACAGTGCGAAGTCAGCCATATTTACACCGTTGACTCCGTCAAAGTCGGCAGTGCAATCAAAGACGAGACAGCCCGGATTCAGCCACTGCCAGGCTAAAATCCGCAGGTCTTTGCTATCTACCCTTTGGTCATCATTCAAATCGCCTAAAAGTTGAGACTTGGCACCGGTCGAATCCGCGAAGAATGCTATCAATAATAGCGATAGCAAAGCGATATTCATAGTTCTGAGCATCTTCTCTACCCTTTCCTCATAGATGTCTTACCCCACTGGCCAAAGTTGTATATTTGAAAATATGGGCTTAAAGGTCATAATTACGGCTTTTTTTACTTTGTTTATTCTAACATAAATGAGTACTTAAATCAATGCTTTCTTTGCTCAGACATAGCGGCATTTTAAGTGCAGCCCCGAATACGAGATTGTATGGTTTTATCTCCTGCAGTAAGACACAAAGGGACAAATGCCGGCTTGATGTGTATTCAGTGTTAGTTTGGACTATAAAACACACGGAATTGCAGGAGACCGCCGCTATGACTCGCAGAGCTATTAAGGACCTTCGATGTGAAGCGACCGGAATATGGGTATAGTGAATCCGTGCTGATTTATGGGAATGTTCTTTTCTGTTGTCCGGGTGGCGAAAGTGGATACATAGTAGATGGATAAGAGATGCCACAGTCAGGCTCGGCCTGCTATGAATAATATGAGCTTCGAGTCCCAGGCAGAAAAAGATAGTACAGTTCCGGGACAGTCGGGCAAACTCACTTCCCCAATCTATTTGTATGTAAGCACGTAAAAAAAGTGAACGGAGAGGGCGGGATTCGAACCCGCGGTACCCGCAAAGGGCACACCGGTTTTCGAAACCGGCTCGATCAGCCACTCCGACACCTCTCCGTGTCAGCAACTATAACCTATACATTCGACTCGATAAAATTGCAAGGGAATTCGGCCCGATATAAGAGTCGAGAGACGAAGGTAGTTCCAATCACTAATCATATTTTTGTGATATTGTTATATTTAGACAAAAATGTTGAAACAATAGAAGCATTTATCTAAAATTCAGTAGCTCGTTGTACAAGTTTTAGTTTTAAAGATTTTTAGGAATTCAGAGATGTATATCATACCGGCAATTGACCTGATAGGAGGTAAATGCGTTAGACTTATTCAGGGGCAATACGACCGTCAGATAACCTACGAGAACGACCCTGTCAAGAAGGCACAGGAATTTAGCCGGGCTGGGGCGGAATGGCTGCATATCGTCGATTTGGATGGCGCCAAAGTCGGTAAGCCGTGTAATACCGATACAATATTAGCCATAGCGGCTCTTGAAAAATTCAAAATCGAGGTCGGCGGGGGAATCAGGGACGAAGCCTCCATAGAACAATTGCTCGATATTGGTGTAGAACGGGTGATAATCGGCACAAAAGCAGTGAGTGATTTTGAGTGGTTCAGCGAGATGGCTGAAAAGTTCAGGGCCAGAATTGTGCTCGGCCTTGATGCCAGAGGCTCGAAGGTCGCCACTCACGGCTGGACGCAGGATAGCCCACAAAGCCTGTTGGAGTTTGCGACCGAGGCGGCTAAACTGCCCTTGGCGGCGATAATATATACAGATATTTCCAAAGATGGCATGATGGCAGGGCCAAATTTTGAAGGGACAAAGGTGCTGGCCGAGGCCGTAGCCGTAGGCGTTGTTGCTTCGGGCGGGATCAGTCAGATAGCCGATATTAAAAAGCTGGCCGAATCGAGGGTTGTAGCGGCAATAATCGGTCGATGTCTATACGAAGGTACACTCAATCTTTCCGACGCAATAGAAGCGACAGGGTAATAATGTTAGAATGCTTGGAATGTACTTTTGCTTGGTGTTCCAGAATATGTCACTGGGCCTGTTCAAGTTACGGGCGAAAAATTGGGACGGGTTGTTCGTGGCTCTCGAAAAATATCGGTCCATTTGCCTGTCACGATGGCTACGCCCAAGCCCGGTGTGGTTCCCGGATGTCGTGGAACATGGCAGGAACGAGGATAACACCCTAATAAGCCGGGCTCCCTTTAGCAGGTGGTTGTGATATTGACCGAGAAATATTTTACGGGATAGGAGTAGTTTTGAAGATCCGAAATTCGAAAACTCCGGAGTCTTTACCAGCCCTTTATTACCCCGTGTCGCTCTGGAAATCCAAAATTCGAAAATTGGTTTCCAGCCAAGACCTTGGTGATTTGATTCGAACCTGCGTTTTTTTCCTTATGTTCTTTATTTTCGTCTGGCTGTGGATCGACCCGAAGATTATCTACCATGGGCACGGGCAGTCTGTAATATATCCAATATGCACTTCCAGGATAAATACCTTTACGGGCTACCCGGCTTTTCCGGGCAAAACGACGATGTACGTGGCGGCAAGATTGTCCCATTACTACTATTTTTCCTGGGCGGGTGCTTTGCTCATTACTGTAATTGCCTGGCTGCTGTGTGTAGGTACTGACAAGTTCATCACAACTGTAAGTGGCGGCAGGCTGCGATGGCTGCGATTCATACCGGCCATTTTTTTGTTGGCGCAGCATAGTCGATATTACCCCTTTTTGTTGGCCGAGAATTTGGCTCTATTGATCGCATTGTTTTTTCTATATCTTTACATTCGCATGCCGTTGCAGGCCGGCGGCTTCCGGCTCGTTGTCTTCATGGTCTTTTCTGCCGTAATATATGCGGCAGCCGTCCAGTTATTTCTGGTTTTTGTGCTGCTTGCCGGAATTTTCGAGATTTTTAACAACCGGCGTTGGCTTGTTGGCTTTTCTGTTTTCTTTTCGGTTTTACTAATCCCTTACCTTACAAATACATTTGTTTTCGATTTGAACCTCAGTGAAGCTTATCACCGCTTATGGCCTTTTCCTTTGCAATTAACTTTGAAGGAAAAAATTCTTGCATACAGCTTTTTTTCCTTCTTTCCCATCGCTGGATTCGGCTGTGGGATTTGGCGGTTTTTTGCCGAGAAGCACAAACCTAAAAAAAGCAGGTCCGGAAAAAAACGCAAGTTTTCAAAGTCTTATCGGGGCTCTCGAACACCCTTTTCTATAGTTGCTGCGATGCGCCAAAGCAAAATCAAATGGTTCCTGGAAACTTTGGCTTTGTTTGCAGTAACATCTGGAGTCGTATGGCTCACCTATGACCCTATTGCCCGCCAGAATCAGCGTATAGACTACTTTGCCAGTCATAAAATGTGGGACGAGCTGCTGCAGCAGTCACGCAAATCCTTCGTGCAAAGCTACGACATGTTTATCTGTCATGATGTAAACAGAGCGCTCTATCACACCGGTCGCCTGCTGGAAGATATGTTCTCATATCCTCAGCACTATGCCGGTTTGCTGCTCACCCAAAACAAACGTTTTCCTAAGGAGCTGTTGGTGCAGATGTGGGTCAAGAGCAGTAACACCCTCTATGAGCTGGGACTCATCAACGAAGCGGAAAACGCCAGTTATGAAGCATTGTCGACTTTGGGTTACTATCCGGAGGGACTGCAGCGGCTGGCACTGATAAATATTATCAAGGGTCAGACGGATGCTGCACGCACCTTCCTGTATGCACTGAGCAAGGATTTTATATACGAAGACACAGCAAAACAGTATCTGCAGCGGCTTGAGACCGACCCTCTTTTGTCTACGGATGACCAAATTCAGCGCCTACGCTCCTTTATGCTTGTCGAAGACAGTATCAAAAAAACTACACCGAAGGATTTGCTGGAGAAAAACAAACACAATCGTATGGCGTTCGAGTACCTGATGGCTTTTCTTTTATTAACCGGCCAGCATAACGCGGTCGCCAACAGCATAGGATATCTGGATAACTTTGACTACCCTCAGGGCCGGATACCCCGGCACTTAGAGCAGGCCCTCTTGCTCTATATGGCAATGAGTGGTAAGAAAGCAGACACGTACGGACGCCGGATAAATGCCGTCACGATTAGCAGGTTCCAAAAGTTTATGCAGCTCTTTCAGCGTTATAAACTCGAATTGCAAAATCCTGCAAAAGCACTGGAAAAAGAATTCGGCGACACTTACTATTATTTTTATTTATTTTTATTAGACAGGTCGGAATTAGAAGTATGAAAAACCGCCTCTTTTACCTGTTCACAATAATTTTCTTGAGTGCACTTTTGATTGGTTTATCGTATTGCACTTCAAGTAATAGCAGGATTGCCATTGAAGAATTTAATTCTGTGGACCGTCCTGCCGGGATTCACCCTGACTATACCAATACTGTCATTGCACCGAACATCGCGCCGTTAAACTTCCTTATCCGGGAGAAGGGCACTAAGTACTTTGTCAGGATTTATTCAGAGCAGGGCGATGGCATCGACATTTACAGTCGAAGACCATCTATTGAAATTCCAATCAGGCGCTGGAGAAAGCTGCTGAGTATCAACCAGGGCCGGAAGCTCTTTTTTGATATTTACGTCGGCGATGAAAAGAATCAATGGAACAAATTTCAGACCCTTACCAACACCATCGCAAGTGTCGGGCTTGATAGGTACTTGATGTATCGGAAAATCAGTATTTGTGTGCAGTGGAAGGATATGGGTATTTATCAGCGCGACCTGGAGAGCTATCGTGAATCAATCGTGTTACACAACAGTTCGTTTGGTGGCGGTTGCGTCCATTGTCACAGCTTACTCAATAACAGGCCGGATAATATGTTAATGCAGGTACGCTCTACTGATTACGGTACTCCCATGCTCCTGGTTCAAAACAGCAGAGTTACCGCTGTAAAAACTCAAACGACAGTTACACCCGGAAAAGTCGGCTTTACTTCCTGGCACCCGAACGGTAACGTGATTGCCTTTTCCATCAATAAATATCGTATGCTGTATCACTCGACTGGCCAGGAATTTCGGGACGTCTTTGACAACGCCGCCGATTTGGCTTTGTACCTTGTCGATTCCAGGCAAGTCATCAGTACGGGCAGCATTACCAGGCCGGACCGTATGGAAACCTTTCCGGAATGGTCCCGGGATGGGAGATACCTATATTTCTGCAGCGCACCACAACTGCCCGATAAGCGGTATAATGAAGTACTCTGTGACCTGATGAGAATAAGTTATGATTGTAGAACCAGAAAATGGGGTACGCTGGAAACTGTCCTTTCCGCTCAGCAGGTAAATGGCAGCATCACACAGCCGAGGTTTTCACCCGATGGGCGGTTTCTTTTATTTAACGTTTCTGAATACAGCGACTTTCCAATTCACCAGGCCAAAAGCGATTTGTACCTGATGGATACTGTTACCGGCCGATACCACAGGTTGTCCATAAGCAGCGCTCGTTGTGATACATGGCATAGTTGGTCCAGTAACGGCCGGTGGATTGCTTTTAGCAGCAAAAGGCTTGATGGCCGCTTCGCCCGGCCTTTCTTCAGTTATGTTGACCGGACCGGCAAAGTGTACAAACCATTTGTCCTGCCGCAGAGAGACCCGGCCTTCTATGATTCTTTAGTCAGAGTTTATAACATGCCTGAGCTCATCAGAACCAAAATCCCGATAAAAACGAAACAACTAAGCAAAGCTATTTTCGGCTATAAACACGCGCCGTCCGTCAGTGCCATTACCGGCGCGACTCCGGGCCGCCCACTGCCTGCACCCAAAGCCAAACCCGCACCGGACCGCGAAATGCCTTGGGAACAACGAGAATAACCCCGAATCCCCGCCAGTCTGAATCCCTGTATGTTGTAGACAGGGACCCAGACGTCTTATTTAAACAAATTCTCCCTTCTTAATTCTCACAATAATCAATCATCAATAATCATTGATTATCCGGTAGGGGGTGCACCGCACACCATTTTTCTGTCAATCCTGAGATGGCAGAAGAATTGAGAAAAAAAACCTTGTTGACCCGAATAATACCAGACGCTACTATTATAACTATATTTGGCGGGCCGCTCGGCAGTGAGAACTTTGTGGTAACATTGGAAAAGATTCTGGGTAGGATGTTGAGACCCAAAAAGCCGGGACGCCCCACCAAAAAAAGCTGAAAAAGATTGTCTTGGAAAAGGGGAAATAGGTATGGTGTCCCCAGATATATTAAGATGACAAGAAAGTTTAAGAAAAAAGCTCTAATCGGTATAGCTTTTGTGGTAGCCTACATCGGAATCATCAGTCTATTTCCTTTTACCTCTTGGCTTAAGCAATTTCAGATCAGGCGTGTTGTCGAGTGTAATCCCGAGGATGTGTTACCCTTTGTCGAGCAAGCCCTTTTTGTTGATTTTCCTGAAAATATCGAACATCTAAAAATCGCCAAATCGAGGTATAAGAAAATGTTCGTTGATTTTTTCATAAAATTTAGTGCTGACCCTAATACCGTAGATCGGTTTCTAAAATCCTTCCCAAAAAAAGTCGAGTTTGTTCCATACAGCAGAGATTCGCGTTCGGAACGGTTTCTGCCCAAGTGGTTCAAGGAGCCTATTCTATTAGGGAAAAGAAAAATCAATAGTATAGGTGGAGAAAAAGGCAATCTGAAGGAAATTTATATCGATACAACTTACAAAGAGAACTTTATTGTTTATCTCAGAGGATCTTATTACCTTGGGTTGGAAAACTAAAGGATTAGGCCAGTTGTCGTAGATCGACAAAGCAGGAAATCTTATATAACTATAAACGACTTCTAACAAACTTGAGAGTACAATTTTTTTGCCTTCTTTCTTGCAGTTGTTATCGACAGATATTGAAGACCAACAGATATACTTTAGAAAGGAAAATAACCATGATTTCAAGAAATTTACTACTGTGCGCGGCAGCAACTACAATCCTTCTGTTTTCCGCCATAGGCTGCATTCCAATCGATGATCTTGCCGGGTATTGGGACAAGGGAGTGATTGATCCCGGACTGGAGGGACATTGGAAACAGCTTGGGATGCAATTTCGCTCTGAGGACAGCTATATATCCTTTGTAAAATCAGGTGACTACTACCTTCAGGAATCCAACACCGCCCTTTTTATCCCTGAGGGTGTCCCTAAAGTGGGGATTCGCACCAGAACCCTGCTTCTTGGAAAGCATAAGTTCCTGATATACGACGTTGCGCAGTATTACAGGGATCTAAGCAAAGCGTCCCTTGAAGCAGCGGCCAAAATGGCCTTGGAGAGCGAAGAAACTATCGATCCAAACGAGTTAAAAAAACACACTCCTGACATTGAAGCGCCATTCAAAGGCGCCCTACAAAGATATGAGGTCAAAGGGGATACCTTGATTTTTTATTCGCTGAATAATCGGGTTCTATCCGAGGCGATCGAAGCGGGGAGCGTAAAAGGTGTTATCCCAAAAGAAGAAGAAAGAATGCTCCCCAAAATTTCGAAATTGGACAATGACAGCGTCCAATTTTTGCTCCGCATCGCAAGCGACCCCAATTCCTGGACACAGCAAACCCGATACAAAAGAATCCAAGATTTGCGAAAAGCCCTCAAGAAATCCCAGACCTACCCGGCTACAGCCAAAACACTAAAGAACACCATAGTGGACGTAAATCTGCCGGATTTAAAGTATTTCGCCGAGGGCAAAGTCCATGTTTTGCTGCGCCATCTCCAAGCATCGCCCGAATGGAGAGTATTCATTGAAGGACAGAGGATGGTCTGCCATCGCAGGAAAAAGCAGGATGGCAAGTGGAACGACTCAGACTCAGATGCCGGATTTCACCACGAGTACTTGAATGAGTATTCGAAATCCGAGGATCCTTGGTTTCCTATTGATAATCAGGACAGGGCAGCGCCAATGAACGAACGCAACTGGCAGCAGA
>Ga0307435_1001113_pt1 | contig 11334 bp, 5 predicted proteins | sample SalMarWE160470MG_FD_202164 | JGI IMG/M metagenome (GOLD analysis project Ga0307435, IMG submission 202164) | Salt marsh sediment microbial communities from the Plum Island Ecosystem LTER, Massachusetts, United States - WE1604-70 | ecosystem: Environmental > Aquatic > Marine > Intertidal zone >... | reverse complement strand
AATGATAACGGCGTAACAATATGGGATGAATGGGCAGACAAAAACGGGGACCTGGGACATATTTACGGGTATCAGTGGCGCTCATGGCCAACTTATAATGGCAAAAATATTGATCAGATATCAGGATTAATAGACTCTATTATTAATAATCCCGATTCGCGGCGGCATGTTGTCAGTGCATGGAATGTCGGTGATCTGGAGAATATGGCTCTTCCCCCGTGTCATGTATTATTCCAGTTTTATGTAGAAAACAATACATTGTCCTGTCAGCTTTATCAAAGGAGTGCCGATATATTCCTGGGCATCCCTTTTAATATCGCATCATATTCACTTTTACTTTTAATGATTGCCCAGGTCACTAAACTTAAGCCTAAAGAATTTATTCATACACTGGGTGATGCACATATTTATGCAAATCATGTTGACCAGGTTAAACTGCAATTGTCAAGGGACCCGAGGAAATTGCCAACTATTATAATTAATCCGGATATTAAGAATATTTTTGATTTTAGATATGAAGACTTCTCACTTGAGAATTATAATCCGCATCCGCATATAAAAGGGGAGATATCAGTATAAAAATTTTATATGAAAAAAATATCGATAATTGCCGCAATTGCAGAAAATAATGTTATTGGAAAAGACAATAGACTACTTTGGCATATATCAGATGATTTAAAATGGTTTAAAAGAATTACCGGCGGCAATACTGTTATTATGGGGAAAAAAACATTTGAATCGTTGCCAGGGGGAGCTTTACCCGGCAGGAAAAACATAGTAATTTCAGATAACAGAAATGACCGGTTCAATGGCTGTATTATGGCATATTCTTTTAAGGATGCCCTGGATAAATGTGATGATGCAAAAGAAAATTTTGTAATAGGAGGCGGTACAATTTATGACCAATTCATGAGTTATGCCACGAAGCTATACATTACCAGGGTCCATAAATCATTTGATGGCGACACCTTTTTTCCTGAACTGGATTATAATGATTGGAAAGAGATTGAAAGAGAAGACCGCACAGATAAGGAGAATGATTTCAGATATTCCTTTATTATTTATATCAGAAAATAAAAACCGGCAAAAAAACCTGGGTCACAGGAATTATATATTTTGTCATATTAATATTGCCTTTTCTTTAAAATGACAGGTATTTATCGGAATTTATTAATCACTGGTAATTAAAATTCACAAATTAATCAATAATAAAGAACAAAGCAGTGACATCTTCGTTTATTTGGTTGAAAACAAGACCTGATTAAGTCAACTAAAATAATCAATGAAACACTTAATTATAATATTCTGTATATTATTTACGGCATGTTCCAGGGAGATAATTATTACCGAGGAAGATATAAAACTGGATCTTCTTTATTTGGATAATGATGTAAAACCTTTCTCAGGGACCTGTAAAGTGTTATATAGCGATACCTCCCTGTTAAAGGAAATGTTTGAGTTTGTGGAAGGTGCGCCGGATGGCCAGTGTTCCAGTTATTACGAAGATGGGAGCCTGAAATGGAAAGGCAGCTATAAAAAGGGAAAGACTTTCGGAAAATGGGAATTCTGGGATAATAGGGGAAATAAATATTGCGAAGCATATTTTGATAATGACGTTTATAACGGGGCCTGTAAGTCGTGGTATGCAAACGGACAGCTCAGGGAATCCGGACAGTATTCAAAAAATCTGAAAACAGGCATATGGACTGCATATGATGAGGCAGGAAATGTCATAAAAGAGTCTGTTTATTAAAGAATTGCTTCTTTAATCCCGAAAACACTTAAAAAATGGACTTTTATAATTTAATTAAAAACCGGGAGAGTATAAGAGATTATGATTCTGCAAGACCTGTAGAAAAGGAAAAGCTTAACAGAATTTTAAATGCCGGCAGGCTGGCTCCCTCAGCTTCAAACAGACAACCCTGGCGATTCATGGTTATTTCATCAGATAATATGTTAAAAAAAGTAAGGGCATGTTATCACCGTGACTGGTTCAGGAGGGCCCCTCATATCCTGGTAGTTGCAGGCAGCAGGGCTGATGCATGGGTCAGGCAGTATGACGGATATAATTCGCTGGAAACAGACTTGGCGATAGCTATGGATCATATGATATTAGCTGCGGAGAATGAGGGAGTAAGTACTTGCTGGATCGCCGCATTCGATCCCGACATACTCAGGGATGCATTATCTCTAGAACGTAATGAAATAGTATATGCTATCACGCCGCTGGGTTATCCTCCAAAGGGATTTAAGAAGAAGGGGCATAAAGACAGGAAGTCCCTGGAAGCTATTGCAGTTATTCTTTAAATCACGGGGCTAGTTATCTGGCTCCCGCAACAGGAGGGCATTAAACAGAAACTTGTAAGTGCCTGCTGTCGAAGCCCTGAACTGAGGATAGAATCCGTAGAGTACCAGTTGTCCTTTTCCTTTTTTTATGGGTTTAGGCATTATTCAAAAATATCAATTAAAAAGGATATTATGTGAGTTTTTTAACTTCAGATGTATTGTATTTCTATGTATTCCTAAATATTCTGCTGCATCGGACTGATTATTATTTGAATTTATAAGTGAGTATTCTATTAAGTATTTCTCTATCCTGTTTATAACAGTCTTATAGATTTTACCTTTTTCAAGTGTCCTGATTTCATTCTCGACCAGTTGTTTCAACAGGTCTTTATTATCATGTTCCACATAAAGAGTCAGATCCTCGGGCAAATCGTGAATGTCAATAACTTTCGCATTTGTCAGTATTACTGCCCTTTCAATGATATTCTCAAGTTCCCTGATGTTGCCGGGCCATTTATAATTCATAAAGACATTTTTGCATCCTGCCGTAATACCTTCAATATCCTTATTATATTTTTTATTAAATATATTGATAAAATGTTCAATAAAGAGAGGAATATCATCCTTTCTGTCTTCCAGGGGAGGGATATCAATATTTATAACATTAAGTCTGTAGTACAGGTCTTCTCTGAACTTATTTTCGGCGGCAAGTTTTTTCAGGTTTTTATTGGTAGCTGCTATTATTCTGACATCGACCTTAATACTTTTTTCACTCCCCAGGGGTTCAATAGTTCTCTCCTGCAGGACTCTCAATATCTTAGCCTGCAGATTAAGATCCAGATCCCCTATCTCGTCAAAGAATATTGTTCCGCTGTTGGCAAGGACAAATTTCCCGTTCTTGTCTTTGAAGGCATCCGTAAATGCTCCTTTCTTATAGCCAAACAGTTCTGACTCGAGCAGATTTTCAGGAATTGCCGCACAATTTATACTGATAAACTGATTTGCAGATCTTTTGCTTTTATTATGAATTAACCTGGCAATTATTTCTTTGCCGGCACCTGTTGGTCCGGTTATCAGAGCTGTGGCATCAGTAGCTGCAATAACATCGACAGTATCAAGTATTTTTAAGATTTTTTTATTTTTACCTACGAAGATTATATTACTTTCTTTCTCCAGCAGTTTCTTCTTCAGTTCAATATTTTTCTTTAATAAAATTTCTTTTTCTCGTTTTGAAATAACATAGTTATAAACTTTATTTGAGACAATTGTTGCAATTAAAGTTATGGTCTCAAATGTACTTTTGAAATCTTCATCCGATATATATTCTTTTTCAATACTTAGTACGCCGACAGTTTTATTTTCGTATTTTATGGGGACTGCAAAAAATGAATTTTTTTCTCCCGTGCCCCTTCTTATTTTCATTTTGTTAAGAAAGTCTATACTTTTTGTGATGTCTTTTATTTTTATTCCATTTCCATACTTAAACACTTTGCCGACAACACCTTCCCCGACCTGGTATACGCCTCTTTTTATTGCATCGTCACTTAATCCGTACCCTTTAAAGGCCTTAAGTTTCTCATGCCTGTCAAGAAGGATTATAGAACCTCTTTTTATATTCATGACCTTTGAAATATAATCCATAATTTTTTCAAAGATATTCTCAAGTTCAAACTCCTGGGCAAGTATATCTGCAATTTTCAGTAGAAGGTCCTGGCGCTCAATTTTGTTTTTCAGGCTTTCTATTAAATTTGCCTTCTGCAGAATCTGTACAGCAAAGGATGATATAGTTTCCAGCAGATTCAAATGCTCGCCGTTAAATGCATTTAATTTATTGCTGTCAACGCTTATAACACCTATTGTGACATTTTCGAGTTTGAGGGGTACAGCAAGTTCTGATTTCAAATCTTTTCTAACCCTGATATAGTATTTTATTTTGTTGACATTATTTACCAGCAGGGGCAATCCTGATTCGGCAACTCGTCCTGTCACACCTTCTCCCGGTCCCAGTCTTATTTTTGATATTCTGGATGGATTGAGTCCCCTGAATACTTTTAATTCCAGAATATTTGTATCAGGATTTATTATTCTTATACTTCCTGTCAATGCCCCGGTGATCTCAATGCATTTATCAATAAGATAGTTTAAAAGTTCATTCGGGGAGATTGCCGAGTTTATTATTTCAAGGATATCTTCAAGAATCTGTAATTTATACGTATTGTCCACCCTTAAATTATTTTTCATAATGCACGCAGATTATATATTAAATAATAATGACCTAAATTTGTGCAAAAAATTATAAAAATATAATATTTGCACAAATATAGTGCTTTTATAACTTTATAAAAGAAGAATTAAGGGTAAAAAATGAATTTTTTAAATTTTGTATAATCTCCTGAATATCAGTAATTGATAATATGATCGCCAGAAAATATTTCTTTATACGCGGAGTTTATGAATATTTGGTATAGTAATTGCCTGTAATTAAAGGACTAGAAAACAAAATGCTATAATATTATATAAAAATCAGGTTTATAATAACCGTAAATTAATATAGAATTATTTTCTTTGCAGAGCTAAAATTATTAATATGGGGATGGACAAAGTATATACTAATATGAGCACCGGGTTAACCGGACTGGACAAGGTGATTCAGGGTGTTATTCCGGGTGATAATATTATATGGCAGGTAGATTCCATAGATGAGTATATTCCTTTTATTAATCCTTTTTATAATGAAGCGGTAAAAAATAAGATACCTGTTATATATTTCAGGTTTGCCGGACACCAGGCATTACTGCCCGCAAACAATGTTGCCAGGACATATACTTTAAATCCTGATGATGGATTTGAGTCATTTATTTCCACGATATTCGATGTAATTGAAGAGTATGGTTACGGCACCTATTATATTTTTGACTGTCTGTCTGACCTGGTTGTTGAATGGTACAGTGATCGTATGATGGCAAACTTTTTTATGCTGGCTTGCCCGTATCTTTATGATAATAAGACAGTTGCTTATTTTGGTATTCTCAGGAACGTGCATATGCCTATTACAATAAACGCAATTCACAATACTGCCCAGATTGTCTTTGATGTATACAGGAATAAAGACATACTCTACATCCATCCTCTGAAAGTATACAAACGGTATTCCCCGACAATGTATATGCTGCATAGCATGGAAGGAGGGGAGTTTAAACCGGTCACCAGAAGCTCAATAATATCGGAAATACTGACATCTATTCCCCAGCCATGGCTTGATTATACTGTTCAAAGACTGGATATATGGAGAAGAAGCTTTTTTGAAGCCCAGGAATTATATAAAAAAGATAAAGACGAACTGAAAGGCGAAAAAGCGGGTGAACTTTTTACCCGTCTTCTCAGGATGGCCATTACCAGGGACCCAAGGCTGCTTAAGCTGGCACAGGAGTACCTCCAGTTATCAGATCTTATTGATATAGGCAAAAGAATGATAGGAACCGGACTTATAGGTGGGAAATCAGTCGGCATGCTTATTGCCAGAGCTGTTTTAAAGAAGGCAAATATCCGCTGGCAGGAGGTTCTTGAAGAACACGATTCATTTTTTATCGGCTCAGATGTGTTCTATACCTATCTTATTAGAAATGGATGCTGGTGGATGAGGAGAAAATTAAAAAACAGCGGTTCGGTATTTGATGATGCCGAAGAAGTCAGCAAAATTATTCTTACCGGCACATTCCCCGATGATATTAAGGATCAGTTTACCGAAATGCTTAATTATTTCGGGCAATCACCGATAATTGTCAGGTCCAGCAGTCTTCTTGAAGATGCCTACGGGAATTCGTTTTCAGGTAAGTATGAAAGCATATTCTGCGCAAACCAGGGTACTCCCGAAGAAAGGCTCGAACGTTTTATGTCAGCTGTAAGAATTGTATATGCAAGTACCATGAAGAAAGAGGCACTGGCATACAGGACACACTACGGACTTATGGATCAGGATGAACAAATGGCCCTTTTGGTGCAGAGGGTCTCAGGCGCCAAATATGACAATTTCTATTTGCCTCATATTGCAGGAGTAGGATTCTCCTACAATCCTTATGTGTGGGATAAAGATATTGATCCTGAAGCAGGCATGGTACGCCTGGTATTCGGACTGGGAACAAGGGCTGTTAATCGAAATGATGACGATTATATACGTATTGTAGCCCTTAATGAACCTCTGAAGCGCCCTGAAGCAAATTTCGACGAAGTGAAAAAATATACACAGAAGCGTGTGGATATCATGGATTTATCTGCCAACCAGCTAACATCCAATTATTTTATGGATCTGGCGAAAGTTATTACTGACCTGCCCCTGGAAATATTCACATCCCGCGACGAAGAACTTGAGCGCATTGCCAGGGAAAGGAACATGCAAAACATATTTTCTCATGTGCTTACATTTAATAAACTTTTATCCGATAAAGAATTTGTGAATGATATAAAAGAGATGCTGGAAATTCTTAGAAAAGCTTATAATTTTCATGTAGATATAGAATTTACTGCCAATTTTCAAAATGACGGTACTTACAAGATAAATCTTGTCCAGTGCAGGCCATTTCAGATCACAGGCGATATGCGTACTCTTAAAATACCTGAAAATATAAATGGCAGCGATCTGATAATCAGAACCAGGGGACCTATTGTCGGAAACAGCATATCTACAATAATTAACAGGGTAATTTATGTTATCCCCGAAGTGTATGGAAAGCTGAACATAAGCGACCGGTACTCAATTGCCAGGTTGATAGGAGAACTTACACATTCAGATAAAACCGGCGCCCGTAAGAAAATCAATATTGCCCTTATAGGTCCGGGCAGATGGGGCACTACAACACCTTCGCTTGGCGTTCCCGTATCATTTTCAGAGATTAATACTGTTTCGGTTTTGTGCGAGATAGCTTATATGCATGAGGGATTAATTCCCGATGTATCGCTGGGGACACACTTCTTCAACGACCTTGTTGAAATGAACATGATCTATTTTGCAGTATACCCTGATAAAAAGGGTTATATTCTGAACAGCGGCTTCTTTGATAATGCGGAAAACAAACTTGCAGAATTACATCCAAATGCAAAATTGTGGGCTAATGTCATAAAGGTAATAGATATTAGTGAGGAGGAGAATGAATCTGTTTTAAAACTGACATTAAATTCAATGGAGCAGGAAGGGGTATTATATATCAGCAGCAGGAAGAAAAGTTAAATACATATAAATATATTAAATATAATCTAATAAATCAGACATGTCAAATTATGAGAGCAGCAGGTTTATATGATCCTTTTTATGAACATGATGGGTGTGGGGTGGGATTTATAGCAAATATAAACGGACAACCTTCACATCAGTTAATATCCGATGGCATAACAATATTAAAGAATCTTGTACATCGCGGCGCTACAGGGGGTGATCTTAAGACCGGTGATGGTGCGGGTATTTTAATACAGATGCCACATCAGTTTCTTTTGAAGGAAGCCGTGAAGCAAAGATTTAATCTCCCGCCTGCCGGTGCATATGGTGTAGGAATGTTGTTTCTTCCACAGAAAGCAGGAGTTAGGGGAAAAGTAACTGCAGTAATTGAAAAAACTGTCGGGAAAGAAGGAGGTACAATACTGGGATGGAGAGATGTCCCGGCATGCCCCGGATGTCTGGGTAAAACAGCCATTGACTCAATGCCGTATATATGCCAGGTGTTTGTCGAATTCCTCTCACTCTCAGGTGCGGATCTTGAGAGAAAGTTATATATCGTGAGGCGAAGCATAGAGAATAAGGTATCAAAAATGAAACTTGCACTGGATGAATTCTATATACCGTCATTTTCATGTAGTACCATAATATATAAAGGTTTATTTGTCGCACCCCAGTTTGAGGAGTTTTATATTGACCTGAAAGACAAAGATTTTCAAAGCGCCATAATTATTGTTCACCAGCGTTATAGTACAAACACATTCCCGTCATGGTCGCTGGCACAACCTTTCAGGTATATAGCACATAATGGGGAAATTAATACCCTGCGCGGCAATATTAATAAAATGAAAGCCCGCGAAAAGATAATATCTTCGGCCCTGTTCGGTGATGATATCAGAAAATTGCTGCCTGTAATTAATACGGGGTTAAGTGATTCGGGAATATTTGATAATGTATTTGAGCTTCTATTTCAAAGTGGTTTTTCCATAGAACATTCAATGATGATGATGGTCCCCGAGGCTTTTGGAAGCAGGTATCATATAAGTGAAGATAAGCGTGCGTTCTATGAATATCATTCGGCAATCATGGAACCATGGGACGGCCCCGCTGCCTTGATTTTTACCGATGGGGTCAAAGTGGGAGCGGCCCTTGACAGAAACGGACTCAGACCTGCAAGATACACCATTACAAAAAGCGGGAGACTGATTATGGCTTCTGAGTTTGGTGTTCTGGAAATTCAGCCTGAAGACGTATTACAAAAAGGGCACCTTTCCCCGGGCAAGATGATCATGGTCGATACGCGGAAACAAAGGATCATATATGACAATGAGGTCAAGTCCACTATTTCACGCAGGAAGCCATACAGAAGGTGGCTTGAACAAAACCGCATAGAACTTAAAGGCCTCTTTCAGCCACCGGGTCCGGTTACCATAGAATCGGGCTCTTTGACCCTGAAGCAGAGAGTATTCGGATATACTCTCGAAGACATAAATATGATAATTACTCCTATGGCTGAAAATGCACAGGAGCCAGTAGGCTCAATGGGTAATGACAGTGCCCTTGCTGTCCTTTCGGAGAGGCCGCAGCTTCTCTACAACTATTTCAAACAGCAATTTGCACAGGTAACAAATCCGCCTATTGATCCTTATCGCGAAAATCTGGTAATGTCTCTTATGAGTTTTATCGGCAGGGAGAGGAACCTTCTTGAGGAAACCCCGCTGCACTGCCATCAGCTTAAATTGCCGCATCCCATACTTACAAATGAAGATGTGGACAAATTACGTAATGTTGAAATTGAGGATTTTCGTACCGCTACCGTACCCATTCTCTTTAATATAACCAACGGTAAGGATATTGAAAGAGCCCTGCGGGAAATATGCAAAGAGGTGGTAAAAAAGGTAGATGACGGATACTCGTTGATAGTTCTGAGTGACAGGGGTGTTAATGAAAATAATATAGCGGTGCCGGTTTTGCTTGCTACGGCGGCTGTACATCATCACCTTGTAAGTGTCGGGAAAAGACAGCTGTCGGGACTAGTGGTTGAAACGGGGGAAGCCAGGGAGGTGATGCATTTTGCCCTTCTGATCAGTTACGGAGCCAGTGCTGTAAATCCATACCTGGCTTTTGAAACTGTTGCCGTTCTGAAAGCCAAAAATATACTTTCAGGGGATATCAAGTTAGAAGCAGCCATAGATAACTATATTACCGCAATTAAAAAGGGACTGCTGAAGATCATGTCAAAAATGGGTGTCTCAACAATACGCAGTTACAGGGGAGCACAGCTCTTTGAGGCAATCGGACTCAATTCGGAGTTTACGGAAAAGTATTTTCCCGGCACCCCATCAAGAATAGGAGGTATCGGCTTATCCCAGATTGTTGAAGAATCCATAAAACGCCATAAAGATGCGTATGATCTGAATAATAAGACCAGCGGTCTTGAATCAGGCGGAAATATTCATTACAGGAGTTTCTCTGAACAACATATTATTTCACCGGAGGTTATTATGCTTCTGCAGAAAGCAACAAGGGAAAATGATTACCTGCTTTATAAAGAATATGCTGAACTAATTAATAACAAATCGAAGAATCTTTGTACACTACGGGGATTATTGAAATTCAGGAAGAGGGAACCGGTGCCTGTCGGGGAAGTTGAATCTGAGCAGTCAATAATAAAGCGGTTTGTTACCTCGGCAATGTCCTTCGGATCAATAAGCAAGGAGGCTCATGAAACCCTGGCTATTGCCATGAACAGGCTCGGTGCTGCAAGCAATTCAGGGGAGGGCGGGGAGGATGAAGAGAGGTATAAGGCTTTACCTAACGGTGATAGTTCCAAAAGCATGATCAAACAGGTTGCTTCTGCAAGATTCGGCGTAACGAGTAACTACCTTATAAATTCCAGGGAGTTACAGATTAAGATGGCCCAGGGTGCAAAACCAGGTGAAGGAGGCCAGCTTCCCGGACATAAAGTAAATGAAATTATTGCCAGGGTGCGGCATTCGATACCGGGAGTGATGCTAATATCACCACCGCCCCACCACGATATCTATTCTATTGAGGATCTGTCAGAGCTTATTTTTGACCTTAAGTGTGCCAGTCCGGGTGCCAAAGTATCGGTCAAGCTTGTTGCAGAGGTTGGGGTTGGGACAATAGCGGCAGGTGTGGCAAAGGGAGGTGCTGATATGGTATTAATCAGCGGTCACGACGGCGGTACGGGAGCATCGCCCGTATCATCAATAAAGCATGCAGGTATTCCGTGGGAAATGGGACTGTCGGAAACACAACAGGTTCTTGTGATGAATAAATTAAGGAACCGTATACGTGTCCAGGTTGACGGTAAGCTGCATACGGGAAGAGATGTGGTTATAGGGGCCCTTCTTGGGGCAGATGAGTTTGGGTTTGGAACAACAGCTCTTGTTACTATGGGCTGTGTTATGATGAGAAAGTGCCACCTCAACACTTGTCCGGTTGGAGTAGCAACGCAGGATCCGCAACTGAGGAAAAAATTTAAGGGCAGACCTGAATATCTCATGAATTTTATGAGGTTCATTGCCCGCGATGTGCGTGAGATAATGGCCAGTCTCGGGTTTCGTACATTTAATGAAATGATTGGCCAGGCTGACATACTGATGGTAGATGACACAGCAGGGAACTGGAAAACAAAAAAACTTGATTTGTCGGGAATAATAATGAAGCCACCGGTAAATAAGAAAAGTAAGCTCCATTTTATATCTTCAGAAAAAAATGATTTTTCAAATAATATCGATAATGAACTCATAGAAAAGTCAGCCGGCGCAATTGAAAACAAGCAGCGAATAAACATGTTTGCTTCTATCCGCAATTCC
>Ga0307435_1001111_pt1 | contig 11336 bp, 9 predicted proteins | sample SalMarWE160470MG_FD_202164 | JGI IMG/M metagenome (GOLD analysis project Ga0307435, IMG submission 202164) | Salt marsh sediment microbial communities from the Plum Island Ecosystem LTER, Massachusetts, United States - WE1604-70 | ecosystem: Environmental > Aquatic > Marine > Intertidal zone >... | reverse complement strand
CGGTTTTACCCACAGGAAGAAGCGAACGATTCCAATTTCGCCCAGAGCCTATCGCGTCTGGCAGATATCTACGTAGATGATGCTTTTGGCGCCTGCCATCGTGCTCACGCTTCAATCGTCGGCATAGCGCGATACCTGCCTGCCGTTTCGGGGCTTCTCCTGCAAAAAGAGCTTGAGACCTTGACGGGTCTCATGGCAAATCCGACCAAGCCGTTTGGTGTGGTGATAGGCGGGGCAAAACTGGCCACCAAACTGGGACTTCTCAACAACATGATAACCAAGGTAGATTGCCTGCTCATTGGAGGTGGTATGGCTGCCACATTCTTGAGGAGTCAGGGCTATGGTGTAGGCAGCTCAGCGGTAGAGAACAGCCAAATAGAGGATGTTCTCGATGTTATGAGCAAGGCGAAGTCGGCTGGTGTTGAACTTGTGCTGCCGCAGGATTTCCTTGTTGCGGAAAAGCTGCAATCTGGTGCCGCTAACCGGGTGGTGCCGACGGACAAGGTTCCTGAAGGCTGGATTATTGCTGATATCGGGCAAAAGACCGTGGAGGCATTCTCCAGAGTGCTCGATAAGTGCAAGACAGTTTTCTGGAATGGGCCCTTAGGAGTTTTTGAAATCGCTGAGTTTGCAGAGGGAACGCGCAGCCTGGCAAAGGTGCTAGCCAATCTCAAGGCCACTACGATAATTGGTGGCGGCTCCACCGCTGAGGCTGTGGAAGAAATGGGACTAACGGACAAGATATCGTACGTATCCACAGGAGGAGGGGCGTCACTGGAACTCCTGCAAGGCAAGGTATTAGCCGGGGTAGCCGTGTTACAGGATAAGTAATAAGAAAATGACGGATTCTTGATGTCACTTTAAAGTTGATACGAAAATGATCACAAAGGAGCAGGTTCGATGAAAAAGATTGGTATATTGACGAGTGGAGGAGATGCCCCGGGCATGAATGCCTGTATTCGGGCAGCCGTGCGGGCTGCCACGGCTGCTGATGTGGAGGTTCTAGGCATAAGACGCGGTTATAATGGACTCATTCATAATGAGATGGCTGTGCTTGACAGGAAATGCGTAACTAATATCATTCACAGGGGTGGAACTATACTTGAAACATCACGCTGTCCTGAATTCAAGACCCCCGAGGGTAGGACAAGGGCAATAAGAGTGCTGGATGAAGCAGGAATTGCCGGGCTGCTCCTGCTTGGTGGCGATGGTACTTTCCGCGGTGGTACCCTGCTGGCAGATGAGTGCAACGTCAGCGTTGTCGGCGTGCCGACAACCATAGACAATGACGTATACGGCACGGATTACACCATAGGTTTTGATACTGCCATAAACACGGCACTTGAAGCTATCGACCGTATCCGTGATACCGCCCTATCCCACGAACGGCTCTTCTTTGTGGAGGTCATGGGACATCACACGGGATTTATCGCTCTTGAAAGTGGCATCGCCGGAGGTGCTGAAGAGCTAATTATCCCTGAAACGCCGCTCAGCAGTGAAGAGCTATGTGCAAAATTGAAGGAGGCTTTTAAGCAGGGTAAGAAAAGCGCCATCGTTGTGGTAGCCGAGGCTGAACAACCTGGTTACAGCTTTCAGATTGCTCAAGAGGTAAAGGAAAATATAGATGTTGAGTCGAGAGTATGTATTCTGGGGCATATCCAGCGTGGGGGTTCGCCCAGTGCCCGCGACCGTGTGCTGGCAAGTAGCTTAGGCTCTGCTGCCGTCAAGGCTCTTTTAAGTGGCAAAAACGGTTATATGGTTGGCGAGATAAATAACGAAATAAGCTACACCCCATTGCGGGACACCTGGGAAAAGAAGAAGCCGCTAAGTACACGACTTGAAGAGTTGGCTGGACTGCTTGCGGCGTAAAAACAAAAAAGGAAGATAAAATGGATAGGTTATCGATAGGCAAACTAAGAGGCCTTCAACAAATGGCCAGTTTTCAGACATGGCTGAAGGTTGGTATAAAAGCTACTGATGCGGAAATACTCTCAAAGTAAGGAAAGGTAATGAGACGGTCAAGATTATACCCAAGACGAACGAAGATAGTGTGCACCATTGGCCCGGCGACCAGCTCGACAGCGATGATCGAGAAGTTAATCAAAGCTGGTATGAATGTTGCCCGGCTTAATCTAGCGCACGGCACGCCAAGTGAACACGCCCGATATGTTCAGGCTATAAGAAATCTGAGCAAGGATCTGAATACAAATGTTGCCGTTCTGATAGACCTACCGGGGCCCAAATATCGTACCGGAAAGCTGAAGGGGGGTCAGGCCATTTTGAAAAAAGGTGCCCAGTTGGTTTTTACTACGCAACAGATAGACGGTGATGCGACAAGGGTTTCGGTAAACCTTCCCAATCTACCTAGAGATGTAAAGCCGGGGGATATCATTCTCATCGCTGATGGTGAGATGCAGGCCAAAGTATTGAAAATAGAGGGCCGCGAGGTAACGAGCCGTGTCACCGTTGGCGGAATTCTGACTGCAGAGCGGGGCCTTGTGGTACCAGGTATGCGTATTTCCGGGCCGTTTCTCAGTGACACTTTGCGGGAAGCCCTAATTTTCGCTCTGAGCCAGAAACCGGACTATTTGGCCCTCTCCTTCGTGACCGAAGCTGAAGATATAGTCGGTGTTAGAAAACTTATGAGAGAAAAACATACGGGAATACCCATTATCGCCAAAATTGAGCGTGGTGAAGCGGTGAAAAACCTGGATAGTATCTTAGCTAACGCTGATGGCATCATGGTGGCCCGGGGAGATCTCGGAGTGGAGATCCCCTTGGAAAAGGTGCCTCTGGTGCAGAAAGAGATAATCAGGAAGTGTAATCAGGCCGGCAAGCCGGTGATTACTGCTACCGAAATGCTGGAGTCAATGGTGAAATCGATGCGACCCACGCGGGCAGAGGCCAGTGACGTAACCAACGCTATATTCGACGGCACGGATGCCACCATGCTTTCGGAAGAGACTTCAATCGGAAAAAATCCGGTGCAATCGGTAGTGATAATGGATAGGATTGCCCGTGAAACTGAAAAAAAACTGCCTTATGAAATAGCATTGTCCGAAAAGGAGATATGGTTTGAGCAAAGAACTGAGGAACTGATAAGCTACAATGCCTGTGTTACCGCCCATAACTTGGGTGCGCGTGCCATTGTTGCTTTTACCAAGTCAGGCAGCACAGCCGGGAGAGTATCAAGATACAGGCCCCGGACAACCATTGTGGCGATAACACCAGACGAGGTGATTTGCCGAAGGCTGATATTGTATTGGGGAGTTCAACCTGTCCAAATAGCCACGCCTTCCTCCGTGTCCGGTCTGTTTACAACAGCATCAGCCATTGCGAAAGAACTCGGTCTAGCTAGGCGTGACGACCTAGTGGTAATCACCGGTGGCATACCACTTGGTGTGGGAAGCACAACGAATTTGCTCAAAGTGGAGGTCGTTAACTAGAGACATAAGGGTGCTCAAAGCGGAGGTTATTTAAGGTAATGAAGCTTGTACTCCTGAGACATGGCGAGAGTATCTGGAATCTGGAGGATAGATTTACAGGATGGACTGACGTTGACCTGTCCGCCAGAGGAATCGCTGAGGCTAAAGAAGCGGGTAAGAGCCTTAGAGAAAATGGTTATTCTTTTGATGTAGCCTTTACTTCTGTGCTTAAGCGAGCTATCAGGACCTTATGGCTGGTCCTGGATGAGATGGACCTAATGTGGATACCGGTGTATCGATCATGGAGGCTTAATGAAAGGCACTACGGAGCATTGCAAAGCCTGGACAAGGCCGAGGTGTCAACGAAAGTTGGAGAGGAGCAGGTGCACATTTGGAGAAGGAGCTATGATGTCCGGCCGCCAGCTCTTGAGAAGGCAGATGCCAGATACCCGGGAAATGACCCGAAATACCGCGGGCTTAGTGAAAACGAACTGCCAGTCACAGAAAGCTTGAAGGATACTGTGGCCAGATTTATGCCTTACTGGAATGAAGTCCTCGCCCCTGTATTGAGATCGGGAAAGCATGCCATAGTTTCCGCTCATGGCAACAGCCTGCGGGTCATGGTTAAGTATCTCGATAACATTAGTGACAACGAAATAGTTGACGTGAATATTCCAACCGGGATACCGCTTGTTTATGAGATTGACGAAGAACTGAAACCGCTGACCCATTTTTATCTGGGAGACGCCGAGAAAGTCAGAAAAGCAATAAATGAGGTGGCAGGACAGGGGAAAATAAGTTAATAGCAAATTTCAAGAGCGGTGATTGTAATAAACCAAGAACCGAGTGATTGGTGGTGACAATATGAAAAAAGCTACATATACATGTAAGCATTGTAAACATAGTTGGGTGGCTAGAAAAGCAAAACCGAAGAGATGCCCCCATTGCCGGCGTAGTGATTGGATGCCAGAAAATGTGCTTCCATATCACGATCGATTTACTGATAATAGTGTATTCCCGGGCTTATTCAATTAATAGTGCTAAGGAGATGATTGATTACTGTGCCCATTCACCTGTGGGCCATCAAATAATCGGCATCAAAGACAACGGCATTGGGAGGGTAGAATATGGTAGCCATTAAAAATATTAGGCCATAGAAATATTGGACTCGAGAGGCAACCCCACAGTTGAGGTAAGAGTGGAACTTGATGGCGGTTGCTCTGGCACAGCCGCAGTGCCCTCGGGAGCGAGCACAGGCAAACACGAATCGGTAGAACTACGTGATGCTGATAGTTCCAGGTTTAATGGATTGGGGGTGCTCAAGGCAGTCTCAAGCGCGAATGGAGAGATTGCCCGGTCTCTAGAAGGGATGTCAGCCCTTGATCAGGCTTCAATTGACCGTAAGATGATTGAACTCGACGGGACTGGAAACAAATCTCGTCTGGGCGCTAATGCAATTCTTGGAGTTTCCTTAGCAGTCGCCCGGGCAGCGGCAAATTATTTGTTCCTGCCATTATATCAATACCTTGGGGGTATCACTGCCAATATGTTGCCGGTACCCATGATGAATATCTTGAATGGGGGTAAACACGCTGCCGATTCAACTGATTTTCAAGAATTCATGATAGTACCAGCTGGTGCACATAGCTTCAGCCACGCCCTTCAAATGGGGAGCGAGATCTACCATAGCCTGAAAACTAATTTGAAGGAGAAGGCGCTGAACACAAATATTGGGGATGAAGGAGGATTCGCACCTTCTCTTCGTACCAACAGGGAAGCAGTGGAATTGGTGCTATCCGCTATCGAAAAAGCAGGATACAAGCCAGACAAGGACTGCTTTATTGCTCTAGACCTCGCCTCCAGTGAATTATATCACAATGGTAGATATGTCTTGGCGAAAGAGGGTGTTTCTTTGAGCAATAAGGAAATGGTTGGCTATTGTGTCGATCTGGTATCGAGCTACCCCATAATCAGCATCGAAGATGGTCTAGCAGAGGATGATTGGGATGGCTGGCAACTGATGAACAAAAAGTTAGGTAAAAGAGTGCAGTTAGTCGGAGATGATCTGTATGTTACCAGCGTGGAGCGTCTTAGCAAAGGTATTGCGATCAAAGCCTCCAACTCTATTCTTATCAAGGTGAACCAGGTTGGCACCTTAAGTGAGACAATCTCTGCTGCCCAGATGGCGCAGAGGGCACACTGGACAGCTATCGTCAGCCATCGGTCGGGTGAAACTGAAGATACCACGATAGCTGACTTGGCTGTTGGGCTTAGCAGCGGCCTGATAAAAGCTGGGGCACCGTGCCGATCAGAGCGTACAGCCAAATATAACCGCCTTCTGGAAATAGAGAGGGAGCTTGGGCATAATGCCAAATTTGCGGGTATCGGTGCCTTCTACAACATAGAAGACAAGAATCCCATGATAGGTGAATAACACAAGAAATAAGTTTAAACTTGAGGAGTTGTAAAATGACCACTGTAGTTCCAACAACCAACATTGGCAAATATGAAACGCAAGTTAAGGCAAGTCTTGCTAATGTCAGTGATGCCGCCATTGTGACACGTATATGGAAGAGAGACTATACCGTTTGGAAGCCGGAACCAAGAGAGATCACAAACCGTTTGGACTGGTTAGACATTGTGAATACCATGTCAAGAAAGATATCCCTACTGAAGTCCTTTGCCAGCGATATACATAATGCAGGTTTCCGTCACGTTATTTTGTTGGGCATGGGCGGCAGCAGCTTGGGTGCTGCAGTCTTAGGGCATACCTTTACTAATAGCGACTCATATCCAGAACTAATTGTATTGGACTCTACTCTTCCTGAATCAATACAGACAACAGTAGATTCCATTAACCCCGACCTTGCCTTATTTCTGGTGTCTTCCAAGTCTGGTACTACCACAGAGCCTCTGATCCTCTACGCCTTTTTCCGTAACTTACTAGAAAAAGAGTTGGGTAAAAAGAAGGCCGGCCGGCATTTTGTCGCTATCACTGATGATAGAACACCATTGGTCAAATTAGCCGAACAGGACAAGTTTCGACATATATTTTTAAACCCACCGGACATCGGGGGTAGATATTCAGTGCTCTCTTATTTCGGCCTAGTACCCGCGGCGCTGATAGGAATCGACATTGCGGCTCTTCTCGACCGTGCTGAAGCTATGCGAAGGGATTGTGCTGCCGATATACCTGATTACCAGAATGCCGGGGCTTGGCTCGGTGTATGTATGGGCGCACTGGCATTACGTGGACGCGATAAACTGACCCTAGTCACATCGCCCTCTATTGCCGCTTTTCAATTGTGGATAGAACAGCTCATCGCCGAGAGTACTGGTAAGGATGGCAAAGGAATCATACCAGTTTCCAATGAGCCAATGATGGAACCAGGTTGTTACGGCGATGATCGTCTATTCATTTACCTACGCGTTGTAGGTGATGAGAATCATGCAGCAGATGTAGCAGTAAGCCGCCTGATTTCTTCGGGGCAACCGGCTATCGTTCTGCAGCTAAAGGACACCTATGATATAGGAGCTGAGTTCTTTCGATGGGAATTTGCCACAGCTGTCGCTGGGGCCATACTGGGCATACAGCCATTCGACCAACCAGATGTGCAAAAGTCCAAAGACGTTACTGCCCGACTTTTGGAGGAATTCAGTACATCCGGTCATCTTCCAAAGCTAGAGACTATCGGCTCTCTCGCTGACCTGTTGTCACATGCTGCTAAAAGCAGATATCTAGCTGTAATGGCGTATCTCCGCCAGACATCGGAAACGGATAGGGCATTAAGGAAGCTCCGCAGAAAGGTGTCGGAGACATATCGAATTGCAACAACAGTTGGGTACGGGCCGCGTTTTCTACACTCCACCGGTCAACTCTACAAGGGCGGGAAAAATACCGGTCTTTTCTTTCAACTCACAGTTGATCATGAGAAAGACTTGCCCGTGCCGGGCAAGCCTTACAGTTTTGGCACAGTCGCCGACGCTCAGGCTCTAGGAGACCTCCAAGCTTTGCAGACAGCGGGGCGCACAGTGGTCAGGGTAAATCTGCGTGAAATCAAGTCATCCATCATCGAGGGATTACTTTGATTACAGTATCAAGAGCAATGAAGTAAAAAAACATGTTAGCAGAAATGAATTTTGTGTTTAGTATTAGAGAAGGGGGCAGAAGAAACAACCTCAAATGAGCTTATGACCAACTTGTTTGGTATGAGCGCAACCGGTTGTTGTTTAGGTGCCGGAAATGACAAGACAAAATAAACATAGTGAACCAACCTACCCATCGCAATACGAGACCGAGGTGTTACTCAAAGACGGTTCAAGTATATTGCTCAGGCCGATAAGGGTAGATGATGCCAGAAGCTGGCTTGGCTTTATCGGCAGGCTCAGCCCAGACAATAAGTACCTGCGCTTTCTACATACATCAAAAGAAATGAATCTGGACGATGCTGTTCGTTTCTGCACGTTAGACTATCATGATAGGCTTGCCTTTGTTGCCGAGGCTTTGCGAGAGCCGAACAGAGACATAGTGGGCGCAGGCCAATACTACCGACTACCGGGCCATCATTCCGCTGAGGTGGCGCTGGTTATCGAAGATAGCTACCAGGGGCGTGGGCTCGGTACCAGCATTCTGGAGCAACTTGCTGACGTTGCGCGTGAAAATGGCATTGACATCTTTGAAGCTGATGTCCTCGCTGAGAACGAGCAGATGATGAACGTTTTCAAGGATTATGGTTTTCATGTAACCAGTGAGCTTCAAACGGGCGTATATCACGTTACTTTCCCGATTGCCAAGACTCCGGTTGTCGTAGAAAAGGAGGCAGAGCGGGAACGGACTTCAACACTTGCCTCGCTCCGCTGGCTTCTGAAGCCACGATCCATAGCTTTGATTGGGGCATCTCGACATCCTGGCACTATTGGCTATCTCCTTCTACAGTGTCTGATCCAGAGTGGTTTTTCGGGCAAGGTCTACCCGGTGAATCCCAATACTGATTCCCTAATGTCCCTGAGAACCTATCCCTCGGTACTTGCTATTCCCGGCGATGTCGATATGGCTGTTATCGCTGTCCCAGCTAAAATAGTTGCCAAGGTAGCAGATGAGTGTGGACACAAGGGGGTGCACACCCTGGTAGTGATTTCAGATGGGTTCAAGGAAGTGGGGCCAGAAGGAGCTTCTCGTGAAAAAGAACTGCGTGACATCGCTTTGGGACACGGAATGAGAGTAATTGGGCCAAACTGTATGGGAGTAATAAATACTGACCCCTCCATCAAATTGAACGCCACTTTCTCACCAGTATACCCCCCCGCCGGCAATGTCGCTTTCCTTTCCCAGAGTGGAGCTATGGGCCTTGTTGTCCTCGAATATGCCAGCAACCTTGATATGGGAATATCGACATTTGTAAGTGTAGGGAACAGGTCGGATATTTCGTCCAATGACCTGCTGGAATACTGGGAGCAGGACCCGTCCACCGATGTAATCCTGCTTTATCTGGAATCATTCGGTAATCCCAGAAAATTCTCCCGTATTGCCCGTCAGGTCACCGCTAAGAAACCTGTTGTCGTGGTCAAAGGTGGTAGCACACAGGCTGGCTCTCGCGCAGCTGCATCGCATACCGGGGCTATGGCAACTTCGGACGTCGTTTCCGATGTCCTGTTTCAACACGCAGGGATTATCAGGGTTAATCTGATGGAGGAAATGTTTGATGTAGCTGCCCTGTTATCTAACCAGCCCCTGCCCCGCGGCCGTAGACTGGTTATCGTAACCAACGGTGGTGGCCCAGGCATAATTGCAGCCGATTCGGCAGCTCGAAATGGCCTATCATTACCTCAGCCATCACAGGAGATGATTGGGAAGCTGAAGTCTGTTATAAAACGGGACATTAGTTTTCACAACCCCCTGGATACCACTGCTGGTGCCGATGCCGAAGAGTTTCGCGCTATCTTGCGGCTCTTTGCCGATGACAAAGATAATGATGCTGTCCTGTCCATATTCATTCCGCCGGTTGTTGCAAACATGGAAGACTTTGAGGCATCTATCAGGGATGTAGCACAGTATTTTTGGAATGAGGGTAAGCCACTGCTGGCCTGCTTCCTAGGACAGAGAGGTTTCAAGGCAAAGCTGGGTTCCAGCGGCAAGTTTGTTCCCAGCTATCCCTTTCCAGAAGAGGCAATTTCTGCTCTGAGCAAAGCAATAGAATACGCTGAGATGCGCCAGAAACCGATGGGTAAAATACCTAAATTGAGTGGAATCAAGAAAAGTGAAGCTCGGGATATCATTGGAAAGGCAATGACGGGGAGCATGCAAAGACCACTTTGGATGAAACCTCGGGAAATAAGCGGCTTACTCACCTGCTATGGTATGCATTTCGTTGAGACCCTGGTAGCCAGAACGCCAACCAAGGCTGCCGCGGCGGCTGCAAAAATAGGTTTCCCAGTCGCTGTAAAGCTTGATTCATCTACTGTAACGCATAAGAGCGATGTCGGCGGAGTGGTACTCGGTCTTAATTCAGGCGATGAAGTGAAACAAGCCTTCAACGATATAAGGGCCAGATTGAAAAAAGACGGCCGTCAGAATGAAATGCAAGGGGTTGTAGTACAGAGAATGGTGAACGAAGGTATAGAAGCAATCGTCGGAGTAACGCAGGATCCTTCATTCGGACCACTCATTATGTTTGGCTCAGGAGGAGTATATGCTGAATTGGTGAAGGATGTAGTTCTCAGGTTACACCCGATTTCCAATTTGGATGCGGAAGAGATGATAAACTCCATCAAGATGTCGAGCCTCTTCAAAGGATTCCGTGGTTCGCCACCAGCGGACATTAGAGCTATTCAGGACCTGCTTCTGAGGCTTTCTGCCATGGTCGAGGACATACCGCATATAGCCGAGCTGGACTTCAACCCGGTAAAAGTTATGCCTCAAGGCAAAGGTTACTACATAGTTGACGCGAGAATTATGCTTAAATAGAACTGAGTATAAGTGACGGAAGAGAAGGAGGTATTAGCTAATGTCGACTAGGGTATACATAATAGTGTGAGCCCCGAAGATGATTTGAACACTGCTCTGAGGCTTATTACAAAACATGACATCAATCAAGTACTAGTTATACAAGATAACGAGTGTGCTGGAGTAGTGAGCCTGGCTGATATTCTAGCTCATCTTCAGTTGAGTCAAGAACTCGGCCCAAAACAGAAAGGAGGCTAAAATGTTTGAAAAGATTCTAGTTTGTCTTGATGGCTCCGAGCTTGCTGAGCAAATTCTGCCTTATGCTGTGGAGGAGGGGCTTCGTTTCCAAGGCAATCTTGTTCTACTTCAAGTGGTCCCTGAGCCTATAGCCTTTAGCCCGGGTATCCCTGGTACAGCATCCGTACCTGTACGGACTGATACTATGCTTGAGGAGGCAAAAAAGGCATTGAACGATGCTAGAGACTATCTTGAGGAGATAGCCACACCGTTGCGTAAGAAGGGCATACAGGTAGAAGCCGTGAGCATCTTGGGGGGAGCTGGCGAGGCAATCCTGAGCTATGCCAGCAAGAACAATGTGGACCTAATTACGATAGCCACCCATGGACGTAGCGGCCTGAGACGAGGAATATTTGGAAGCGTAGCTGACTACGTGCTTAGAGAGTCAGGGCTGCCAATGCTGGTGATCAGGCCGCAAGGACGGGAGGATAAAGACTAGGGTCCATGATAAGAGCAAACAAGGAGGTGAAGTGATAGCACAATTGCCCATGCTTGTTCCTGCAATGCTTCCTCTTCATAATAATAGACCAGTATTCACACTATTATGACCACAGAGGACAATGTTGAAGCCAAGTAACATCGTTTTTATTTGCCAATACAATACAACCAATTGTTGCCTCTCGGGCAAGTATGGTAAAATTAGTCAAGCAAGTGTTGGGAGGTAGAAAAAA
>Ga0307435_1001108_pt1 | contig 11344 bp, 9 predicted proteins | sample SalMarWE160470MG_FD_202164 | JGI IMG/M metagenome (GOLD analysis project Ga0307435, IMG submission 202164) | Salt marsh sediment microbial communities from the Plum Island Ecosystem LTER, Massachusetts, United States - WE1604-70 | ecosystem: Environmental > Aquatic > Marine > Intertidal zone >... | reverse complement strand
CCGGAGCAGCAAAAGCAGTTGGCAAGGTAATACCTGAACTTAACGGCAAATTAAACGGGCTCTCAATAAGGGTTCCGACCCCTACCGGCTCACTGGTTGATTTTGTTGCTGTATTAAAGAAAGAGGCTACAGTAGAGCAGATTAATAATGCAATGAAAGAGGCAGCAGAAGGTCCGATGAAGGGTATACTCGAGTATACCGAAGATCCTATAGTATCCGTTGATGTTATACATAACCCTCATTCTTCGATCTTTGATGCCCAGAGTACCATGGTTATTGGGAAAATAGTTAAAGTTCTTGCCTGGTATGATAATGAATGGGGCTACTCATACAGGGTGGTTGATCTGATTGAAAAATTAATATAGAATTTATATAAAATTAAAACCCGGAGTCAGCTCCGGGTTTTTTTTACATATACTCAATAAGATTAAAAGGTATCTTTATTGTAGATTTATAATGTTCACCCAGACTTAATATCGCTTCATCGTCTTCTTCATAATACCAGTTGATAATACATTTCATACCCTCATCATATCTCTTTTTTAATAATCTGAAAATTCCCAGCAAGTACTTTGAAGAACCACTGTTGACATACTCAAGGTTAAGATCCATTCTTGTTGTTTCCCTGGGATTCTTGTAGTAGTTTTCAATCCAGTCAATTAAATTTTCAAAGAAATCACTTGGATTTTCAGGAATAGACCTGCCTTCGATTTTTAAAACTCCCAATTCAGGGTCAAAGTGTACTTTAGGTGTATTACTTGTTTTTTTTATTACTAACTGTTCCATATTTTATATTTACTTACTGATTCTATTCATAGCGCAATGCAACAATAGGATCTAATTTAGAGGCTTTAACAGCCGGGAAATACCCTGAAATCAAACCTACAATAAAACACAGTGCTATGCCACTTATAATCCACAGCCATGGTATAATAAAGGCTGATTTGAGAACTAAAGATACAATATTTCCAACTAAAATTCCTAATAATATTCCCAAAATACCCCCAAACTGACATATAATTATTGCTTCAAATAAAAATTGCTGTTTAATAATATTATTTTTTGCACCTATAGCTTTACGTATTCCTATCTCTGTTGTTCTCTCAGTTACAGATACAAGCATTATATTCATGAGTCCGATTGCTGCCCCAAACAGAGTAACAAATCCAATAATCGTGGCGGCAATCAATACCTTCTTTATAGCTTCATTAAGTATCTTGGATAGAAAATCACTTTTGGTTATATTGAAGTCCGATTCATCCCTGACATTCAAATTTCTTACGATTCTAAAAGTGCTCTCGGCCTGACCGGTAATAGCATTATAAGAATAATCATTATCCGGCATCACATTTATTGAGTAATTCCTTCCCGGTATTGAGAAGTATTGCCTGACATTAGTGTACGGCAACAGACACATATTATCATTTCCGCCAATACTGGTACCTTTATCAGCTAATATGCCAATGACCCTGTACTTGCCATTTCCAACCGAGACAAGCTCATTGAGTACCCTGTTACTGTTTTTAAATAGTTTTTTCACTAATCCACTTCCAATTATAGCAACATTGCTGTTTGATTCCAAATCCTGAACCGATATATTACGGCCTTGATTAATCTCATAACCTGCAGTGTATATATAGTCTTCATCTGTTCCAATGACGGTAACATTCGGATGTGTTTTTTTTGACTTGTACTTTACTGTTGCTGTTCCCGAGGCATAGGTGAATACAGAAACCGTGGCAGGGAAGTTGTAGCTGTCTTTGAATTCCTGTGCCTGGCGGTAAGAAATATAAGGATAATTTTTCCTCCGGTACTTTTTCTTACCTATCTGCACATTTATACTTCTGCTTTCAATTGTAAAAGTATTGGTTCCCATTGTGGCAAACTGTTTATTTATCGTGCTTTTAATGGAATCTATTGCTGTAAGTATGCCGACAAGGGCCATAATGCCAACACTAATAATTAAAATAGTAAGTATTGTCCGAATTAAGTTCGACCGTATTGAACCCATCGAGACTCTAATATTTTCTTGCAATAAAGCGATATGGTTCATTATAAAATTTTTATTATAAGTATTCTTAATTTTGGATATAACGAGACTGCATATTTAAAAATTATAAATTTTAAATATTAAGTCATGATTTTCACAGGTATCTTTCAGTAACTACTCTGCAGGTTTTATTATTACATCAACCTTATCTTTGAGCAATTTTTTAAATTCTTCAGCATCTTCAGCTGTTCCTTCATAAAGGCCATAATGAATAGGTATAGCTATCTTTGCCTTAACATCAATAGCTGCATCTGCCGCTTCTTTTACACTATTCATAGTATAAGTCTGCCCCAGGGGTAACATAGCAATATCACAGCTGATGTCCTTCATTTCAGGAATCCTCTCGGTATCGCCTGCATGATAGATTCTTACACCTTCAATGGTTAATACATAGCCGACCCATTTATTGCTTTTTGGGTGAAAATTTGCTTTTACTATGTTATAAGCAGGAACAGCGCTGATATTTATATCATCAAGTGTCAAGGACTGTCCCGGACTTATTGTCTTAATTTCAGCAACATTCAGGTTTTGAAGTTTAGCATAACAATCAACCGTAGCAATAATAATGCTCTTCCCCGTAATAATTTTTTTTATATCAGCCAGGGAAAAGTGGTCGTTATGCCCATGTGTTATAAGTACTATGTCTGCCTGATCCGTATTTTTTAATTGGTACGGATCAATATAAATAACCTTTCCGGCCGCGTTAATTTTTACCGCGGCCTGACCTAACCAGTGAATATTTTTAGCCATATCAAAAATTTTTTGGTTTTGTGCTTTTATCAAGTTTCCTGAAATAATGAATACCACCAGGAGAACTATAAGATTCTTTAATGTTCGAATTAATTTCATTATCAATTATTTTATTCAGTATAAAGCTGATCCTTTATTAAATACTATTTGCTATTCAAAATTACAATAAATATAATATCACTTTATATTATATTTTTAAAAATTGCATTTATCAGATAAGTCAGAGTAGAATATTTTATGAGCAACATTCATTATTCTATTATAATATATATAGTATAAAATAAGAGATTAAAAATTTAGCTACATTTACCTTATTAAGATAAATAACTTAAATGTCCGGAATGTTGTTAAAAATACATCCTGAAAATCCGAGTCCCAGGCAAATATCAAGGCTGGTCGAAATCCTCAAAAAAGGGGGTGTTATAATTTATCCTACAGACACAGTTTATGGACTGGGGTGCGATATTTTCAACCAGAAAGCTATTGAAAGGGTAGCCAAGATTAAAGGTGTAAGAGTTGAGAAAGCTAATTTCTCATTTATTTTTTATGATCTTAGTCAATTATCGGACTATGCACGCCATGTAAGCAATAATATATTCAAACTAATGAAATATTATCTCCCCGGCCCTTACACATTTATACTTGAAGCGAATAATAAAGTCCCAAAATTATTCAGAGGCAGAAAAAAAATTGGCATTAGAATACCTGACAATAATATTGTCCGTGCAATTGTCAGGGAGCTGGGCAATCCGTTGCTAACCACATCAGTTCATGATGATGATAAGTTGCTCGATTATACAACTGACCCGGAATTGATTTATGAACAATATAAAAAAGTCGTGGATGCTGTAGTAAACGGGGGCTATTGTAATAATGAGCCTTCGACAGTTGTGGATTGCACTAAAAAAGAGCCTGAAGTAACAAGACAGGGAATCGGAATTTTTGAATAGCCGGATAACTATTAAATTAAAGGTATTAATTGAAGAACTTTCCAACCCTGCTGATAGCAGAAGGTAATGCGAAGACCACTACCTTGTCATTAGGCTGGATAAGGGTATATCCATTTGCAATAAAACTTGATTTATCTCTAATGACACCGCCAATAATAGAGCCTTTGGGAAAATCAACCTGGTTTAATGCCGTTTTGGTGATTTTTGAATTTTCTTTGGCTATAAATTCCAATACCTCTGCATCAGTACCTGTCAGGTATTTAATAGAAGAGATAGTCTCGCTTGCAGTAAAGTGAAAAATACGACTTGCAGTAACGAGTTTCTTATTAATAATTGTATCAATTCCCATGTTTTCCGCCAGCACGATATAATCCATATTTTCGACCTCGGCAATAGTTTTTTTAACGCCCATATTTTTAGCTAATACGCACGATAAAATATTTGTTTCCGAGTCACCTGTAACAGCTATAAAAGCATCCATATTTTTTATACCTTCTTCAATTAGCAGGTTCATATCCCTGCCATCACCATTAATAACAAGAGTATTATTTAAATAATTGGACAAGCGGTAGCTTTTTTCCCTGTCGAGCTCTATCAGCTTCACATTATGCTGATTGCCGATTTCCTTGGAAGTGAGCATCCCAATCCTGCTACCACCGAGAATCATAATATTATGAATATCATACTTTTCCTTCCCTGAATAATTCATCAAATCAGGAAGGCCAACCTGGTTACTTATCACATAAACCATATCACCAAACAGAAAGCGGTCTTCGCCTCTGGGTATGATGGTCTCCCCATTCCTTGTTATTGCGACGACCCTGTGATTCTGGTAATCAATCCCCTGTGAGGTTTCAATAAGTGTTTTATTAACTACCGGGGCATCTTCTTCAAGTTTAATTGCATGCAAGCTCAGTTTGCCCCCGGAAAAGTTAAATATTTCAGTACTCCCCGTTTGCTGCAACAGTCCGACTACCTCCCTGGATGCTATCATCTCGGGGTATATCATATAGTCTATTCCCAGGCTTGTAAAATGATCCTTGTATTTTGGAAACAAATATTCCTGATTATCAATCCTGGCTATAGTCTGTTTTGCTCCAAGCCTTTTACTCAGTATAGCTGCCATAATGTTGGTTTCTTCTGATGTAGCAACTGCAATGAACAGATCAGCCCGTTTCACATCAGAATCTATCAGCATACTTATCGAGGTTGCTGAACCTGTTCTGGTGAGCACATCAAGATTGGCCTCTATCTGCTTCAATTTCTCTTCATCAGGATCGATCAAAACAATGTCATGATTTTCCTGGCTTAGCATCTTTGCCAAATGAGATCCTACTTCACCTGCTCCTGCTATAATAATTCTCATTATCTTTTATATCTTTAGCTGAAAAATTTAGACAAAGTAAGACATATTCTAATAAAAAATCTAAAACTTTGACTAAATTTTTTGCATTCTCTATTTACTGGTTATATCAAGTTCCAGGGCACCTTCCAAAGAGATAATATTACAGTTTATCCCGTATAATTTACATGCTTCAGTCCAGAATTGCCTTGTGCTGAAGTTATTTGATGAATCAATAATTATATTAGCGGTATTCGACAGGTATGCCAGGGCATTTTTAGGCGGTTTCAAATCCCCTGTTATTATAAGGTAATCCAGTTTAAATTTCTTATTGATAACATATTCAAGCAGGTCAGCGTTGTTTAATAACAATAACCTTTCCCCTTTGAAATTAATGAACAGATTATCATAGAGCTTGCTCACATGTAATTCAGGAATATCATAATAAGCAATATTTTCAGCTTCACGGCTATTAAAATAAAATATTCTGTTTTTTTCTATCACTCCTTTTTTTAGCCAGTAGTTATATGCAGAATTTAATAATAACCTGCCATAACTGCATGGATCAATGTCTGTGAGAATGTAACTATTTCTTCCTTCAATAAAATTTACTGCTGTAAACTTGTTAATATTAAAGATTATAATTTTCTTTTGCCTGATTATGTTATAGTGTCTGGCAAAATTTACAGACAATAAAAGTATGACACATATGAAGGTTACTTTTAAAAAAAGCCTGTTTTTAAATATTACGAATATACTAATCGAAAAAATAGTTATATAAAGTAAAAAAGTTACAGCAGAATTGCTATATATATTTTCAATGACAGCAAACGGCAACTTCTCTATTGATGCAATGCAGTAATTAATAAATTTTAAAAGCAGGTTAAGAATAGCTGCTATAGCAGAAGCTGCTTTGCATGCCCAGCCAAAAATAAACATCAGTATTGCCAGATATATTGAAATGGCAACAGGGAAAATTACCAGAATATTTGTCAGCCAGGAGTAGACAGGGAACTGGTGAAAATAATATATAACAACAGGGAAAATACCTATCTGTGCTGAAAGTGATCCGGTAAATAAAATCCATATTTTATCCAGGATAAGGTTCTTAAATATTAACAATCTGTAAATGCGAGGCTGAAAAAGAATTATGCTAAGCACCGCGATAAATGATAATTGAAAACCTATATCAGATAATTGCATTGGATCTGAAAGCAGCATAAAAAATGCTGTTACCGCGAGAACATTATATATATTCACTGGTCTGTTCAATGATATGCCAATCTGGATAAGAGTAAACATTACAGTTGCCCTGATAACTGAAGGGGCTAATCCTGCAAGTAATGCATAAAACCAGAGTACCAGTAATATTATCGTTAACCTTATACCTTTCAAACATCTTATTTTCCCGGGAAACCTCAACAAAAGGTTCAGGACATAAAAAATTATACCTACATGCAATCCCGAAACAGCAATAAAATGCATAGCTCCGGCCGAAGCAAAAGACTTTTTAATCACAGGGTTAAGTGCATCTCTGTAGCCTAATGTAAAAGCAGAAATAACAGCAAACTCATCATCTTTAATTCCATACTTTTTATACAGACAAAGCAGGTTGTTCCTCAATGCCGCAGCAAATGTTCTCAGGCCCTCCCTGTGCCCTATCCTTTTCCATGTTCCGGGCCTAAGCGAAGACTGAAATATTATACCTTTAAACCGGAGAAATTTCTTATAATTAAATTCGCAGGGATTTCCGTGATTACTAATCTCCTGAAGTACGTTTTTCAAAATAACAATATCTCCATCTGATAAAATATTAGCATTACTGTCTCTCTGAAAATAGTTAAGCACCATGACATTGCATTTATTCCAGCTCTCTGAGTCTCTATAGCTTAAAATCCTGATCAAAGCTTTAACTGATCCTGGTTTAATTTCATGATGATTAATAATCCTGCCCAGATAGTATTCCGAACTTCTTATCCGGTCAAGTATTTTTTCATGCTTATTCAGCTTTGATTCTGCAAGTATAATACCCGCGATAATAATGAAGGCATTTACAGAAAGACCAAATAAAAGCCTGTATTTATAAATTCCTGATATTTTATTTATCAATATGATAATTATAAATAAAATAGCAAGGATACAGGCTATGACAGTAAGAAGTGTAAATGATATTTTAAAATGCATCCCTCCTGCCAGTCCGCTTACCAGGGGAATAATAAGTCTAACAAAGGGAATTTTTCTTAATTCGTAAATACTGTTCATTCACTACCCTAAAATTATTATCGCAAATATTAAAAAACATGTAAGAATTTAATATTTAGTTTTTAACTTTAAACCTGACCAGGTTTTGGATGATAACACCTGTTCTTATGTAATAAAACAGGTAATTTTAATAGTATGTAAGTATAAAATAAATTATTAGCATATAACATTTTATTAATTAAAAAATAAACCAATGGCAGATTTAAAGACAAAATACCTTGGAATCGATCTGAAAAATCCTGTAATTATCGGGGCAAGTAATATTGTAAGTGATATTAAAAACATAAAAATAGCTGAAGAAAACGGAGCAGCGGCAATAGTATACAAATCATTATTTGAAGAACAGATACAGCTTGAAAGTGCACAAATGGAAGATGAACTGCATGAATATGATGAAAGGCACGCCGAGATGGTCAGTTTGTTCCCGACCATTGAGCATGCCGGACCTGAAGAGCACTTGCTCAATCTAAGAAAAGTGAAAGAAAGCGTAAACATTCCTGTAATTGCCAGTCTTAATGCAGTATATAAAGAAACCTGGGTCGAGTATGCCCGGCTTATTGAAGAAACGGGCGTGGATGCTATTGAGCTTAATTTTTATTATGTTCCTAAAGATGTGTCTGCTGAGGGCAGTTCTATAAATGAAAATCAGATCAGCATTTTAAAAGCTGTCAGGGCAAAAGTAAAGTTGCCTGTCAGTGTAAAACTCAGTCCCTTTTATGCAAATCCTCTTAATATTGTTTCACTCATGGATAAGGCAGGTGCAGGAGGTTTTGTTTTATTTAACCGTTTGTTCCAGCCCGATATTGACACGGATAAAGAAGAGCATTTCACACCCAGCAACCTTAGTGTACCTGAGGATAACAGGCTGGCCCTGAGGTTTGCGGGTCTTCTTTACGGAAAGATAAAGGGAGATATATGCAGCAATACCGGTATTTTTACAGGCAGAGATGTGGTCAAGATGCTTCTTGCCGGGGCTAAATGCGTCCAGGTGGTAAGTACTTTGTACAGGAATAAGATCGAATATCTGAAAACGATGATCTCTGACCTGAACTCGTGGATGGACTCAAAAGACTATAAAAAAATTGATGATTTCAGGGGCAAACTGTCTCATGAAAAATTAAATGATCCTTTTGTTTACAAGCGGGCACAGTATATTGATTTGCTATTAAAATCAGATAAGATATTTAAGAAATATCCTTTATACTAAATATTAAAACTATAACTCTGTAAAACAAGGCTAATATTAATTCTGTATCCTCACCGGGTAATGTACTTCTGTCCTGCCTTTGGAAATATCCCTAAGCTTGCTCTTCAGAAGCTTCTTCTTCAGGGGAGTGACTTTGTCTGTAAACAGGATACCGTTTAAATGATCATTTTCATGCTGAATTATCCTGGCTTTTACACCATCAAAGTATTCATCATGAAGTTCCCAGTTCTCGTCATAATACTTAACCCTTATTCTTTGTTTTCTTATAACGTCTTCTCTTATGAGGGGTATACTCAGACATCCCTCATTATAAGACCAGTCGTCACCCTCTTCACTTATAATATGAGGATTTATAAACACCTTTTTAAAATCCTCAAGTGAAGGATCACTATCCTTCAACGATGTAGCGTCTATTACAAAAAGTTTTAATGATTTACCGACCTGGGGAGCTGCCAGTCCCATGCCATCAGCGCGACGCATGGTTTCAAACATATCCTCAACGAAAGTTTTCAGTCCGTCAAAGTCTTTGTCTATATCTTTTGACACCTTTCTCAATACTGATGATCCATACAGCATTACAGGGTATATTGTTCTTTCAGCATCCATTTAAATTCTTTTTGTAATCAATATATGACTGTAATATTAGATTTGCACTTATTGTATCTATTAAACCTTTATCCCTTCTTTTCTTTTTTTTCAGGTTTCCCTCAATCATACTTCTAAAAGCCATTTTTGACGTAAATCTTTCGTCCATCAGTACTATTTCCTTATCAGGAAACAGTTTTTGAAGTTTTTCGATGAACGGATTTATATATATAACAGATTCAGAGGGCTGATTGTTTAATTTTCTGGGATACCCGACAACTATTATATCAACTTTTTCCCTGGAAAAATAGTCAGTCAGAAAATCATAAATTTCTCCTGAAGGTATTGTTTTCAGATTATTTGATATTAATCTGAGCGGATCACTGACAGCCAGACCTGCCCTTTTCCTGCCATAATCGATTGCTATAATTCGTCCCAATTCTTAATATTTTTAAGCCGGCAAGGCTGAAAAGCAGCCTATTGAGAATAATCCATGGAAGCCATGCGTTTATAACTGTTAAATCTCCACTTTGCATCCTTCTCAGCAGCGGCAAAAAGCTCTTTTGCCTCTTTGGGGAATGCTTTTTTAAGTGATGTATAACGAACTTCACCGTTAAGAAAATCCTGAAATTTGCTCCAGTCAGGTTCTTTGGAATCGAGCTCGAACGGATTTTTACCTTCTTTCTCCAGCAGAGGATTATACCTGTACAGATGCCAGTAACCTGCTTCCACGGCGCGTTTCTGTTCTTCCTGTGATTTGCCCATGCCTGCCCGGAGTCCGTGGTTGATGCATGGTGAATAGGCTATTATTACTGATGGCCCCGGATAGGCTTCAGCTTCCCGCAGTGCTTTCAGAAATTGATTCTGGCTCGCTCCCATGGCAACCTGTGCCACATAAACATATCCGTATGTTATAGCCATAGCGCCCAAATCCTTTTTTCTGACCTTTTTTCCTGAGGATGCAAATTTTGCTACCGCACCTATAGGTGTTGCTTTTGATGACTGTCCCCCCGTATTTGAATATACTTCGGTATCAAGTACAAGCATATTAACATCTTCACCTGAAGCAATAACATGATCCAGTCCTCCATAGCCTATATCGTAAGCCCAGCCATCACCACCAACAACCCATACAGATTTTTTGACCAGGTACTGTTTTAAATCCAGTATTTCTTTAGCGACAGGGTCCTTTTCTTTCTCCAGTGACCTTATAACTTTTGCAGAAGCAGCTTTTGATAATGCCGCATTATCTTTGCCGTCGATCCATTCCTTAAATGCTTGTTTTGTTTCGTTACCGGGACTACCTTTCCCGTTAATTGCTTCCTGCATCTTCAGTGCTATTCTCTCCCTGAGTTTTTTTATTCCTGTTGCTATTCCATAGCCATACTCTGCATTATCTTCAAACAATGAGTTGGCCCATGCCGGTCCTTTACCTTCTATGTTCGTGCAATAGGGTGTAGAAGGAGCTGTACCGCCATATATTGAGGAACAGCCCGTAGCATTGGCAATAATCATTCTTTCACCAAACAGCTGGGTAGCAAGTTTTATATAAGGCGTTTCGCCGCATCCTGCGCAGGCTCCTGAAAATTCAAAAAGCGGCTGTGCAAACTGGCTGTTTTTTACAGATTTTTCAATTTCTATATTTTCAGTTTTATATGTTACCTTTTCGGCCATATAGTCCCATCTTGCAACTTCATCCAGTTGCGACTCAAGGGATTTCATGACAAGAGCCTTCTCTTTTGTAGGACAGGTTTCGACGCAGACATTACAGCCTGTGCAGTCCAGCGGACTTACCTGAAGCCTGTATTTCAATCCTTCAAATTCCTTGCCCCTGGCATCAAGGGTAGTTGTACCTTCCGGCAAACATTTCATCTCCTCCTCATTTAACAGAAATGGCCTGATACAGGCATGCGGACAAACATAGGTACACTGGTTGCACTGGATGCAGAGCTCCGGTATCCACTCGGGAACATGCACTGCAACACCTCTTTTTTCGTAGGCCGTGGTTCCCGGGGGGAATGTGCCGTCTTCCCGGTCCAGGAATGCACTAACCTTCAGATCATCGCCCCTAAGTAAATTAATGGGTATTGCAACATCCCTGACAAAAGGTGGCAGCTTTACATCTTCATCTTTCTTTTCCCTGATTTTAATGTTTGCCCATTCCGCTGGCACGCTCACTTTCTCAACCTCACCTCCCC
>Ga0307435_1001102_pt1 | contig 11404 bp, 11 predicted proteins | sample SalMarWE160470MG_FD_202164 | JGI IMG/M metagenome (GOLD analysis project Ga0307435, IMG submission 202164) | Salt marsh sediment microbial communities from the Plum Island Ecosystem LTER, Massachusetts, United States - WE1604-70 | ecosystem: Environmental > Aquatic > Marine > Intertidal zone >... | reverse complement strand
GACAGTTACTCAGGAAGCATTAAGGTTTTCGTAACAATCCGATTTTGTATATTTTTATTCCTTTTCTACCTGCATAAAGCTTAACTCAAGGGGTGTTTTTCTGCCAAATATTTTCACCATTACCTTAAGTTTTTTCTTTTCTTCATTTACTTCTTCAATAATGCCATTAAAGCTATTGAAAGGTCCGTCAATGACTTTAACAGTTTCTCCAACAAAAAACGGAGTATTCATTTCTTCATCCCCTGCTGCAAGTTCATCAACTTTACCTAAAATCCTGTTGACTTCAGACATTCGCAGAGGAGTGGGTTCTTCATTAGCTTTCTGTCCCAAAAACCCAATGATATGAGGAATGTTTGAAAGAATATGAGGAATTTCACCCACAAGCGCTGCCTCAATCAAAACGTATCCCGGGAAAAAATTTCTTTCCTTGCTAATCTTTTTACCATTTCTGATCTGGTAGACTTTCTCTGTAGGAATCAATACCTGTGAGACATATTCCTGCAGATTGAGCCGGGTGATTTCACTCTCAATATATTCTTTGGCCTTTTTTTCTTTCCCTCCTATGGCCCGCAACACATACCACTTTTTTTCCTGCTCTTCCATGGTTCAGTTTTCGTATGACTAATAAAATAAACTGTATATACCTGTCATAAGATTTTTAAAAGCCAGATCCATTAAAGCTATGATCAAAGCAATGATGAATGAGGCAATCATTACAACAATAGCACTTCCCTGCAGTTCTTCCCAGGAAGGCCATGTTACCTTATAAATAAGTTCCGAATAAGCCTCTTTAAAATACCGAATAATTTTCATAATGAATCAGGTTTGCACGGGAGGAGCGACTCGAACGCCCGACACCTGGTTTTGGAGACCAGTGCTCTACCAACTGAGCTACACCCGTATGTTTTAAAAGATAAAATTATTGCTCCATGAAAGCAAATTTTATCTTCCACTACCAAATATAATCCCTGTATTCTATTTAATAATCTCAATTACCTGTCCGGCACCTACTGTCCTTCCTCCCTCCCTGATTGCAAATCTGAGACCTTTATCCATTGCTACCGGAGTAATTAACTCGACTGTTATAGTAACATTATCACCTGGCATAACCATCTCCGTTCCTTCAGGTAACTGGATTTCTCCTGTCACATCGAGTGTTCTAAGGTAGAATTGAGGACGATATTTATTATGAAATGGCGTATGTCGGCCACCTTCCTCTTTTTTCAATATATATACTTCAGCTTTAAAATTAGTATGGGGTGTAATGGACCCTGGCTTTGCCAGCACCATGCCTCTTTTAACCTCTCTTTTATCCACGCCTCTCAGCAATAATCCTACGTTATCACCTGCCTCGCCGCGATCAAGTATCTTCCTGAACATTTCAACTCCTGTACATACTGTTTTCCTTCCCTGTGCTCCCAGTCCTATCATTTCAATCTCATCACCGGTAACAACAACACCTGTTTCAATCCTGCCTGTAGCAACCGTTCCTCTGCCGGTAATTGAAAATATATCCTCAACAGGCATCAGGAATGGTTTTTCAATATCACGCGGAGGTATTGGAATATATTCGTCTACAATATTCATCAATTCCATTACTTTATCTTCCCATTTGGCTTCACCATTCATGGCTCCAAGTGCCGAACCCTGAACTACGGGTGCATTTGCTCCGTCAAATTCGTAAAAATCCAATAATTCCCGGACTTCCATCTCAACGAGTTCCAGCAACTCGGGATCGTCCACCATATCTACTTTATTCAAAAATACTACTATCTTCGGCACATTTACCTGTCGTGCAAGGAGGATATGCTCACGTGTCTGCGGCATTGGTCCGTCTGTCCCTGCAACAACCAGGATAGCACCATCCATCTGGGCTGCACCTGTTACCATATTCTTCACATAGTCTGCATGTCCCGGACAATCAACGTGTGCATAATGGCGTTTCTCAGTCTGATATTCAACGTGTGCTGTATTAATTGTTATACCTCTTTCTTTTTCTTCGGGAGCATTATCAATAGAATCAAAATCTCTGATATCTGATAATCCCCTTTTATGAAGTACCATCGTTATTGCTGCGGTAAGAGTTGTCTTACCATGATCTACGTGTCCAATTGTGCCAATGTTTACATGAGGCTTAGACCTGTCAAATTTTGCTTTAGCCATAATTATAATATTAGATATTTAAAAATTTACTGTTTAATTCTTATTTGTTATTAAAATCTTGAGCCAATGATGGGAGTTGAACCCATGACCTCTTCCTTACCAAGGAAACGCTCTACCACTGAGCTACATCGGCTTATTGAAATAAACAGTAACCAAATCATTGATTACGAAGTTAATAAAATCTTTCATGTTATGTTTATTTTAAGCACCTTAAAAAATCAGAGCGGGAAACGGGGTTCGAACCCGCGACCCCAACCTTGGAAGGGTTGTGCTCTCCCAGCTGAGCTACTCCCGCATTATATTCTTTACTCCGGTTATGATCTGATCTCCAGATTTTAATCTCTTTGTGGGGAGAGCAGGATTCGAACCTACGAAGGCATCCGCCAACAGATTTACAGTCTGCCCCATTTGACCGCTTTGGTATCTCCCCTTAGCTTATGAGCCGATGGAGGGATTCGAACCCACGGCCTGCTGATTACAAATCAGCTGCTCTGACCAGCTGAGCTACATCGGCAAAATATCAAAGATCCTTTATATTGCAAAAATATCTGTTAAACATGCAAATTAAAGTTTATTGTAAACACATACTCTTCCCACACTTTAATCCAGCCATGATGATTATCCCAATTACCTATGCAAAATACTTGAAATTAGCGGCATTTAATACCTCTAAAAATCGGTTGGCAAATGTATAAATATTTTGCTTATAACCCAAAATATTTAATTTATTTTTTAGAAGGTTGAATTATAGTCTTCTGAGTTTATTTTTATGTTTGGTTATCTGACGTTTAAGAGCATTAACTGCATTATCGGTTGATTCTTCAAATGATTTACTTTGTTTTTTTGCAAATAAATCATTACCAGGTATTTCAAGTTTAATTTCTGCAACTTTATTATTAAGATTCTGATTGTTTTCAATTTTCAGGAATACTTCCGCACTGATAATATCATCATAGTACTGAACTAACTTTTTTACTTTACTATGAACAAAATCTTCCAGCTTTTTGTTCGCAGCAAATTTAACAGAATTAATCTTAATATTCATTTTGCGTTCCTCCTTGTATTATGCCCTTGGATGAGCTTGTTTATATATTTTTTTTAATCTTTCAAAAGTATTATGAGTATATATTTCCGTAGCTGCCAGGTTACTGTGGCCGAGCAATTCTTTTATGGCATTTAAGTCTGCCCCTGCATTCAGCATGTGTGTCGCAAAAGTGTGACGAAGAACATGGGGACTCTTTTTTTCAATAGTCGTAATTAAATTCAGATATTTGTTTACTATCCTGTAGACAAGCTTAGGATACATTTTATTGCTCTTCTCTGTCAGAAAAAGAAAATCATCACCGCCAGACCTGTACTTCTCCAGCCTTATATCGAGATATTTCTGCAAGGAGTCTCTGAAGACACGGGTAAACGGTATAATTCTTTCCTTGTTTCTCTTGCCTGTGACCTTCAATTTAAGCTCTTCAATATTTATGCTGTTTATTTTCAGGTTTATAAGCTCACTCACCCTGATTCCCGTGTTATAAAACATCTCAATGATTAATTTATTTCTTATACCCTTAAAATCATTTCCAAAATCAATTTCATCGAGCAATATATCCATATGTTTTTTATTGATAAATGCCGGCAGTTTATTATCTGCCCTGGGCGTCAGGATCTTTTCGACCGGATTATAACTAACATGACCCTCCCTTAATAAATATTTATAGAATGACTTTAATGTGGATATTTTCCTTCTGACTGAACGAATAGAAATATTGTTATTAACCAAATCGACAATCCAGCTTCTTATCTTCTTATGATCAACATTACCCGGCTTAAAGTTTTTATCATTAAAATCAGAGAAAGACATAAACTGTTCTATATCATCCAGGTAAGATCTTATTGTGTGAGGAGAATATCGTTTTTCGTACTGTAAATACTTCAGAAATGATTCTTTATGATTCATACATCATTGGATATACTTCTCTAAATTCCATCCGATGCTTAAAAAAAGATTTTGAGTTATTCCTGTTATTCGTATAAGGCTATTCTTCTTCCTGCTGCAATTTTTGAATATAGATTGCCCGCTTTACAACATCGCGTTTTCTTTCCGAAGGCTTTTTAAATGCCTGCCGTGCACGTAGCTGCTTTACTATGCCAGTCTTTTCAAATTTTCTTTTGAACTTTTTTAATGCTCTTTCTATGTTTTCACCTTCTTTTATAGGAACTACGATCATAAACTGTATTTTTAAATGAGCCGCAAATTTATTACATAAAAAGATTTCTGCCAAATTTATCTTAACAAATAAAAAATACAGGATAACAGGATTCTAATTTCAAAATCTTAAAACAGACAAAATTTAAATTGCACAAAAGCTGACTAATTTTCTAATAAATTTAGCTAAAAAATTGCTAAAATACACCAGAATATATAAAATAAATTTTAATTAACCGATAAATAAGGTCTGATCCGCAAGTAAATTCTTTCAGGAAGTATATTGTTGACTGACAGTTCATTAATCTTCTTTATTTCACCTGCATATTCTTTGTACTTTGTAATGGCCTTTGCATAATAATCATTTAAATAGGGATGTTTAGCCAGGTTTTGTTCATTTACATGATTAATATTTATTTTTCTTATTAAAGTAGTATCAATAAATACATTTGCTGCCAGCAAGCCGCATTGTGCTTTTGTAATCCCATATATCTCATTAAATTGACTTTTATCTGAATACCCGCCCAGCAAATTCCTGTATCTGATTGTCCTCTCCGACAATTTCCTTTCCAGTCCCAAAGACCCGGTTAACAAACTTGTATCCGCCCTGTTTATATTTATTAATTCATGATCATCAATTGCATTATAATTATTATTTTTTTCTTCAGGCAATTCTTGTAATCCGCCCCTTTCAACATATATACAGGTAACGAGACTGTTATAAAAGGATGTGTCCATCCCGTATATTTTCAGCAAGTCTTCCTTCCTGTAAAAAAATCCGCCATTAGATCTGTATTTTATGATATTGCGAATTACATGTTTACCAAATCCCAGTTTAGCCAGTTCATTCTCATTGACTGTATTCGGATCAAACCTGAAAAGTTGATTTATATTATCCTTATTTTCCTGTTTATTTGTATTTACAGTATTTGGTTTTTTGCTGTTATGGGATTTAATTGATCTTTCAAAATCAAGCAATTCACTCTCATACTCCTTATAATTGTATTCCCGGTTATTAATGAGCAGGGGCAACATTAAATTGCCTATTATTAATAACAGTATGATAGCAAGGAGAATAATAATACTGTTCCTTTCCGTTCGCGAAAAAGTAAAATAGTCTTTCAAAAAGTTTTTCAGCATAACGCCATGGGTCTTCTTTTATTTAAAAGGCTATTTAGATTTTTTAATTACTCCTGATTTTATTTTCTTAATGTATAAATCAAGGTCCCTTTTCAATTCGGGAACAAGAATATACAATCCGATGATATTAGGAAATGCAGGGGCAAGTATCATCATGTCTGAGAATTTTAGCACATTGTCCGGTTGTGACGATGCACCGATGACTATACAAAACAGGAAAAACAACTGATAAAATGCCATAAAGGGAACTATTTTTCCCGTAACACGGGCTATACTTTTAAGACCTCCTATTATTACCAATCCGACCAGAAATGCCAGTAAAAGGCCTGAATGACATTTATATCGACAATAACAACACTTAAGTTTCAGTTAAACACCCGGTATAATAAACATCAAACATAAGCTAAAACTTAATTAATCCCAAACCACTCATAAAGACATAAGCATTTTTATTAATCCCAAATCTTTAAAAAAATCAACTGCTATTTTAATTAATCCCAAACCGTTCAGAAAAACAAGGGCTATTGCTATAGGTGCTATATATTTAATAAGAAACATGAAGACATTAAGATAGCCTACCCTGAGCTTCCCCCTGTTTGATATTTCTCTCCATGTTTTACCCTTCCCATAGAACCAGCCAACAAAAAGGGCAATAAAGCAACCGCCGAGGGGTAGCAATATTTTTGCTGCAGTGGCGTCGAGCAGATCAAAGAAATTCATATTAAACAGCCTGAAACCTGAAAACCCCCCTTCTGACATTGCGCATAGGGTTCCAATGTATGTTACGGAAATTGTAGCAAATATTGTTGCGTTAATACGTTTCATTTTTAATCTTTCAATAAAGAAGGCAACTATAACCTCCAGCACAGAAATTGATGATGTCAGGGCAGCCACTGTCAGCAATAGAAAAAATAAAAGTGCAAATATTGTTCCTCCGCTCATCTGCTGGAAAATGTTTGGCAGAGTTTTAAATACAAGTCCTACACCTTCGGTAGGCTTTTGGCCGAAGTGAAATACAATAGGAAATATTGCAACTCCTGCCAGTATTGCAACTACCGTATCTGCAACAGACACTATAACGGCAGAGTTAGCCAGTTTGTCCTTTTTATGGATGTACGATCCATAGGTAATTAATGTCCCCATTCCAATGCTAAGTGAAAAAAATGCCTGTCCCAGAGCATCGATGACCGCCCTTGGAGTGATTTTGGTAAAATCAGGTTTGAAAAGAAAGGCAATCCCTTCCCTTGCATTAGGCAATGATATGGCCCTGATATCAAGTATAATAATTATTATTACCAGCATGGGCATAAGGATTTTTGTATATTTTTCTATACCCTTTTCCACCCCGCCCAAAACTATTGCAGCTGTGAGCACCATAAATATTATTTGCCACAAAACGGGTCTTAATGTCTGAGCATTAAAAGTAACGAACATCTGGTTTATCTCACCTGCTGTTTTTCCTTTAAATCCGTTAATTGCCGACTGGTACAGGTACTCAAGGGTCCATCCCGCTACAGTTCCATAGAAGGCTAAAATCATAAAAGCAGCTAAAATTCCCATTATGCCAATAATATACCAGCGGCTGCCCGGTTTTAATTTCTTAAATGCATCAAACGGATTTCTTTGTGTACTCCTGCCTATGACAAATTCTGACAGCATAACGGGTATTCCAATAGCAAGCACAAAAATTATATAAATGATGAGGAATGCAGCACCGCCGTTTTTCCCTGCCATATAAGGAAATCTCCATATATTGCCAAGACCAATGGCTGACCCTGAGGCAGCGGCTATGATGCCAAATTTGCTTCCGAAAATACCCCGGTTTGAAAGATCTGTTGCAGACATACTTTAAAATTTGGAAATGAATCTAAAATAAGGCAACCCTCCAAAGATATGCTTCAGAGGGTTGAAGAGTAAGCTATTGAGATGTTAATTTCTATTCAGGCAGTTTAAATCCTCAAAAGCTATTTTTAATCTTTCAACTACTGATTTTTCCCCTTCACGCAGCCATGCCCTCGGGTCATACTTTTTCTTGTTCGGCTTATCACTTCCTTCAGGATTTCCAATCTGGCTCTGAAGATAATCATGGTTTGCAGCCTCATACAGTCTTACACCGTTCCAGAAAGCCCATTGTGTATCCGTATCAATATTCATTTTTATCACTCCGTAACTTATAGCTTCTCTTATTTCTTCCCTGCCTGATCCCGAACCCCCATGAAAAACAAAGTGCACCGGTTTCTTCCCTGTATTAAATTTCTTTTCAATATACTTTTGTGAATTATTTAATATTACAGGGGTAAGCTTCACGTTTCCGGGTTTATATACACCGTGAACATTGCCAAATGAGGCGGCAATAGTAAACCTGTCGCTGACTTTGCCTAATTCCTCATATGCAAAAGCTACATCCTGGGGTTGTGTATATAATCTTGAATTATCAATACCGGAATGATCAACACCGTCTTCTTCTCCCCCTGTCACCCCAAGCTCAATTTCAAGGGTCATGCCAATCCTGCTCATCCTTTCAAGGTATTTTTTACATATACTTATATTTTCTTTAATTGGCTCCTCGGAAAGATCAAGCATATGTGAGCTGTACAAAGGTTTACCGTAACGTTTATAATGCTTTTCGCCATGGTCCAGTAAACCGTCAATCCAGGGCAACAGCTTTTTGGCTGCATGATCGGTATGTACAATAACAGGAACACCGTATAGTTCAGCTATATGATGTATGTGTTTTGCACCTGATACAGCTCCTATTATGGCAGCCCGGTTATTATCAGGCATTCCTTTACCTGCATAAAATATCGACCCCCCGTGAGAAAACTGGATAATAACCGGAGAATTAACCACCATAGCGGCTTCAAGTACAGCATTTACCGAGCCGGTACTTACTGCATTTACTGCTGGCAATGCGAATTCATTATCTTTTGCTATCTTAAATAACAACTGAACATCATTGCCGGTTACAACTCCCGGCTTAATTTTTTCTGATACTTTCATTTTTTATGATTTTCTGTTTTACAATTTTGCTTATAAAAATAAATGGTAAATTTATAAAATTATGCTGTTAAGCTTATCAAATCTATTATATAATTTACTCAATGAACAAAAAACTAGAACGGATAGCCTATTCCAAACTGAAAATTAAATATTTTATAATCGTTGTTATCTTTCCTGTTAATATACTCGTCGGAATTAAAAAAGTCGCTATCCACTATCCACTTGTTTTGTGAAAAAGAAGGATCTCTGAGTTTGAATCCGAAATCAAGTCTTATTATAAAAAAAGAAAAATCAAATCGTGTTCCAAAACCCGTACCCACAGCTATTTCTTTATAAAATTTACTAAAATCGAACAAAGAATTGGGTCTTTCATCATCCGGATTTATTGCCCAGATATTACCCATGTCAAGGAATAATGCTCCCTCTACTTTCCAGAATAGCTTGAACCTGTATTCTATGTTGGCTTCCAGTTTAATGTCGGCCATAGTATTCGGAATTTTTGATTTTGATAAATCCAGATATGACCCCGGCCCCAACTCCCTTGTGCGCCATGCCCTGATACTGTTCGGACCTCCTGAAAAATACTTCTTTTCAAAGGGCAGGGCATTCGAATTCCCATAAGGATAAGCACATCCTATAAAAATACGGTATACAATGCTATTTATCGGGTTAATAAAATTATAATAACGGAAATCAATATCTGTTTTTAAATACTGAGAATAGGGAACATTAAATATTTTGTAACTTCTGCTTACAGAATCTCTTTCTGCTCCCGTTCTTTTGCTGTATTCATGCAGTATATTACCTGCCGATTCAACATTTACCTTTAAAAATATGAAATCCTTGCTTTTTCCTATTTTTTGATTGTTATATTCAAAGCCAATCCTGCCACCGCCGACAAAGTGATCTTCATAGCTGAATTGGAGGTATGAGCCTGTTATTGATTCACTGAAAGCCGTATCCACTATTGGCAGCTGCACAAAGTTAACCTCCAGGGGATATACATAATACTTGATATTCTCACTGCTTCTCCAGTTATAGCCAAACGATGCAGTGGCAATTGTACGGATATAATCAGGCCGTGCCTGATAGTTATATGATAAGGATATAGAAGTTTTAGGGGCATATCTTTTTATAAATCGCTCGGTTTTTATTGGCAGTAAAAACTTCGGGAAGTCAACCTTAAACTCGGTACCAAGCTCCAATGTATGCGATAATCCCGATGCCACGACCCCCTGTATTGCTTCATAGGCTCCCGTGAGTTTCAGATTGAATACCTCGGCTCCCCTGAATAAATTCCAGTTATTATACAGCAGGTTGCCCCTGGCACCAAAGTCACCTGAAGAGTTTGTCCCGACAATTTCAAACTGGTATGACTGGACTTTTCGTTTTGTTAATTCAATATTACAATTAAGCAGATAATCATTTGCAGGGTCATCAGTAGTGTTTTTAAGTTCACTGAAACCTATATTAATAAACTTGAAGAGCCCCAGGGATGACAGCCTGTTATATGTTTTGTTTACATTATTCTGGTTGTAATACTGTCCGGGCAGCACAAAAATTGAAGCATTTATTATAGATGGCTTAATATGGGGATCTTCATTAAATACGTAGTTTATCCTGTTAAAGGGAATAGTGTCATATTTTACCAAATCCTGACTTTTCTGGGCAGCAGCAGATCCCGATTTATAATTAGGATATACATAGACATTGTTTATTTTATATTTATTATGGGGCAAATAATCTATTTTCTGGCCCCTCTCCATTACTTCATATTTTTTTATCTTCATTGTTATATCCACATAATTAGTCCCTTTTACAGGCTGGGCTTCGAAATAAGAATATTCTTTCGAGAATTTATAATAGCCATTTCGTCTTAATAGATTTTCAATTCTTACCCGCTCCATTTGTAAAACTTCTTTATCAAAAAGCATTCCTCTCTTTAACAGAGAGTTAGCTGTATCATTAATAACTATTGAATAAAGGTTCGTATCCAGTATGTCAATATTGATTTTGTTAATGTAATAAGGCTCGTTGGGAATAATATTATAAGTGACTACGGCATGACGCTTTTTAAACTTCATCGTATCTTCAACTTCAGAGTGGTAAAACCCTTTATTTTCAAGATATTGTATAAATTGTGTATATGTTGCCTTTGTAAGATACTGATCCCATATCACCGGCTTTTCGCCTATCTTTCTTAACCATCCGTGAGGCCACTTATCTTTTTTGATATTTGATAAATTGTAAAGAAAAAGATGAAACCTTACACCCAGTATTTTCTTATTGGGGCGCTGTTTCAAATAACTTTTTATTTCATCCTTTTCCACCAGCTTACCCTCAATATTTATCTTGTTCCTGGTTAACAGGTATTCGCCCTCTGGTACATATCTGGTCGAGGAGCAGGAAGTTATAATTAAAGAAAGAATAATCAGAATATAATAAAAACTATGGCGCCCTTTTTCCATGTCTTTTCCAACACTCTTTAATACATTTAATTATTAAATTATTACATTCGCGCAAATATAACTTTTTTATTCACAAAATTTGGTTTTCTTTGCAAGGATCCATATCAGATAAGTATTCAATAATTTCATAAGAATGCTGACTAAAAATAATATTAAACATCTAAGATCCCTTGAATTAAAAAAAAATCGTGACAGGCATAAAGAATATATAGTTGAAGGAGAAAAAATTATTAAAGAACTGATACGGTTAAAATATCCGCTGGTAAAACAAATATTTGCAACAGAACAGTGGTTTAAAGGTAATTATAAGGAAGACATACATCACCGTGAGGCCGTCTGCAGTGTAAGTGATTATGAATTAAGTAAAATAAGTTCTCTGAAAACCCCGGGAAAAGTAATCGCTGTGCTGCGTATGCCGGGACATAATATAAAT
>Ga0307435_1001101_pt1 | contig 11414 bp, 16 predicted proteins | sample SalMarWE160470MG_FD_202164 | JGI IMG/M metagenome (GOLD analysis project Ga0307435, IMG submission 202164) | Salt marsh sediment microbial communities from the Plum Island Ecosystem LTER, Massachusetts, United States - WE1604-70 | ecosystem: Environmental > Aquatic > Marine > Intertidal zone >... | reverse complement strand
GGTTCGGGCCTGTTCTACTATTTCCTTTATTGTCTTTGGGAGCCCTCCAAATAACCGGATGGCTTGTATAGAGGAGCTGAGCCGCCGAAGAGTGTAAAAAAAAACCGTCCACACAACAGACATGGGGGCCTTCATAAACAATTCCTGCCTTTTCATGACTTTCTTTTCATTATATCTCTCTCCTTTTTTCCTGCAATAGATAGCCATGAAATATGCAAGCCTTGTAATATCATCCTTTGTCATCTTGATATCTTTAAGAATATCCGAGGCTTCTGTATATGTTACTATCGGTTCCTCCCTGAGTGGGATATCCTGTCCCATAATATTTACTGTTTTTGGCAGGTAAAACCTTCTTAGCCCTATCATAAAAAATTCTGTGATATTCTCAGGTTCATAATCCTGTAGCTGGCCCATGATATGAACCATTGGTTTATGATAGATCAGCGAGACAACAAATGGCTTGAAATAATATTCATATATCTCATTGATCTTATCTGTTGGCAGACTCATGATCACCTTCTCAGGGATATTGGTAAGCACCCCGATAACTTTCCGGTAATACTTTGGAAAATGTTCGCTTAAATCCTCTTTGCTGATATTAAGGACCAGGTCAACATATTTATTGATGCTGTCTGTATTCTTATCATCATATTGAATATCGGCTTCTATAAATGACTTATACGACTCAGGCATTTCTATTGATGCAAGCTCACAGAACTGGTGAAGTGTTATATCATCCCAGCTATAAACACCCCTGTATTTCTTATTGTTTATCTTTATTATTATCATCTCAGCATCCTTTTGAACTGGTCAACAAATGTCTGTAAGTCATTATGAAAAGCATGATAATGCAGATGCGGACGGCTTTTCTCTTTGGCAAATGACTCCAATTTAGACAGCTTATCAATTATATTCTCTGTATCGATGATTATTTCCTCGCTGCGCCTGCTGATCTCTTTCCTGACAGATAGCCTTCCCGATGCCATGCTATTCGGTTATTTGTGCCTTTGTCTTATAGCAATGTAGTGTCCCGGATGTTAGTTTGATATATGTTATTATATACCCGTCAACCCGGTAGAATTTTGCCAAAAGAGGATCCGTCACCGTTGTAAGTAACAGGGCAGATATATCAACCTCTGCCGATGTTATTGCTGCAAGTGTAGTAACAGCTGTTCCAATTGCCACACCTTTTATTGCACTAAGGACAGTACCTGCATCAGCATCAAAGCCATAGAATTGTTTATTGGTAACAGCATTTGTACCGGTTATATCAAATGTACCACCCCGTGCGAGCAGCTCCTCTGTTTCGTTATTATATTTAAGAATCATAATATTTGTTTTAAAATGTTATATTCCGAAGGCATTTATATCCCACAAGGCAGTGAATACCCAGGTAGGATAATCGTCCTTATTAGCATAAAGAAAGTTATAAGCCGATGGTTCTATATCGAATACATATCCCAGGTCTTCACCCTTTACAGGGTATTTATACCAATCCTTATAACGGTATGGTATCTTCCCGTAAAGCTCCCGCATCCTGTTCCACACATCACATATCCTATATAGGGGCGAAGCCCTCTCCCAATCCTTTCCCTTTGAGGCTAATCCGAAGCCTGTACCATGATACCTGGCAACATCGCGTTCCACAAATTTGTAAAAGACATAATATGCTATCAATGATATCTTAGCCGTGTTTCGTAGCCCTCCCCATTTCAAAGTATATTCTTCTCCATTAAAAGTATGCGTAAACTCCGCACCATCAACAAGATCGGTATATATCTGTGTTTGAGGATCATCACTCTCATCCAGGTCAGCCTGTAATAATGTATAAAGGGGATAACCCAGCAGTTTGATAAGTATTTCTTTCTCGTACTGAGTTATCGCCTGTGTTAGTTGTGCTTCCGTAGAAGCATTCGGGATGAGTATCTCACCTGTGAAATATGAACTGCTAATGAATGACATTTACTTCTTACCTTTCTTTACAGCAGGTTTTTTTACCACCTTCTTTTTTACTGCTGGTTTCTTAGCAGTCTTTGGCTTTGGTTTTATAGCAGATTTAGCCAATTTGACCTTTTCCTGCTCCTCTTTTCCCTGATCAGGTCCTTCTTTCACCTGGTCCTGTGTAGATTCATCAGCCTTAACCTCCTCGCTTGCAGCCTTCTCAGCTTCAGCTATTTTATCGGCTTCTTTCTTTTCGGCAGCCAAACGATCGGCTTCGGCTTTTTCTCTCTCCTCTTTTTCTTTTAAAGCAAGGAGAGCTTCGTATTCCTTGAGAGGGATGGCAGCCCCACATTTAACCATCAGGGTCCCAAGCCTCCCATGAAATCTCTTTTTTGTGTGATTTTTTGCTACTGCTTCCATTAGTCTGCTGCTTCAGGAGTTAATATACTTTCAGGATTTAATCCCCCTACATACCATTTTGTTGCCGAAATACCCTTAACAACCATCCCTGCACCAATCTTATGATCGGATGTTGATATTGTCACATTATCACTTGTAGCGACACCGTTACATATAATAGCATTATTATCTGCTGTAGTACAAGTAACTGTCAGGTTATTATCGGTAGTTTGTAATAGATAATAAACCACCCCGATAGTTGCTGAGGAGGGATCAGGAATAGTAGCCGTACCGGCACCGTCAAAAGTGACAAATGCGCCGGACTGAGCTGCCGTCAATGTCTCAGATTCATCAGTATTGACAACAACCGTTGCGGCACGTAGATTTGCAGAGAGAACACCGGACACTGCTACCGTCCCATCTGTAGAGTTTGTGATCGTCTCATCATTCTGCAAACAGATGTCATCATCAACACCCTCAATGTTAATACCATAAAACCAATCCAGCCCATTCGATTTTATATAAACGGCTGAATAGTTAGCACTACCATCAATGGAAGCCCCGGCATCTATTGATGCGTCAACCGTAATACCCGTCACATGTTCTGTCGCCCCGACAGTAAATGTTGATGCTGATTCCACTGTAGCGGATATAGCATCAAAAGTACCATTGCCACTCAACACGGAGGTACCTGACTGTTCGGCATACGCCCAAAGTCCTGCATGGACACCATTAGCTATATTGACATCCCGTAATCGGAATTGGCTCTCAGTGCCTACCATTGTCGACTGATTGGTCTGGTTTGTCGTCATTGCAAGCATTCTCGAATATGTCCCGGCAAATACTTTTCCTGCCGTAGCGGAATAATCAACCATTGAATAATTACCAAGTCCCGCATTAGTGTTTGATGATGCTTCCGGCAATATGACATGTTCCCCGGTATATCCCCATCCTCCAATAGAAACTGTTGAATCAGTAGTAACTATTCCATCCACGTCAAAAGACCCGGCCACGACAGTATTTCCCGTTGCACCAGCAACAGTAAACTTATCGGTATTAATAGTAATATCAGAGGTAGATGAACCGATGAGATCATCCCCGGCACCGAGTGTGACCCCGGCATTTGCGGTTATCAATCCATCGGCAGTAATAGCTCCTATGCCTGTCATTGCACCTGTGGCGCCTATTGCCCAATCACTTGACGTTATGGCAGTTGTACTGGTAGCATCGCCTATCGTAAGGGCCCCGGTACCCCCGGCCGCCACTGTCAATGCAGCATTAGCGTCATCATCAGCACTCGTCAGGGTGACTGTCCCGGATGTAGCTCGTGAGAAAGTAACCGTCCCTGCATTGGAAGGTACCTCCATAGCATTGGCAGTACGTACATCAAACGTCAGAATTTTACTTTTCTGTGTAGTACCATTAGCCGCAAACTCCACTTTTAAATAATTATAATTTATCGGAGCGGTGGAACTTATCGTTTGTGGATTATCAGATACATCATCCCACGTCTGTGTGGATCCTATTTGTGTCCATGATCCATCAGATGACACTTTACCATAAGCTATCACGGTGATTGACGGGTCACCACTCACAGAATCCAGCGTATAGGTAAATACCTGATGCTGCATATATGCCTGTGGGTTATGTATCGTTATGTTTGTCGTATCACTGGTAGTTATCGTATCGTTATCTGTGAATGACATAGGCCTGCTTAGCATTGTCTGTCCATTCATTATGACAGCAGTGCGGTCAACTTGTGCTATGCCGACTGCCCCGAAGGCAGCCAGCATAACAATTAATAGTATTTTCCTTTTCATTATATTATGATTTTAAAAATTAAGCTGATGTAATAGCTGTTACGTCAGTATCAATAGCCGAACTGTATATAACAGCAGCCTTATCCCTCACACCAAAGGCAAGACGTATTTTAATAACAACCGTCTTCTGTCCTTCTGTAAGATCAGCAGCATTATGACCTATTTCCATAGTCATGTCTCTGCGTTTTCCCAGCATAAGCTGTTTACTATCAACAACAACGGCTGTATTGGCTGTTATAGATGTGCTTTTCAATACTCTCATACCACAAATGGCAACAGGCTCACCAATTTTATCATAGACAACCCTGCGATCGCTGATACTGTTATCCATCTGGTCTTTCTTGCTTGAAAGCATTGTAACATCGGTAGGACTCAAAAGAAGTGCATCCGGCTTATACTTATTCCCTTCACACTGGAGTTTCATGTGTGCGAAAAGATCAACCATAGTAGCATCAGCAATAGTACCATCCCAGGTAGCTGCAAAATCGGTTTTCTTGTTTGCTGTGAGTAATCCGGCTATTGCCGAAGAGTCATCACCGGCAGTGCCGAGAACATAACCATCGATTTTATCGAGTATCTTATCCGGGGCAGTGATTGCTATTTCTTCCATTGCCTCTTCGAGATCATCAAGAGTCTCATCAGAGAGAGTGAAATATGTAGCAATATAAAATGCCTTGAATGAGGTTGTCTTAAGCAGGAAGCTTGATTTTCCTGATGCTGCCCCTTCGGTCTTTGTTCCTGCATTATCGGTATAAGTATAAACAACCAAAATACTCATATATGGCCTCCGTATAGTCTTTGAAAGCATCCAGTCAGTGACATGAGGATATATCGTCAATGGAATACCAACCCTCTGGGGATCAAGTTCAGTAAGACGTATCGTTGCGACATAGCTCTGGACAATTTCACTTTCCAGCATATCAACAGCGTCTTTCCTTGTAAGCCTGTCAACAGGATATTTTACCGTAAATACAGGACTCGTAGTATTGCCCTTTTCAGTAAAATAATCCTTCAGGGATTTACGTTTACCATTTTCATCATCCCTGTCAACAAGCAAATCCGGTATGTCTTTTTTCTCCATCACGGATGCTATCAGGGCATCATAAAATGATTTCGGTGCATCAGCAGCCTTTCTGTTCGGACCTTCTCTTATTGCCTTCATCTCTGCGGAGAGTCCCCCGACTTCTGTGATGAGCTTGTCAACTGATTCTTTCAGTTCTTTTACTTCCTCGTGATTATCTTCACGATTGTTCAGAGGTTCGAGTTTTTTATTTATTTCCTCGATCCTTTCATCAAGGTCTTTCTTATTGACATTTTCTTTTGTTGAGTCATCGATAAGTCCTTGAATGTCTTTTAACAGGTTTTCTCTTTCTTCTTTTTTCTGAGCATCCAGAGCGTCCTGCTTTTCTTTTTCTTCTTTTGTCATTTTTGTAATTTTTAAATATTAATAATCTGTTCAACTGAGTGGACTTATACCGGCTCAATTATCATTTTTGAGTGCTCTAAATAGCGGCTCTATATTCAAAATGGAGTGTCATTTTGACGGCTCCTGTTTTTTCTTATTTAATCCCTCACGGATAAATGTGTAATCAATAATATCATCCTGAGTTCCTTTGCTTTCTTTCCCCTGCTCAACATCCTCTGCCTCACTGACACTTTGTGTCGGAGTAGCTATGTTGCTACCGATAGGCACGGCAGATCCTTCTATCAGTTTAGCTTCCAGGACATACCAGAAATAACCTTTTTCATCTGCAAAGTCCTGATTTGCTATCTGCTCATAATATTTATTCCATGCCTCATATTCGTTGGGATAATCTTCATCATTGATAGCAAAGTCCATCTTGACATAATACATACCCACGGAGTGATTGCGTACCCATCCTTTGGCATACTGGCGCATCATAAATTCATTACGTTCACGGAGTATCTCTGATTCAAATATCAGTGCTTCCGTCTCTCCCTTGTATGGAAATCCAAGCTCAGACCATTTATAAATCTTTGTATATGCTTTCAGCTCATCACCATCAGCAATTATCTTCTCAAACTCCATATCATGTTCCTGGATATGCATAATCATCTTATTATCCCTGAGAGTCTTTTTCCATATCCCCGGCAAATGTAAATCAATATGGTTATCAAGGAAATTGGTTGTATTGATAACCGCGACTACCTTGATAGAATTCATATCAGGAAAATCAGCAATAGTACTACCAACTGCCTTTGCTGCTTCTATCTTTTCAGGATCAACAACAAGTGTCGGTTTGATAATAACCGGACAATCAGCTTCTTTCTTGATAGCTTTCTTTTGTGCTATCAGTTTGTCCTTGTTATCTACCAGGAACTTGAAAAGCTCCTTTTTTGTCTTAAACTCCATTGTGCCATAATGTTCCATTGCCTTATTTTTTTATAAATTCCTTATTATCAAGCTTTTTCTGTCTCTCATCCCGGAGCTTTTTTACTTGTTCTTTTGTAAGTTTCTTCTTGGTTTTTTTACTCATGGCTGGTCATTTTGGTTATCTTGTGAATCATTATTTCCTGTCTGTCTTTGGTATCTGTAAACATTGCCATCAGTTACCGGGTCCAATCCTATCATTTCGAGATACTGGTTCCATGTAATGACATTATTATTATAAGCCATCTCTGCCGCTTTCGTATTCATTGATAATGCACCTGCTTTTTCCTTGAATGCTTCCTGAAGTGCTTCGATATGTGAGAAGTCTGTCTTTAGCTCGAAGCCATAATTACGCATCTTGAGTCTCTCCGTCCAGTATAGATCCTCATTTTCTACCATAGGTATAACAGCATCCTGATATAGCCTGCGTACAGCCTGTAACTGGTTTTCAAAGGTTGCTCCCTTCATATATGTCTTGTAAAGCTCTGGCGGGACCTTAAATCCATTGGAAATAATCATTGCATTATTAGAGAAATCATCATATATGCCGAGTTCACTGGGACTCATAACTGTCTTTATGAAATCTATATCTGTATAGGTTATAAGATATTGCTCTTGGTCTTCCCTTGTGCCGTATTTCTGTTTAAATGTCTCGTCAATCTCTTTCTTCTGTTCTGTCCTCAATGGTATCTGTGTACCTGTAGCATCTTTAGTATTAGCTTTTATAATACCTATCATACCCCGTGACTTGAGAAGCACGTTCATGGCTTCAAAAGCCAGTTGTGTATTTGTTATCGGGTAACGAAGGTTCTCGAACCTGGAAGTACCGATTATAGAATTGCCTACATTAGATAAATTGAGATCATTAAAATGAATAATATTCTCAGGGTCAAAGCTCTTGACAGGATCATAGTTTGTGAGGGCATATTCTTCTATTATACCCTTTATCTCTATCTGGTCCCATAGCTTACCCGTCTGCCTCACTTTAGTATATTCACTGGGTAGGTTCATCATGGTCTGTACGTTCGTTATGTCGGTAGGGAAGTTCTTAAAAGGATTGTTCAGATAAACATAGTTGTTACCGAATGTATGGAACATATAATAACGTTCTATATTGAATTCCTTAGTAGATTGAAGTGGGTTAGGACGTTCCACAAACAGCCTCCGGGCATTTTGTATTCCCTTCTTTCCTGAAGTCCAGGGAATATCTTTGCCATTAAGATCAACCAGGTATTTCTTTCCTCTGGCTGCACTGCTGGCCAGTATGTCTATACATCCAAAAAGAACCGGGTTTGATGCTACTGCCTGTCTGTATTCATGTGGATTAGCCAGCGACAGCCATGCCGGTCTGTCAACAAGCCTTTGGTAATTTGAGAAATTGAGATTACTCCGATATATGCCGGAGTATCTATTGAAAAACTGTGAAAGAGAATAAAATGTCCTTTCAAGTATATTGCCGTCAGCCATAAAAAAGCTTTCTGACAAATTTACAGGACAATTATGAAAATATGTCAGTGTGATATGTCATTATGTCCTTGTAATGGACATTATTTGTAAAAGGAGTTCGTAAGTTATTGAATAATAGTTAATATAAATCTATCTCCCCTCTTAATATTGAAAGGGAGTTTGTGCCCTTCATGCATTGTAATAACAAAGTTATTATCTTCATTACGAAAGAAATAACGGGTACCTCTATGATAGTAATATGTTATTATAGCCTAATTTGATTTTGATGCCATGCTATTTATATTTGAATCCAAAATTCACTTTAATAATCATATCTTCTTCTGTAAACTGTGGTATTTCTTCAATAGAATAGAATGTAATTATAAGTTTCCCGAATTCAGTTCCGTCATTCCAAAAGAACGCCTCAGTTTTATCTATCTGAGATATTTTCCTTGCTATTCTGGGAAACATTCTTTGAGTTTCTTTTTTCAAATCAATATCTTCTCCCATTATTGCCTTGATTCGTTCAATAACAAGTCTTTCCTTCTCAGTATTAATTTTATTAGCGTATTCGGTAATCGTGTCGGTAAGGGATTGCATTTGTTTATTGTAGTTTGTGAATACTTCTTTACGATCTATTGATATTGGAATTGTTTTTAATGATTTCTTTTTAGTCATGATTACTGTTTATTTTTATGATTTCTAAAATATTCTCCACTCCCTGCATGTGTCGTTTGTGTGCTGATGAACACCGGAAGGCGTTGACATTCTTATATCCGAGAGCCTTAGCAATCTGCTTATGGGTTAGTTTTGCCTTATGGATGTTAGGGTAGTTCATTTATAAACTTTACGAATTCTTTATTAGTTGAATTCAATGTCATTTTTTTGAAATATCTATCAACTATTTTTACATTCCTTTTATCCAAAATATCAATAATCTCCCCATTAATATTCATAAAACATACATAAGGTTTATACTCAACAAGTTCAAGTTGTTTCGCCATTTCTTTAATGACATCTATTCCTATAGATTCTGATTTAGGAACAGAAACCATTTCTGGCTTACTGATCAGTATTTCCGGGGCAATAACACAAGCTAAAGCACCTAATCCGATCTTCTTGAAGAATTCTGAACGTGTCATGGTAACAGTTTGATTTCGTTTATAAATTCGACCGCCAGAACAGAGAGAAAGACTGATGAAGTCCATGGTTCCCAAAACAGTTGTACGTCTGCTTTTCGTTCTCTCTATTCTGTCCGGGTGAAGGCCGCCCATCATTATCCCGGGTTGCTCCGCCATAAATAATAATACATCACTTTATTACTCATTAGCAAATATATCTTTATGTTAATTTCTTCTACAAATTTAATACTTTGATAGCAAAGACTACTATGATTTGCCATTTTTCTCTTTATGATTGTGTATTATTATTCTTATAAATCAAGGTGTCTTTTGTGTAAACCTCAATAAGACCCCATACCACAACCAGATTATTAATTATTTTATTTTTATTAGAACCAACAATCTGTATAATACGGCCTAATGGCTTTTTTGTTAACTTGGAATCAATCATACCTAATCCGTAATATATTGTATCAGGCATCCTTAAGTCACCTATAGTCTTATTAGCTTCCTCCTTAGTAGAATAATGATGTTTTCTGACTTCTAATTCCGTGGCTCCTGTCTCGATTATATCTTCATATTCCTGAGAGCCATCCGGTGCGCGTGTATAAATCTTGATTGTCATGATAATTATTCAGGTTAGTTTTCATTTTCTTCTTTTACCTCTATTAGCCACATCCCCTTTTTTCCCGGTAGTTTTCTTGGTATATGACCTTTTGGTAACATATTCTTTGCACAACGCCTCTTTATTGTCCTGGCAGATACCTTTTTATTCCCGAACTTGAAAATCTTGCTATATTCTTTGGGAGTGTAGATCATAGATTCAATATTCCATTTTGATTATCTTGAATGGTCGTCTGACACCAGCAGAATAATATGCAGCACATTGTAAAGCTTGGTTAATCCTTTCAACAATGCCTCCGGATGATGAATAGAGTGACCCTAAAGCATAGTTTGCACCACACCCACAAGAGGCATAATCATCATTATATTGAGCAACCTGAAAATCTTCTTCTATTTCGTAAAGATTATCCTTGTAGCCAACAAGAAATCTCCCCCCTCTCAATACATCTTTTTCAACAGACAAATAACCACCATTTTTGAATAGCTTTTGTATGGCCGGTATAAAAGCAGATATCATATACTCGTAATCTGATTCCTGATCTTTTTGTCGCCTTATATTAAACCGTTCATCTGCCATAAGTAATTGACCCATCCGGAAAGATGAAGTATATCCGATAATAAATGGATCTCTGATGAATACCTTCGGATCTTTTCTTATCCTTAACTTTAATCCTGCTACTCCGGCAGAATCACCACCCATGTAAATGGTTCTCTTTTGTCTGTCAATATATCCTACTATACAAGTCATAGGCTTAATCCTTTTCTGGATGGGTTTTATCCGAATACTTATCAATATACATTTCAATATAACCGCATAGGTTACGTAATGTGGTTAAGCTTACTTCTTCCACCCCTTCGGTATCATACTTTTCAGCATTCTTGAGTAATTCGAACATTATTTTAAATTGTTTCTTCTGTGGCATTGGCGGAATAATAGTCATATATAATTCTCCAATGCTTTTTTGTTTTCTTAGAAATAATTTTTTCATGTTTTTTGATTTTTTCGAAGGATCAACACTAATTATACTTCTTGAAGGTGGCGGTTTCGGAGGATCAGGACGACTTTTGTTCTCCTTAATCATTTCAGGCTCACGGTGAATAACTTTGTTTTCATCAATTTCCGGTTCAATGATACTACCACTTTTACGAAATTCCACAGCAGAATAAAAAAAGTCTCTGTTCCAATTTTCATCATGCCATCGACTAAGCAGGTTATCTTCCTCTTTGCTCTCTGAAATAATTACTAATTTGTTCTTGTTATTGATCAGTGCTTTCATTTGTCTTTGGGGTTAAGCTTCATTAGTAACTCTATATCTTTTTCCTTGAACAAACCCTGAACCTTGCCATTAGCATCAAAACAGGTATAAGAATTATCTTCTGTAACAGTGCGGATAACAAAATTCCCGGCCCTTTGTCCTACTTTAAATTTAGCTGGAGGAGGTGGATTTTTGAGTTTGTCGATCTCATATTGTTTTCGATTCAGAGAGATTTGAAGAATATCGTTTTGAGATTTAAGTTTTCTTATTGTCTCTTCCAGTTTACCATTTTGATCAGATAATTCCTCGTATTTTGCATGAATCTCTTTATAAACTTTGATATAATTTGTTTTACATTCCTTTTCAAGATTATAAGTAAGTTCAAATATATCCATCACATTAGAAATATATTCAC
>Ga0307435_1001100_pt1 | contig 11420 bp, 8 predicted proteins | sample SalMarWE160470MG_FD_202164 | JGI IMG/M metagenome (GOLD analysis project Ga0307435, IMG submission 202164) | Salt marsh sediment microbial communities from the Plum Island Ecosystem LTER, Massachusetts, United States - WE1604-70 | ecosystem: Environmental > Aquatic > Marine > Intertidal zone >... | reverse complement strand
TCCGATCTGGTTTCTGAACCCGTCATTTGCCCACTCAAGTTCGCCATTAGTATTGATTAGAATAAAAGAATTCTGAAGACTATGGGGTATCATTGCCCTTTTTTCAAGCTCGTCCTTTTCAGCCTGGAATTTTTCCAGGGCTTTTTTTGCATTATTAAGTACCTCCCTGACCTCCAGTGCTTTACTAACCCTCAATGCCAGCTCAGCATTATGTACAGGACTGGCAACGTAATCGGATGCCCCTGCTTTGAATGAATCTACGAGAGCTTTCTTATTATCCGGGGCAGTAATTAAGATCACAGGTATATCTTTGGTAGTCTCTTCTTCACGAATCTTTTTGAGAGCCTTCAGGCCTTCACCAGGGGTCTTACAGTTATCCAGCAGGACCAAATCAGGCATATTTTTGAGAACCGCCTCAAATCCCTCATTAATATTGGCGGTATTAATAATTTTATAATTTTTATCAGAGGACAGGAGGATTTTTTTTATTGATTCCCTGCTATCCTTATTATCATCCACAACCAGAACTTTATATCCCATAAAAATTATAATAAAGTTTAACAGACAAACAGCCTATTAAATGTAATAATAAATTTTCGTTTTTTTAATATAAAATATGCTAACAACTACCTTATACGTGAATAGAAATATATTGTTATTAATAAAAAAAGGCCCGGCATATAAATTATCTCCGGACCTCGTATAAAGGATAACAAAAAGTATGTTTACATAAATTGTTTCATGGTTTTTTTAACAATCCCCAGGGTATCATAGAGCTGCTTCTGCGTTATAACCAAGGGAGGAGCAAACCTGATAATATGATCATGTGTAGGCTTGGCTATCAACCCGTTTTCTTTCAATGCAAGGCATACATCCCATGCTTTTTTACCTGCCTTTGGCTTAATAACCATCGCGTTAAGCAACCCTTTCCCACGCACCTGTTCTACCATTTCCGATTCCGCTTCGATCTTTTTCAATTCATCCCTGAAAATCTTTCCCAGTTTTTCGGCATTCTCTGCAAGCTTCTCATTTTTAATTACTTCCAGCGCCACAATACCGACCTTTGAAGCTACAGGATTACCGCCGTATGTGGAGCCGTGCTCCCCGGGCTTAATACATAACATTATCTCATCACTGGCCAGAACCGCAGAGATTGGATAAACTCCCCCTGATAAGGCCTTGCCCAGTACCAGTATATCGGGATGCACATCCTCATGATCACAGGCCAGCATTTTACCCGTTCTTGCTAATCCGGACTGGATCTCGTCGGCAATGAATAATACATTCTTTTCCTTGCATAAATCATAAGCTTTCTTCAGATACCCCTCATCGGGCACAAAAACTCCTGCCTCACCCTGGATCGGCTCAACAATGAAACCTGCCACATCCGGATCCTCAAGTTCCTTTTTTAAAGCTTCAATATTATTATAAGGGATAATTGTAAATCCCGGCGTATATGGACCGTAACCTTTATATAAATCAGGATCCGTTGAAATTGAAATAATTGTTATCGTCCTGCCGTGAAAATTGTTTTCACATGCAATAATTTTTGCTTTATTCTCAGCAATTCCCTTTTTCTCATAAGCCCACTTCCTGCATAATTTTAATGCTGTCTCGACACCTTCAGCCCCTGTGTTCATTGGCAATACCCTGTCATATCCAAAAAACCCTGTAATGTATTTTTCAAACTCACCCAGGCAATTATTATAAAAAGCCCTTGAAGTGAGTGCAAGCTTCTTTAATTGACTGACAAGCGCACTTACTATTTTGGGATGATTATGTCCCTGGTTTACTGCTGAATAAGCTGAAAGGAAATCGTAATACTTCCTGCCCTCCACATCCCATACAAATACACCCTTACCTCTTTCAAGGACAACCGGAAGCGGGTGGTAGTTATGTGCGCCAAACTTTTCTTCCAGGTTCATGTAATCCTGACTTTTCATACCTGCAATTTTAAATTTTTACTAATAGACTTTTTAATAAAATTGTATTTTTTTGCAAATCTATTGAATTTTTATACATTATCAATCAATAAATACAATTCTTTTTATTTTTTTTATCACCAGTTCTTTTTAAATTGTACTAATATAAATATTTTACGGTTTTCATTAGTTATATTATGTTAAACTTATTAATAAAACAGGCAATAATACTGTGATACACGAATTAATAAAAAAACGCCGCAGTCCGGTTATATTTTCAGACAGGCCGGTTGAAGACAAAAAACTGGAACTGATCTTTGAAGCGGCAAGATGGGCTCCCTCAAGCCACAACCAGCAACCATGGCGTTTTATTGTTGCAAAAAGAGAGGACAGCAATTATTTTGCCCGCATATTTGACTGCCTCTCTCCTGCTAACCAGGTATGGGCCAAAAATGTACCGGTTCTTGTCCTGAGTATTGCTGAATCAATATCAGGTTATAATAAAAAAATGAATAAATATGCATTTCATGATGTCGGACTTGCAGTGAGCAATTTAATATTCCAGGCTACAGCAATGGGACTGTATGTTCACCAGATGGGAGGGTATGATAATGAAAAAGCCAGGAATAACCTGAATATTCCGCATGGCTATGACCCTGTAGCTGCCCTGGCTATCGGTTATATTGCCGGCTCATATGAAGGTTTTCCCGAAGAGCTGGTAAAAAGAGAAAAGGCCGCACGAAAGAGGAACCCCTTAAGTGAGACAGTATATAACGGAGTATGGGGTAAAAAACTATTCTGACCTGCAACTCAGAACCGGGCACTGATCTTTACATTAAATGTCCTGCCCGTCAGATAATTGGGTACGGCAAAAAGATTCGGCATCCCATACTGGTTCTTTATGGTCCTTATCCACTGGTACGATATCTGGTTCTGAACACCAAGCAGGTTAAAAATTTCAATATTCAGCCACATGCTTTTAACAATACCGGATATGCCCGTTGCATTTGCAACATGACTGTCCCTTAACAGAGACTTAGATAATCCTATATCCACCCTTTTATAGGATTTCATTTCATATACCTCGTCCGGCCTGTCATAGTCAGGTGTCCCATAGGGGAGCCTGCTTCCGTAAAAAAAGCTTAAATGCACCTTGTAGTCAGGATTATGAGGAAAATAATCCTGGAAGAAAAGTCCGAAGCTGAACAACTGGTTTGTCGGCCTCGGGTAGTATCCTGGTGTGACTACCGTCCTGTCAGCCCTGATATAATAATCCTTATAAATATCTTCTTTTGTCTGCATTATGGATAATGTTGCCCATGACTGCGCATCTTTCACAAACTCACCGTTTATTTTAAACTCAATACCCACGGCATACCCCCTCGCAAAATACTGGGGAAGGTACTGAATATCCACATCATCGATTTTATAAGGGACCAGGTTGTACAGGTATTTATAATACAGTTCTGTTGAGAACACAAAAGGCCTGTCCCATGCCATAAAATTATATTCGCTGCCAAGAACATAGTGTATGGATTTTTGTGCTTTTATATCGGTATACAGCTTTCCTTCGGGATCGCGCAATTCTTTATAGAAAGGAGGCTGGTAATAGTAACCGGCGGCTATATGGAATTTTATATCGCTGCTCCAGTTCGGATTTACGGACAGTATGGCACGCGGACTTATAACCAGCTGTTCGTTGGTAGTCCAGTAATGAGCCCTTATCCCCGCATCCAAATACAGGTCCGTACCCCCCGATTGAAAATAAAATGTATTCTGTACGAATGAAGTAATCCTCTCGGAAAATAACTTGTTCTTTGACCTTGTATTTCTTGCAAGCAGCACCTCGGAATCAGAATAGGGAAGAGAATAACCTACAGAATCAATCATGTCCCATTCGATAATCCTGTCATGTATTTCTTCTGACTGGAATTTCAATCCCCATTTTAAATTATTATTATCAGTATAATAACTTCCTTTATGAGAGACCGAATATACATAAGCATCAAGATAATTCCTGGCATGCTCAAGATAAGTCCCTATCCCTATATTTAATATACTGTCCCCGAAAGTTTCGGAACTTGTAACATTATCCAGGAGGTTTATCAGGTACTGGCCCTGTATGTCATAAGTCACGTTTTCGCAAGTAGTAAATCCTGATCCTGTCAGCTTCAGGGAAAGTCTTTTTGAAGGATGGTAATCAAAAGACAGTGCTCCCAGCCATGTAATAAAATCATCGAGCTCCTGGCCGTCGTAATAAATATTAAAATTTATGGTCTGCTGGTAGGTGCCAAAAGCTGTTTCCCTTGTCTCGGGTACGACATTGTATTTGTTCTGCGCAATATTACCCAGCAGGCTTATTTCAAACGATTTGCCTATATCATAGGTCAGGTAGGTCTGAAAATCAAGAAATGACGGTTTGTAGTCCCCTTTTGTCTGCAGGTTACGCATCAGATACTGGTTCGACTTATACCTTAATCCTGAAATATGTGTGAACCTGTTGTTTTTTGAAGAACCTTCGAAAAAAACGGAACCCCCGAGGAGGCTTACTGACATTCCACCTCCATACCGGGAAGGCCTTTTATATTTGATGTCAAGAACTGAGGACATCTTATCTCCGTACTGGGCATCAAAACCGCCTGCTGAAAACTGGATGGACGAAACCATGTCTGAATTTATAAAGCTCAGCCCCTCCTGCTGTCCCGCCTTAACAAGCAGGGGCCTGTATATCTCTATATCATTGACATATACAAGGTTCTCATCGAAATTTCCGCCCCTCACCGAGTACTGGGAACTGAACTCGCTTCTTATTGATGCCCCCAGAGTACTTAATATAGCCTCAACACCGCCCGTTGCCGCCGGCAGGTAATCAATAGATTTGATATCTATCCGCTCAAGCGTAGCGGCCCTGTTGAATCTGCTCTCAATCAATACTTCTTCAATTTCTTCACTTTTTGGTAATAGCTGATGGTTTAATGTAGATATTTCTCCCGCCCCAAGATTCAGAGGCGCACTGAATTTCTCATAGCCAACAAAAGATATGGTAATTACTATATTTGTATTTGCAGGGACATTGAGTTCATAATAACCATTTTTATCGGTTATCATTCCATATTTATTTTCTTCATCAACAACCGTGGCCCCAAGAACAGGGGTACCGTTCTCATCTGTAACAATCCCCTTCAGAGTGCCGCGTTCCTGAGAATAACAAGGGTAAATATTCAATAGAAGCAGATATGAAAATATGACCCCTTTTGCTAAACTCATTATATTAATGCTGTTACCGGGTGTATTAACTTTCAACAAAGGTGATAAATTGTGCAGATGAGCATATTTTTAATATACCTGTTCTTATTTCTTATCACTCTTAAAATCTCCTCTTTTAAGGGCCTGAAAGAATTTTGCCCAGGCAAACGGATTAAATATCTGGTATGAAGGATACATTCCCTGGTTAAATGTCTCCCTGTACTGCTGCTCCATGACGTATTGAAAATTTTCCCTTGCATTGGGTTCGTTATATAAAATAATTTGTGTTTTTATGAGGGCTATATTCCTGCGGGCTCTTTCATTGTCACCATCAGGCAGCCTGAGATTAAGAAGTGCCTCTTTAAATTCTTCATATGACCGCCACGGGTAAACTTCAACTTCTGCTATTAATATGGTGTCTTCCTGAAGGACAATGTCAGCTGTAATAAACGGCCTGGCAAGAGTATCAGGTATAACCATAGTTCTTCTCTTATAACCGAGGGTTGAAAAAAGAACAGTATCGAAAACCTCAACAACAAGTGAAAACTTCCCTTCCCTGTCAGTTATTGTTCCCCTGTAATTATTCATTATCAACACATGTGCAAAAGGCAAAGGCTCTGTTTGTTCATCTATAATTCTTCCTGAGAGCTGCACAAGTTTCCTGTCCTGTCCGTTAATCAGGGAAACAAATAAAAAAATGACAACCGGAATTATAAGATATTTCATCGGTGCTACCTTTAAAACAACTTGATGCTATTAATACTGAACAATTAGTGATGTTCCAAAAATAGTTAAATAAAATAATAAATTTAAATACCTGAAATAAAAATGATTTTAAGAAATTTTGCATATGCATTTCTAAAGTGCTTGTAAATACTTAATTTTGATCTTAATCCAGTGATGAATTGTTAAAAAAACAAATATGATATTCCAGAAAGAAATTACTTTAAGAGGATTTGGACGGGGATTTCACTTAATTACAAGGATCGTTGAAGATAATATGGGGGATCTGCCGGAAAAGGGGCTGCTCAGTATCCTGGTTAAACATACCACCGCGGCAGTAGTTATCAACGAGAATGCTGACCCCTCGGTCAGGTCCGATTTCCGGTCATTTACCGACAGGTTGATACCGGACAACAGTCCGGATTATACGCATACTCTTGAGGGACCCGACGACATGTCGTCCCATCTAAAATCATCAGTATTCGGACAGTCGCTGACAATCCCCATAACAAACCGCAGGCTGAACCTGGGAATGTGGCAGGGGATATATTTTTGTGAATTCAGAAATTCAGGAGGACCAAGAAATCTTGTTTTAACGGTATTCGGGTAATGACAACATAATTATCAGATAAAAATATCAGGTTATGTTTAATAAAACAGATTTAATACAATTCCAGGAAAAAGGAATTAGCCCGGAAAAAGTTACTGAGCAGATCAACTCATTTAAAAAAGGTTTCCCTTATGTAAGGCTGGTTAGGGCTGCCAGGCTAAAAGACGGCATTAAGCCTTTGAATCCGGAACTGATAAGACATTACATTAATAAATATGAATCTGCACGTAACCTTGATAAAACAAAATTTGTTCCTGCCTCGGGGGCCGCATCCAGGACGTTCAAGGCGCTGTTTGAATTCAGGTCTGCCTATATTAACAGCGGTTATGATCCGAACATATTAAAAAATGATGCTTATATGCAGGTAAGCATATTCTTTAAAAATATTAAAAAGTTCGCTTTTTATAATGATCTTAAAAATACTCTCGCCAAAGAGGAAAATAATATAGAAGAGCTTTTACGGCAGAATAAATTCTGTGTAATACTTGACGCATTGTTTAATTCTGAAAGACTGAATTATGCGGGCCTGCCCAAGGGACTCCTGAAATTTCATAAATGTGATAATTATAGCCGTACCGCCATTGAAGAGCACCTTGTTGAAGGAACACTTTATGCAAAGAATGATGATAATACTGTTAAAATACATTTTACGGTTTCGCCTGAACATAAGTATCTTTTTAAGAATGAAGCAGACAGGGTAAAAGATAAATATGAAAAGGAACATAATATCAAGTTTGATATCTCCTTGTCGATACAGAAACCTTCAACAGATACAATAGCTGTAAAGGCAAATAATGAACCGTTCAGAGATGATGATGGCACTATACTGTTCAGGCCGGGAGGCCACGGGGCCCTTATTGAAAACCTCAATGATACTGAAGCAGACATTATTTTTATTAAAAATATTGATAATGTCGTGCCCGACAGCAAGAAAAATGACACTATAAAATACAAAAAAGTGCTGGCAGGGATCTTACTCGAGTACCAGGAAAAAATCTTTAACTACCTTAAGATGCTTGATTCACCAGCAGATATGCAAAGGCCTTTGCTGGATGAAATAACGGGCTTTGTGAATAATGAACTGGGCATACTACCTGCCAGAGAAAATATACGGCCGGACATGAACGGTACCGCAAAATTTCTTTTAAAGATATTAAACAGGCCTGTAAGGGTATGCGGCATGGTAAAAAATGAAGGTGAACCGGGAGGCGGGCCTTTCTGGATTAAAAACCGTGATGGTAACATATCTCTTCAGATTATTGAAAAATCGCAAATAGACAGCCATAAGTATGAACAGAATGTCATATTGAACAGTTCGACACATTTTAATCCTGTAGATATTGTATGCGGCACCAGGGATTATAAAGGAAAGAAATTCGAATTGCACCAATTCATTGATCATAAAACGGGATTTATTTCAAAAAAGACAAAAGAAGGAATACCTTTAAAAGCCATGGAGCTTCCGGGTTTATGGAACGGCGCCATGTCTGACTGGAATACAATATTTGTTGAAGTTCCCGTATCTACATTTAATCCTGTTAAAACAGTCAATGACCTGCTGAGGCCTATGCATCAATAGTTAAAAAGTTACTTAAGATTATTCTAAATAAACATCTGCAAAATGAAAAAATTAGTATTCATAAGCCTGGTAATCCTCTTGCCCGTAATCTATCCCTTTAAAATATACGGGCAATGTACTCCCGATACTATTGGCTGTGTTGATACTTTATTGCCCGGAGAGGTTTGTCCGGATAGCCTGCCGCACGGAGAGACAGGTGTTAAATATAACCAGACTGTTACAATCTGGCCCCCGTCGGTTTTTAATTTAGGGGAAGGTAGTATTACTATAGTCAAAATACACATTATCAGCATTGACAGTTTACCGGCAGGTCTGGAATATGCGGTAAATGCCGAAGATCTTTACCCCGATACTGCATATTGTGCTTTAATTAGCGGGACACCTACTGATACCGGACTGTTTCATCTGGTAGTAAAAGTACAGCCATATATCGAATTTATGGGTAATACAGTTATGGCTCCTGTTCAGGTTAACGACACATCGGTGTCTATAAGGATATTCTCCGCAAGTAATATCGGAAATATTTACGGCGAAGAGTTCTATATCATTAATGAATCAAATCCGTTTAAGAGCAAAACCAGAATCGGATGTTTTTCGGGAAAGGCCGGAGAAGCTGAAGTTTATATTTTTGACATGCTTGGAAAATTAATTTATAATGAGAAAATTATCGCCAGAAGAGGAGAGAACTACTTTGATTTCACGGGTGAAACCCTGGCAACCGGCATCTATATTTATTCGGTAATATATAACGGGACCGTTTACAGCGGCCGCCTGGTTAAGTCAAGGTAAGTTTACCGATAATTTAAGTGTTATATTTCTTGGAGGGCCTATATCCCCAGGCCTTCCAATATATTCTTTATTAAAAATATTTTTCATAATAAGGGCCATGGCAAATTTATCGGCCAGTTGAAAGGATATTCTCCCGTCGCATAATATATAACCTTTGTCATGTGCTTTGCGGTAGTCAGGATACCCCGGCAAAATAATATTGCCGACAAGAGGATCGGTAAAAATGGGATCAATGTTAATTATATAACTCCTGTAAATGATATTTAATCCTCCCGAAAACCTTTTATAGCTGAATTCGATATCTGCCTTTGCCGAATGATGAAACCTGTATTTCAAAATATTGCCGGCTGATGTATTTGCAGTATCGTCATCGCTGTAATTTAAATCAACCGGATAACAATAATTATATCCGGCATGAAAAACTGCAGGCATGCCCAATAGCTTTCCGTTTCCTGCAAATACTATTTCTATTCCTGTTATGCGGGCGTTACCAATATTTAATGATTTGAAGCCAATATGTTCGAACGTTGCATATTCTATCGAGTCGGGTTTATAAACACCGAATGTGTATTCAATCATATTCTTATACCGGGTTATAAATGCCGCAATATCTATGTATCCTTTCCAGCTTTTTATTTCCAGGCTTTGTTTAATACCCGCCTCGGCACTCCATCCCTTTTCGGTCCTAAGGTCGGGGTTGGGAAATATATTTAGTGAACTGATGCTTGTTGCCGTATATTTTTCTGCAACGGACGGGAACCTGTATCCCTGTCCGTATGAAGCCCTGAGAAAAGTATGCCCTGCCGGCTGATAGTTTAATCCCGTTCTGAACAGGGGCGTGGATTTTTCAAATATCGAATCAAGTTTGTATGTCTCCCACCTTAATCCGCCTGATAATTTAAGATTCCCCGAGGCTTTGAGATCAACCTGTGAATATATTGCGGTGTTCAGGCTATTATGGTTACCATACAAATTCGCCAGTATATTTGAATATGTCATGCTCAGACCTGTATTGAGTATTATATTATCCCTGAAGGTCTTATGAAATTTATACTCGCCGAAGTACTGTCCGGATTCGTTATCTTTATCAGGCTCATCTTTAAAAACATTGCTTATTCTAAAAAACCTTGTTTTTATGCTGTGTTTATTGCCTCTCCCGCCGGAATATTCAACATAAGGATCAACATTTATACGAAATCCGTGTACTCGCGGGGTTGCATCCTGATTCTGCCTGTAGGCCCCCGAATCGGCATCCTGCCACAAGAGGAAATCAATTTTGTTCTGGTACATGGTATTCATATTTGCTCCATAGGATAATCCCCTTATTTTCTTATCCCTGTATGTAAGGTTCATGTTAAATCTAGCCCTCCTGTCTGTTTCGTTTTCCCTGTAACCCTCGTCACCGTATATATAGCTTCCTATGACAATGCCCAGGTTGCCTTTCCGGGCCGAATGAAAGAAACTGGCTCCCGCAAATAAAGGCTGTCTCTTCCACCATATAAGTTCCTTCCTTGCGGGATTCAGATACATGCCGCTGAACATATTTATATTTGTCTGCGGTTCACTTTTAGGATATGCTGTCCTTATGTTTATGACCCCGTTTAAGGCCGAGGATCCGTATAAAACAGAGGAAGCCCCTTTTATTATTTCCACCTGGGAGATGTTTTCCACGGGCAAATATTCCCATTTTACGTCACTCACATCAGCAGAGAGTATTGATAAATCGTCAACCAGCACAAGCACCCTGCTTCCTGCCCCGAAGCTGTAGCCGCTTCCCCCTCTTATGCTTGCCTGTCCGTCCAGCACATCAATACCGGGCATCTGGTTAATAATCATCTCCATTGACGTTGCATTTGTGACGGCAACCATCTTCGGCTTAAGGATATCAAGCGACACGGTAACATCGGAAAGCTTCTGTTCGTATTTGCCGGCCGTTACAACAATCTCGTCCAGCATTGTAATGTCAGCAACCATGCTGATATCAATGACGAGGGTATCATTCATGGCCAAATCTGCTGTTTTACTGATCGCTTTATATCCAATGAACCGGTACCTGATATGTGTTCTCCCTGTCTTTAATACAAGTACATAATTACCGTCCGGATCCGATATTGTTCCATGAGAGGTGTCAGCTGCAATATTAGCGCCTGCCAGCGGCAGTCCGGTGCCGGCATCAATAATTTTACCCTTAACGACTGAATTTTCCTGGGCAACACAATAACATACGGATATTTGAATCAAAACACCGATTGTACAGAACTTTATTTTCGCCAGGTAATTGCTCATCAGCATAAAGTATTGTAACGGATAATTAAATATTCTTAATTATCACATCGTTAAAAACAGATTCAATTTAAAAAAGAAGTATATTTAACTGCATCTCTTCCGCTACCGGACTCATATTTATGAGCTTTTGCATTTTTTCCCTTTAGATTTTTAAAAGGGCCATAATCAAAAAGATATACAAATACTCCTTTTTTCCTGTCAAAAATATTTACACCGCCGGCTTCAGTGCCGATCCAGATGTTACCTCTGCTGTCTTCTAGAAACT
>Ga0307435_1001099_pt1 | contig 11433 bp, 14 predicted proteins | sample SalMarWE160470MG_FD_202164 | JGI IMG/M metagenome (GOLD analysis project Ga0307435, IMG submission 202164) | Salt marsh sediment microbial communities from the Plum Island Ecosystem LTER, Massachusetts, United States - WE1604-70 | ecosystem: Environmental > Aquatic > Marine > Intertidal zone >... | reverse complement strand
GTCTGCCCGACGATCAATTTGCCGCCGCCGAAATCCCACCAGCCGTACCAGTGCCTCGTATTGCTTCCCGCAGCATCAGGTCTTATCTCAACATTTCCACCTACTGCACCATCCTTGAAGTTGGCGCCGAACCGGGTGTTGCCGGCATCCATCGACCACTCTACATTATCAACTGTGTCGGTACCGGCCACATCCGCATCGAAGCTAGACCAGCCGGTATTCATACGCGCGTCGCCGTAAAAGCTCACCTCGGCGGCAGCCGGAAGCGTAAAGGCAACGACTAATGCTGCCGCAGATAAAAGAATCAATAATTTTCGCATAGCTCTTTCCTCCTAAAGATTAGATTTTTTGAAAACAAACAACCTTACCGAATACGAACACTGTTGCTTTTTTCTCTTTCACCTCCTTTCTTTGGGAATTTTGAAACAGTTTGGGACTTGATACCACCCTTAAAGGAAAATGTCAAGTAATAAAATCGCTTAACGATTTTATATAACGCCTGCCCGCCATCGGCTTCGCCTTCAGGCGAGGCGGGCGGGCGGCTTTGCCGCTCTTAAAAAGAAAATTTATATACTATCAAGTTTTGCTAAAACATATTAACCTATTTACCCAATAAAATCTATCAATAAAAAAGGTTAGAGAAGGGTATGAAGAATATTGACAGTATGATTATTAATATGATAATTTAAACATGTTAACATTATTTCTAGGAGGATTTTTTATGGGGTATCAAAAAATAAGCATCACTGTTCCAGAGGAAATCTTTAAAGAGGCAAAGGAGGCGGCGGCACAAAGGAGGGTCAAGCTAAGCCGTTTTGTCTCTGATGCGCTGGCTGATAAGGTCCGAAAGAGCAAGGAGGAGGCCTTTATCCATCGTATCAACGAAATTTTTAAGGATCAAGACGTATCTGAAGAGCAGCGTCTCATGGCCAGAGACATTGCCGACAACACCACTGTGGAAGAGTTGCCATGGTAAAACCGAAACAGGGAGATATCTACTGGGTTCTGTTCGGCGTTTCAGGGGATTCAGGACCATCAGGGAAAAGACCGGCAGTCGTTATCCAGAATGATCTTCTGAATATGAGTAATATAAATACTACGGTAGTGACCCTTATAACATCGAACCTGAAACTAGGGCAGATACCTGGAAATGTTGCCTTAACAAAGGGAACCGCCAACCTCCCCAAAGCAAGTGTGGTCGCCGTAAGTCAGATAGCCACGGTGGATAAACACCGGTTGCTTGAAAAGATAGGGGCACTCAGCAAGGAAAAACGTGAGGAAGTCATCACAGGATGTCAAATGGTTATCAGCTTACATCTTTAAGATAGAGTAATACTGCCCCTGCCGGTCCATCTTATCCCCGACCGGCGTGCCGCAAAACGTGCAGCGGTATTCGTATTTATCCCCTTCAGGCAGCACGAGAAGCAGGAATTTATTGACCGGCACCGCCCTGCGGCATTTGGGGCAGTAAAGCTCCACGGCCTCGAACTCGTTAAAACTTGCTTGGTTCTGCCTTTTGCCCTGTGGAGGAGAATAGCTTCCCGTTGCTCGCATAACCATATTCAATTCCCTTTTTCCAGTAACTATGATAATGATTTTTGCATTCTACAAAAGGATGAAAAAAATGCAAGCATCTAAATTAGCCACAGACCCACACAGACATTTTGGCCGAGCGACTTGCTCGGCTAAAAGTTGTCATCGCTTCGCGATAAGATGAAATGGATATCAACGAGCTGACGTATCTGATCAGAGGCGCGATTTATGAGGTAAATCGTGAACTCGGGGCAGGATTCTTGGAAAAATTATATGAAAATGCCTTGTTGATCGAGTTAAGAAAAAGGGGACTCAAGGCCGAGAACCAAGTGCCGATTAAGGTTAAATATAAGGGTATAGAGGTTGGGGAGTATTATGCAGATATCGTCGTTGAGAGCCGGGTCATTTTGGAAATTAAAGCTGTTGATTCCTTGCAGAAGATTCATGAGGCCCAATTACTAAACTACCTCAAGGCCACGGGATATAAAATAGGGCTTTTGGTGAATTTTGCGCATCAAAAAGCTGAAATAAAACGATTCGTTCTGTAATTACCCGGAGGGCTCACCCTTTTCCTCTGCCGGCTCTGCCGATGTCGGCAGAGGAAAAGTCTGTGTCCATCTGTGTGGGTCTGTGGTTAATTGAAAGGAGGAAGGCATGAAGATAAAGCACATCGACCACATAGGAATCGCGGTCAGGAGCATCGATGAAGGGAAGAGGTTCTATGCCGATATCCTGGGACTTACGATGGAAAAGACGGAGGTCATCGAGGAGCAAAAGGTCAAGACGGGGTTTTTCCCCATTACCGATAGCGAGCTTGAACTGCTCGAATCAACCGAACCGGACGGTCCGGTGGCAAAGTACATAGAGTCCCGCGGCGAGGGAATCCAGCATATCGCATTCAGGGTGGAAAACATCGAAGAGGCCCTGAGGGAGCTCAAGGAAAAGGGTGTCCGGTTGATCGATCAGGAGCCCAGGAAGGGTGCGGGCGGAGCCAGGATTGCCTTTATCCATCCCAAGGAGACCCACGGCGTTCTCGTTGAGCTCTGCGAGAAAGAGTGAACCATAATCGTATTTTTATCTCTCACAGAGGCACAGGGTTTATTGAGCTAAATCCTTGAGAGGAGGATTTAGCTCAAGACCCATTCCCGCTAAACCGGGAAATTTTATGGATATAAACCAACTATCATCTCAGATCATTAAGGCTGCAATAAATGTACATAAGGACCTTGGACCGGGATTACTAGAGACCGTTTACGAGTCATGCATGTTTATTGAATTGAAGAAGATGGGTATAAAGGTTAAGGCCGAGGTTCCTATGCCGATTTTTTATAAAGGACAAAAGGTGCATGAGGAAGGTTTTAGGCTGGATTTATTAGTTGAAGATAACATTATTGTTGAACTTAAATCTGTAGAAAAAATTCAGCCTGTACATAAGAAACAGCTTTTGACCTATTTACGATTGGCTAACAAGCCACTTGGTTTACTGATAAATTTCAACGAAGTCATGGTAAAAGACGGAATTGTCAGGATTATCAATACTCATTCTGCCGAAGGCTGATTGTTTGGCCTGATTTTTCATCCTCAAAAAATCAGGCCAAATTATTTAAGAGAGCTCTGAGGGCTTGAGCGACCAAAGGGAGCGGGCGAGAGGAGATTAAGCAGTGATGCTGCATTTTCCCCGCATATCTTCTTCATGGCCTCAGGGGGTACGCCTGCCTCTCTCATCTCGTTAAGGTAGCGGCCCGGTTTGAGGAGGGGAAAATCGCTTCCGAACAGTATCTTGTGCGGCCCCACGATTTCTGCGGCGATTGCGTAAATCGCGCGGTCATAGAGGTAGGGAGAGGCGGCGGTGTCAAACCAGGTGTTCTGAAGGACTGATTTCACCTCTTTTTTCATCAGATGATAGAACAGAATCCCCCCTCCCCAGTGGGCGAGTACGATCTTATTATTCGGGAAGCGCTGGAGAAGCCTATAAATATCTTTTATCGTCATCGGCGCCTTGCCGGGGTAGGAATGGCCCACCGGCTCATTGGTATGCAGGAGCAGGGGAACATCATAGTCTCGGGCCATCTCTGCGATGGGTTGAAGGGCATGAACGCTATCATCTCCCATGGCTGAGGAGTAAAAAGCGAGTTCTCCCACCCCTGAAAGGCCTGCATTCAGACATCGGTCAAGCTCCGTTTCAGCGCCTTCTAAAGGGAGGTAAAAGGTGCAGAAGCCTATGAGCCTTCCCCTGGATCGTTCAACGGCCTCGATGACATAGTCATTGTTTCTCCTGACATGATCCATGGTGCGCCATGGAAACCCGAACACCACCGATGTATCCACTCCTTCTTCATCCATAGTAGCTATGAGCTCTTCCATGCCGGAGAGCTTGGATCCGGGATGACGGTCAAAAAATTTTTCCCTTGCCCCCCTGATCTCCTGCGGAAAGATGTGGGTGTGAAAGTCGATGATCATGGCTGCAACTCATCGTTTTTGACTGGTTTGGCTGGTTTGATTGGTTGAACTGGTTTTACTGGTTTTACTGGTTTGAATGGATGAAGTGGGTTTTTTTGATGTCAGGGTACGGTTGAGATAGGTAATGAAGTTATTCACTTTTTTCCCAACAATGTCAGCCTGCTCCTTTACGCTTTCCAGTTCTGATTTGTTTATATACTGCTGGTCTGATGCAACATAGCAATGGCTTACTGTTTCAGCAACGGATGCCCGTGAATAATCCAAAAATTTTAAGAAATCTCTTGTACTGTTTCTGTGAAATCCCTCCGCTATATTGGCCATTGAGGAAATCGCGCTTCCCCTTGCCTGTTTGACCAATTCAAAGTCTTTTCTAAATAATTCATTCTGCGTCAATCTATAGACGATCCCCACAAATTTCCTCGCTTCTTGCCAGCATTCAAGATCTTCAAAGGTCTTTACAGTAGCCATAGTTAGCACTATACCCCACGTCAACCAGTAAAACCAGTAAAACAAGTTGAACCAGTAAAACAATTAACGCCTAATACTTTACACCATCTGATACGGATCGACATCGATGATTAGCCTCACGCCGCTTGGCCCGAGGATTTGAGAAGAAATCCTGTCAATCTCGTTGAGCAATTGATTGAGGTAACCGGGGCGCAGGGATTTGATAAGAATCTGTTGGCGGTACTTACCCTTTATCTTTGCGATGGGCGCCTCTACAGGACCAAGAACCTCAATCTCCTTTTTACTCTTTAGGTGTTTTTTCAGGATGTCGCTGATCCTCATTTTCATCTGCCCTGCGATCTGTTCTGTCTTGCTTTTGCTGTTTCCGAGAAAACGGAGATTTACCATGGAGGAAAAAGGAGGGTAGTTGAGCTGTCTTCTGAGCTCTATCTCTCGGGAGAAGAATCCTTGATAATCATGGTCCCTGGCTGCACGAATCGCATAGTGGGATGGATTGTATGTCTGGATGATAACCTTTCCAGGAGAAGCCCCCCTGCCGGTCCTGCCTGCTACCTGGGAGAGGAGTTGAAAGGTTGTCTCCCCTGCTCTGAAATCAGGCCAATTGAGCGATAGGTCTGCAGAGATCACCCCGACGAGGGTCACGTGGGGAAAATCATGTCCCTTGGTAACCATCTGGGTGCCGACGAGGATGTCGGTTTCCCGGTGAAGGAAACGCCGCAATACCTGCTGCACCTCACCCTTATGTCTCATGGTATCCCTATCCATTCTCTCCACCCTTGCCTCTGGAAAGATCCCGAGCAAGGTATCCACTACCCGTTCCGTGCCGAATCCGTAGGGTTTTAACTGTTCTCTACCGCACGACGGACACCTCTTTGGGGGCTGAATCCTGAATCCGCAGTAGTGGCAGAGCAAGGTATCGCTCTCTTTATGATAGGTCAGGCTGAGGTCGCAGTTTGGACACCTGAGCGTTGTACCGCAAAACCTGCACAGATACAGGGAGCTGAATCCCCTCCTGTTAAGAAACAGGATAGTCTGCTCTCCTTTTGCCAGGTTCTCACCGATAGCCTCTTGAAGCGGCCGGCTCAAGATGCCGCCGCCGCTTTTTGTATCCTCACATTCGGTCATATCAAGTATGCTGATTTCAGGGGGCTTTTTCTTTCCGATCCTCTCGGGCATGCTGAGGTACCCGTATTTTCCGCTTACTACATTCTGGTAGGACTGAACAGAGGGTGTTCCAGAGCCTAAAAGCACGACGGCATTCGCGAGTTTCGACCTCATAACAGCGGCATCCCTCGCCTGGTAGCGGAATTTCTCCTCCTGCTTATACGATGCATCATGCTCCTCATCAAGGATAATGAGCCCGAGCCTCGGCAATGGGGCGAATAGCGCTGATCGTGCCCCAATGACGACATCGGCTTCTCCCCTCGCAATACCGATCCATTGCTCGTAGCGTTGTCCCTGTGAGAGGGCACTGTGAAGGACGGCCACCCTCTCCTTGAGCCTGGCCTTGAACAGGGATGCCATTGCAACCGTCAGGGCAATCTCAGGCACCATGATGATGGATTGCTTGCCGAGCTGGATCGCAGACCTTACCGCATGAAAGTAAACCTCGGTTTTGCCGCTGCCGGTAACACCGTGAAGGAGAAAGGTGCGATAGTGGTTTTCCCGTATGGTCCCCTCGATTACCTTGAGGATATCCTTTTGCGTAGGGTTGAGCGGAGGGGGTTTTGGTGAGAGAACAATGTCCTCGCCTGCGAGATCCCTCACCACGGGCTTGAGCAATTTCTCGAGAATTCCCTTCTTAACCCATTTATCGACAAGATACCGCCCATTGGAAAACTTCCCGGTGATTTCACTCAAAGGAATCTCGCCCTTGGTGTGAACAAGGTCAAGGAATGCCGATTCATCTTGAGCACGCTTACCACGGTGAACGAAGGCCTGGTGGGCACCCTCCGCCTCGCCTGAGGGCACGCCTAGCGGGCGGGAACCGCTTTTGAGGCCAAAAAGAGAGCCGTCGATAACCGAGCCCCTCTTTACGCCAATGAACACCCTTTTCAACAGGCCGACCCTATCCTGCCAGGCTTTATCCCGTGGCTCTTGACCGCCCCGAACGGCTACATTCAGTCCGGTAGGAAGCGCGGCTTTGATCACCAGCCCTATCGGATAGTGGTAATAGCCGGACAGCCATGTGAAGAATTCAACCATATCCTGTGGAAAGAGGGGAAGCGGATCGAGGACCGATAGTATATCCTTTATGCCTTTCCTGTCCTCCGGGGGTATAATCCTGAGTATATAGCCGATTACCCTTCGTTTCGAAAAGGAAACGAGGGCCCTTTTGCCCGCTTCTGCCCTGTCGGCGAGGGCGCCGCTCACGGAATAGGTAAATGTTCCGTTGACTGGAAGGCAAACGGCTATCTGAAGATACCTTTTCTCTTCGCCGTGACTCATCGCCGCATCATTCTTTACCTCTGATCGTGCTAACTACATTGAGCGGTTGTTATAGTCATTGCGAGGCGGAGCCGAAGCAATCCCGCCTGCAGCAGGATTGCTTCGCGCCCTTTGGGTACTCGCAATGACAGCGTGCAGGTAGATGCATCGATCAAAGATCGATCAATTTAGATATTTAGTATCTGGGAGCAAAGATTTCAAGCTTATAGCTTACGAATGATTACCTGCTCTTCACAAACCGAGATGCAATGCTGGATATATCAAAGAGAGAGGCATCCATGGAAGGGTTAATCATGATATCCTTAATGCTATATTCTTCCTGAATGTAGTCCTCGATGTTCGCTCCGGTGTGCGAGTAGAGCATGGATCGAGGATACCATAATTTTGGCTTCAGCTCCGTGAAATCAGAGGCAAAAAAAGCAATGTTGCCGTACTGGAGCAGGAGCGGTATGAATAAATCCTTATCGACAAGGAGCCGCGGGCTTCCCTCTTCCTTGCTGCCGATCAGGTAGGCTATTCTACCCTCAAACCTCGCAAAGGAAACCATATCAAGGTTGACGCCTAACTGCTCCAGATCCTTCAGTACGTGCCGTGGGTCTTGGGCTAGCATGAGAAAATGAAAAAGGAACGTCCTCTTCTCCTTCCCATAGGCGACCTCCCCGTCGATGATCCTGATTGTTCTGACTCCCTTATGGACGATAATGCGCTTGCCCGGTTGCCCTGCAACCTCTGATCTGTAACGGTCAGGAGACATCAAAGAGATTGACTCCCCGAATACCATCTCCTTTGCACGGTCAAGATCTAAGACTTTGGTGAGTTGGGTTATCTGGAGTGTCTTGACGGAAGCGTATTTCTTGACCATAAACTCTATGATCTGAGTTGAAGGAAGAAGATAGGAGTGTCCGATTGACGGCGCAAGAATCGATAACAACAGAATCATCCCTCTCAGGAATTTTGGTCTTCTTGCCATAATCTCTCCATCTGTGCAACGAGCGCGGTGAACCTCTCGTTATCTTCTTTGCCTACCTTGAGGACAGGCGGGGATTTGATCTTTAATGGATCTATGTAGGTTCCATTTTTCCTTAAACTAAAGTCGAGGTGAGGCCCGGTTGAAAGCCCGGATGAGCCTACAAACCCTATGACATCTCCTTGCTCGACCCTTGAGCCCGTTTTGAGGCCCTTTGCAAATCCTCTCAGATGCCCGTATGCACTTTCATAGATGTGATTGTGCCGTACTTTGATATACCTCCCGTATCCCCCTTTCCACCCGATAAACGTGATTCTGCCATCTCCTATGGATTCCACCGGCGTGCCGATCGGAGCAGCATAATCGACGCCATAGTGAGGCCTGTATATCTTCAATATCGGATGAAATCGCCTCTTAGAGAAATATGAACTGATTCTCTTGTAGCTGAGGGGGGACTTCAGAAAGGCCTTCATCAGGCTTTTACCGCTCTTATCATAAAAGGATGATCTACCCTTACTGTCGGTGAAATAGAATGCGGAAAAGAGCCTTTGTTGATTCGTGAACCTCGCCGCCAGCACCTTTCCATGATCTATATATGTCCCTTCTCTATAGTGCTTTTCGAATGTTACCTGAAAGGTATCCCCTGGTCTAATATCAACGAGAAAGTCTATATCCCATGCGAAGACATCGGCAATATCCATGATTATATCCGGGGGCATACCGCCCTCGATAGCGGATTCATAAAATGAATTTTCGATCTCTCCGCTTACGACGGTCGGAACCGATATTTTGGGGGGGGCTACCATGCTGGCGAGAAATTCGGGGCCGTTTCTGGTCACATGAAGTATCCTGTCCGGGGAGAGTTCAAGGGAGAGTTTATCCACCCTTCCCTCTTCTCTGTTGAGCCAGGCATCGATTCTCTGGCCTACTTTTATCTTTGCCAGGTCATAGAATGGCTTGATTGCCTGATCTACTCGAATGATATCCTGCGGCGATATGGAGTAATGAGACAAGAGTTCATAGAAGCTCTTACCTTCCGTTATAGAAAGCAGTACCTTTTCATGTTTGGAAATCCAAACCTTTCTTTCTTCGAATACATCACGGCAGCTCGACACCGGAGAGGTAGGTTGCGTATCGAAGGCTACTACTTCGTTACGCGATCGAAAGAGAACAAAGATGGTTGCCACAAGTAATCCTGCGGTAAAAAGGATAAGAACTATCCTCTCCCATCGAAGTCTGCGTCTCGATCTGTTGATCTTCCGGTTCACAATCCTATATCGTCGCGCTTCAGTATTTCTCTATAGAGCGAGGTTATTATGTACCTCGATAGAGCGATTCTTTCTTCAAGTACCTATGCTCCCCGTCATTGCGAGCACGAAACAGGTGCGAAGCAATCCCGCCTGCAGCGGGATTGCTTCAGCTTCGCCTCGCAATGACAAAAGATCACTCAAGTCAGGATGCAGAATAAATTTCATATATTTTAATAAAAATAATTGACATATTACTCTCTTTATATTATTAAATAATATAAATTATAACTAAAATATATCTAATTGTAAATAACTTTCATAGAAAAGGTGAAACGTAATGGCTGATTACCTATTCTGCACGAGAAAGAAGAACACCCCTAGAATCGATGTACGAATATGCCAGAACAGGTGCCCTTACAAGGAGGAGTGCAAAGAATACCTGGCGTATCGATGTCGCAGTGAGGAGCAATCTTCAGTCATGGACTCGAGATTGATCATCCCGCCCCTTTTACAACCCATGGCAACGGAAAACTGAAGAAGTCTTCAGTCCCGCCAATTTACGAGGGTATGGGCGATTTTTCCAAGCATTTCTATCTTCCCCCCCAGTAATTGGGGCTCCGACCACAAAGGACAAGGTTAGCCATCACGATGATTCTCTCAAGACCTCCCTCCCTCAGGGCCCTAATCTCAGGGAGATATGGTCTTGTGACGTAAAAATGACATCGATTCCTGACCGTTAAGTCGTTTTTCAAACCTGAAAGGGCGAGACACACGGGTTTGTATAAAACCAATCTCGGATTTTGGGTTTTTTTATTGACAAAGATTTACAACTTTGTTTAAGTCATGGATAATTTTTCGCGGACCAAACACATACTTCCAAGGAGAGCGTTTATTAGGATGAAAAAAGCACTTCTTATACTGGTGGGAACCTTGCTTTTCGTGTGGGCGTTTCCCGTTTTGGCTGCCCTCGCAGAGGAACCCAAGGATATTCTATCCATTGAGGCATACGACATGCTCAATACCGTTCCCAATACGTACCTGATTGATGTGAGAACGCGGCCAGAGTACCAATTCATTGGGCATCCTCCATCAGCATATCTCTTTCCCTATTATTTCTGGAACGGCAACCTTGTAAAGAAAGACGAAACCTGGGAATATCAATTCGATATAAAAAATAAAGATTTTGTGGGGGATATAAGCAAGCAATTCCAAAAAACCAACAATCTCCTTATACTATGCAGGGACGGCACGAGAAGCATCCTCGCAGCAAGGGATCTCATAAAAAGTGGATTTAAGAGTGTCTACAACGTGAAGGATGGATTTGAAGGACCGCCTTTTCCCTATTTCGAGGATGAGAACAGGCATAAGTTCTATAGGCAATTGGCCAACCGAAACAAGATCCCCCCTTATAATCAACGACGTTTTTATGGGTGGCAATGGTGGAACCTCCCCTGGACTTACGAGATAAACACCAAATTTATTTACCCCCCTGATTTAAGTCAGAAAAAAGAAGAGAAAAAGTAACCCTACACAAGGGACCGGATAAAGGCCAGCGCAAGGATCGTCTTGCTATCGAATATCTTGTGGTCCCTAATCATACCCATGACCTCTTCAAGGGTCAGTATATTCACGGATGATATCTCATCTTCATCTATCCTTGTCTTTAGTTTCTTTAAATCCCTGCCCACATAGAGGTGGATGAGTTCATTGGAATACCCGATAGCCGGTGCATAGGTATAGAGCCATTTGATCTTCCCGGCCTCATAACCGGTCTCTTCCACGAGTTCCCTCAGGATACATTGCTCCGGGCTCTCGGCGCCGTCAATCTTGCCGGCGGGGATCTCGAGCGTCTCCCTGCCCAAGGCATACCTGTACTGCCTCACCATGATTATCTCGTTATCTGAAACAAAGGGAACCATAGCAGCGGCCTGTGGATGCTCAACATAGATCCTCTTTCGTACCTGTCCGCTCTTGAGGGCCACCTCATCCAGGTAAACCGTAAAATTCTTTGTAGCCAAACTTGCAAGGCTTTGTATTTTTTTCTCCATTTCCATGTCCTTCCTTATGAGTGTGCCGACAAGCATCAAATAGTAAAAACCAAGTATGTCAAACTCGTAAAAAGTCGTATCCCTTGAATTTGTCATTTCGACTGCAAGGAGAAATCTTGTATTTTCAGCATGTTATATTGATAAGATTTCTCGCTTCGCTCGAAATGACATGCTATTGAGACTTTTTACGAAACCATCAAGTATGTTTCAGCAATGAAAGAGTTATTCCAGCCACAGACACACACAGACTATTGCGGCG
>Ga0307435_1001098_pt1 | contig 11443 bp, 8 predicted proteins | sample SalMarWE160470MG_FD_202164 | JGI IMG/M metagenome (GOLD analysis project Ga0307435, IMG submission 202164) | Salt marsh sediment microbial communities from the Plum Island Ecosystem LTER, Massachusetts, United States - WE1604-70 | ecosystem: Environmental > Aquatic > Marine > Intertidal zone >... | reverse complement strand
GACATCTATCCCTCTTGTAGGATCATTTAAAATCATTAACTTTGGCTTTATAGTCAGCATACGAGAAAAAATAACTTTTTGTTGGTTACCTCCGCTAAGATAAACGATTATCGTTGAAACAGAAGGTGTTTTTATTGATAATTTTTTGATATATAACTTAGTAAGTTCCGTTTCCTTTTTATTATTTAGAAAGAATTTATTTTCAACATTGAATAACCATAATGGAGAGATATTTTCCTTTACACTCATGTCTGAAAAGAGAGACTGCAATTTTCTTTCTTCCGGAAGATAAATAATTCCATATCTTATAGCATCAGCAGGATGCTTGATAGATATTCTTTTTCCTAAAAAATAAATTTCCTTAGATTGTGCCGGCCATAGGCCAACAATGCTTTTTACCAGTTCATCCTTTCCGGATCCCATTAATCCTGCTATTCCGAGAATTTCCCCTTCGTGCAACCTCATATTAAAATTTATAATTTTATTTCTTATCGATAGTTTTTTAATTTCAAAAATTGTTTTTTGCTCTTTAAATACATTTTTTTTTGCGGTCTTTAATTCATGCCCGATCATTAAAGAAATAATTTTGTTGGTATCGAATTCATTTTTTTCCATTACTCCTTGATTTTTCGCATCTCGAAAAACACTTAACCTGTCGGCAATTCCAACCACTTCATCAAGTCTATGCGAGATGTATATCACACTGATTTCTTTCCTTTTAAGCTCTTTAATTATTAAAAATAATTTTTCTACTTCTTTTTCAGTGAGTGAAGATGTAGGCTCATCCATGATTATGATTCGAGCATTTTCAACTGTTATAGCTTTAATTATCTCTATAAACTGCTGTTCAGCTATAGTAAGAGAAGCTAATTTTTTTCTGGGATCTATATCAATATCAAACTCTTTCAGTATTTCTTTTGTTTTACTGATTAATTTCTTGAAATTTACAAAGCCGGGGATCCTGCTCCTTGGTAATTTTCCTAAAAAAATATTTTCAGCAACTGTAAGCTTCTGTATATTTTCTAACTCTTGATATATCATACTTATACCAATGGCTCTTGAGGCATCTACATTCCCGATATTTGTTTCTTTACCTTCAAACAATATAGTGCCCGAATCCTTCTTGTAAGCCCCTGAAATGATTTTCATAAGAGTAGATTTACCGGCACCATTCTCTCCGACAATTGCATGGATTTCTCCTTTTTTCAGATTAAAATCAACTTCATCCAATGCTACTGTACCGGGAAATTTTTTTACGACTTTTTTTATTTCTAATAACAACTAGTTACCTTTTAAAAATTTTATAATAATTTATCCAGCACCACACCGATCGAACCAACCATACCAGCCTTTTTTCCTAATTGTGAATATTTAATCATAATATTTTTTTTGATTGAGGGTAAAATATTCCCCTTGGCAACTTCAACAATTTTATTTATAAAGTAATCTCCCCCCCCTGTATATTCTCCACTAATGATTATTAATTCTGGATCTATAACCGCTACGATTATTGATACTGCAATACCAAGCCAATATGATATCTCGTCAACAATTTTTATAGATAATTTATCACCGCTATTAAAACACTCAAATAAAATTTTTGATTCGACTTTAAAGTTATTATCTTTATATCTCTTAATTAAAATTGAATCTTTATATCTAGACAAATTCATATATTCTTTTATCAGTTCATTAATTCTTAAGGTATTTGCCAATGCATTAAGACATCCTTTATTACCACAAACACACTCAGGACCATCGGAACTTAACTTTAGGTGCCCAAATTCCCCGGCAAAAAGATTTCTACCTGTTATACATTGGTCATTTATAAAAAATCCTCCGCCTATTCCATAACCTGTTAGAATTACAGCAAAATTATTTAATTTTTTCGCTAAACCAAACATCTTCTCTCCATAAGATCGCACTCTGTTTTCATTACTTACAAAGACATCAATTCCCATCCTATCCTTTATAATTTTTGCAATTTTTATATTCTCCCAGTTAGTCATATAGGGCAGCAAACGAATAACACCTCTTTTTTCATCTACTATTCCAGGTACACCAATTCCAATACCCAGCACCTTACTTTTTTCTATATCAGCCTCTTTAATAATTTCTTCAAACATTTCAATCATTCTTGAAATTATTTCTTCATGGCTTGCTTTAATGTTATTTTGAATACTCTTTTCAATCATAATATTTGCATTATAATTCGCTAATATCCCCTTGATTTTCTTCGGACCCATCATCGAACCAATAATATATCCGGCATTCTCATTAAATTTTAATAATACCGGTCTCTTCCCGCCTTCTTTTGTCGATTTTCTTAAACCAACTTCCAGAATCAGATCTTTTTTAACCAATTCTGTTACTATATTATTTATAGTCTGTTGAGAAATATTAACTCTTCTTGCAATATCCGATTTTGTCACCAGAGAGTTTTCTCTTATAATATTTATAATTGATTTTGTATTTAATGTTCTTATATGTTTAGGTTTTCTCGGATTCATTAGAATAACATACTAGTTTTTAAACTTTGTTTATATAATATTTAGTTAATGCTTATTTGTCAACCTTTTGTTACTTTTGTTATTTAAAAATTAAAAGTACAGCCTTCTGAATTTATGGACAGGCTGTATTAAAAATTGGCTTGTTTCCAGTTCAAAAACCTTCTTGATCGAACCTGACTGGGAAAATAAAGATAATATATTGAAAAAAAATGGTATTTCTATATCTTAAGGATCATGAAATTTTATGCGGGATTTACTGATTTCTTAATCTTATAAACCTTCCTGTTGTAACCAATGTTATTTTAATCCTGCCATCATTCAAAATTCTATTGTCTATATACCTCTGTATATTTTCTATTTTTATAAATCCCATCTTTTCAGTTTCTTTCCGCGCAAATTCCGAATAAAGCAGAACATCGGCTCTGGTCAGAATTCTGGATATGGCCACAGCTTTATGGCCCCCCAGAACAAATTTATTTTTTAGTTTTTTAATCATCGAATTATAATCCCTGCAGCCTTCCATCCACTGCTTAAATGTTTCTTCGCCAAATCCTTCACTGCAGGAAGCGATAAGAATTATTGTCCCTTTATCAGCAACTACTTCTCTTACATTTTCCAGAGCTTTATGAGACTGGTATAAATTTATATCCTTTGGATATCCGCCCTGAGAAGTTACTACCATATCAGCGGCATATTTGACTTCTCTCCGGTATATGGAATCATATTTGCTTATGCCTTCAAGATAAGCTTCGTTGTTCTTTCCTGCCACAGCGGCAATTATATTTCTTTTATCATCCAGTATTACATTGAATATAAAATCAATGCCTGCAATTCTTCCCGCTTCTTCGATATCCTGCCTTAAGGGATTGTTAAAAAATTTACCCCCGGCCGCTTTTTCATCCAGCATCATTGAATGATTCGATTGAATTGAATTCCTGCTGCATATCCCGGGCATAACCGCCTTTGATCCGCCGCTGTAGCCGGCAAAATAATGGTACCCGATATTACCTGTTGTAATTAGAAGATCGTGCCCTGCAGCTCTTTTAAAGATTTCTACCGGTGTCCCCCTGGTGGTATGGCCGATCAATTTTGTGTCTGAAATATCCGAATCTATTATCTCTACACGGCTATAAATATAATCACCTACCAGTTTCCTTTTTTCATCGGCAGTGTGTCCTCGATGAATTCCTGTTCCCAGTATGATTTTAATATTTTTATTTTCTATACCGCCTTTTTTCAGCTCTTCTAACAGCCGGGGCAGGAACTTAAACGAAGGACAAGGTCTGGTTATATCACTGGCAAGAATGCAGGCACTTGTTTTACCGCGGGCTAATTCCTGCAGTCTTTTGGATTTTACCGGATTTTTTAAAGCACGGGTTATGATTTCGCTTTCGCTCAGATCGGTTTTTTTGATTTTTCCTGTAATAACATCGAGTATGTTCTTATCCGGTATATCCAATTCTACTTTTTCTTTTCCGTAAGGGAATGAAATTTTCATAATATTTTCTTGACAATATCTTTTGCTTTCTTTTCAATTAGCGCCAGATCCACTTTACGTTGCTTATTATCTGTCTCCATAGCAGCTTTGGCAACGCTTACTGCAACGGCAGGAAGGACTCTCCTGTCAAAGGGCTTGGGAATAATATAATCTTCTTTTAAGCTGTCGCCTACAATTGCAGAAATAGCCCTGGCCGCTGCCAGTTTCATGGGGCTGTTTATTTCTATTGCTGCCGCATCCAGAGCACCCCTGAATATTCCGGGAAATGCCAGGACATTATTAACCTGATTTGGATAATCACTTCTGCCGGTAGCCATAATATTGACCCCGCATCGTCTTGCAAGTTCCGGTTTGATCTCAGGTTCGGGATTAGCCAGAGCAAATATAACCGGATTTTTCTTCATCTTTTTTACCATTTCAGAAGTCAGTGTATCTGCTGCCGAAACGCCAATAAATACATCGGCATCTTCCAGGGCGCGAAACAGATCCCCGCTTATATTCTCGGGATTGGTTAGCTCCGCAAGTTTCTGTTTTGTATTATTTAAATCCTCCCTGCCGCTGCTAATTATTCCTTTACTGTCGCATGCTACTATATTCCGTACATCGATACTGCCAAGTAAGTTTATAATAGAGGTACCAGCCGCCCCCGCCCCGTTGATTACTATTTTTACCTTCCTTATATCTTTTCCGTAAATCTTTAAGGCATTGAACAGACCGGCTAGTGCCACAATTGCGGTTCCATGCTGGTCATCATGAAAAATCAGCATATTTGTTTCTTTCTTTAACCTTTCCTCAACCTCAAAACACTTGGGAGCCGCAATATCCTCAAGATTTATTCCCGCAAATGATGGTTCAAGCATTTTTACGGTATTAACAATCACCTCTGTATCCTGACTGTCTATACATATCGGGAAAGCAGATACTCCCCCAAACTGCTTGAATAACACACATTTTCCTTCCATTACTGGAAGTGCCGCCCTGGCCCCTATGTTTCCCAGACCCAAAACTGCTGAACCGTCAGATACCACAGCAATCATATTGCCCCTGGCCGTATATGTATTAAGTTCCAGAGGATTTCTGGCAATTACACGGCAGGGTTCTGCAACACCAGGGGAATAAGCAAGAGACAGATCATGTTCATTTTCAGTTCTTACTTTGCTTATTACATCAATTTTCCCTGTATTTTTCTTATGCATTGCCAGTGCCTCATCATAGATATTCAATTTATTCTCACCTTATTTTCCGTTTTCATAATCAATTTTAATAATTTTTATAATACCTTCTTTATTTTTTTTTGCATCTATTATAGAGAATTTTCTAACTTTTTAATTATTTTCTCCAGGATTTACAGTTGAAAAAGCTTGACTTAAAAAAAGCACACTGACCTTTATTCAACCTGCATGTATAATTTTATTAATGGCAGATTATGACATATAATAATATCCATGAAACACTTTGAAGATACGGATATAGGAAGATACAGGGAAAAAAACGAAGACTATTTTTATGCCGGGGACAGGCTGTTCATTGTTGCTGACGGCATGGGAGGACACAGGGCCGGAGAAGTTGCCAGCAGGCTTGCCGTTGAGACCTTCACGGAAAATTTTTACCGCATCGGCAAAAGTAAAAATTTAAAAAAAATCGATGACGGAAAAAAAGATTCCTCAATATCTGATACCATTAAAGAATTACTGGTAGAGAGTATTGAAAAAGCCAATAGTGAAGTATTTAAAAAAGCAGCTATGGATTCCCGGTATTACAGTATGGGAACTACTTTTACGGCATGTTATATCCACAGTGATAGGGCATATATAATCCATATAGGCGACAGCAGGCTTTATATTAAAAGAGGAAGTGAGTTTAAACCTCTGACTTCAGATCATACCATAGTAGGTGAATTATTCAGAAGAGGAGAAATAAGTTATGAAGATACTTTTAACCATCCTCAAAAAAACTACCTTACAAATGTTCTGGGAATCACGGAAGATATAAATCCTGATTTCATCTCATACAAAATCATACCCTTGGATATACTTCTTTTATGTTCGGACGGACTTAATTCAATGCTGAAAGATGAGAACATAGCCGGGATTATCGATAAACATAAAAGTGTCAAGGATATAGTAGAAAATCTTATAAAAGGCGCACTGAAAAAAGGCGGCTTTGATAACATAACAATTATAGCAATAAAAATTTGAAGCATGCACGAACAAGATTTAGATAAATATAAATTAATTTCCAAAAGATACAAAATAATTAAAAAAATAGCCTCCGGGGGAATGGCCGATGTTTTTCTGGGCGTTGATTTAAAACTCGATAGAAAAGTTGCCATAAAAATTCTATCCGCCAGCAATGCCAGAGATAAAAATTTTGTAGCCAGATTTAAAGGCGAAGCACAAATCCTGGCGGGGTTAAACCACCCTAACATTGTACAGGTATATGACTGGGGAGAATTTAACAGCTCTTATTTTATCTGCATGGAATATATCGAGGGAGAGAATCTAAAAGAAATAATCGAAAAGAAAGGTGCAATCCCGCCTGATACCGCAGTCGATTATGCCATACAAATATCCGGAGCCCTGCATATGGCCCATAAAAACAACCTTATACACCGGGATATAAAATCGCAGAATATACTGATAACCTCTGAAGGTAAAGTTAAGGTTACTGATTTCGGTATTGCAAAATCCATGAATACCGACCTGACCAGGACGCTTAATATAATGGGTACGGTTCATTATATATCTCCCGAACAGGCAAAAGGAGAGGTACTGGATCACCGGACCGATATTTATTCACTGGGCATTGTATTATATGAGATGCTAACTGCAGATGTTCCCTTCAGGGGAGAAAATTCTATCGATATCAGCCTGAAACATATAAGTGAAATACCCTTAAAACCATCTGAATTAATAGAAAACATACCGGCAAGACTGGAAAAAATAATAATGCATTGCCTGGAAAAAAATCCTCTTTCCCGCTATTCAACCGTAAAGGAACTCATTGTTGACCTTCGGAAATATTCCGCCGGCAAGCCTCTGGGTCTTGGCACCAAAGAAAAAAGTACCAATAAATCAGGTTTACTCATAAAGAAAATAAAGCCGTATATAGCAACTATCATCCTGGCTGTTCTAATGACCGTCTTTTTAACACTGTTTATGGTTTACAGTTTTAAATATTATAACCACAAAACTTCAGGCCAATCAGTAACGCCTGTCCCGCTTCTTGAAAATGTACCGGTTGAAAGTGCAAGGGAAATCTTATCATTGTTCAACCTGAATCTGATAATAAAAGATGAAATCTACAGTTCTGAAATACCTGAGGGGTCCATTATAGAACAAATACCGGAACCAGGCAGTAATATTACGTTCGGCAGCAATATTGAAGTAATAATAAGTAAAGGCCTCGAGATTACATATATTTTAACTCCTAATCTGATAAGCCTGGATATAGAGGAAGCTCTGGATATATTAAAAAATGCCGGACTTTCAGGAGAAATCGTTTCCAGGGAATACAGCAGCACTTTTAAAGAAAACCTTATTATAGACCAGCAGCCGGATGCCGGTAAAGAAATTAACCCGGGAGGATCAGTCGGTCTGACTGTCAGCGAAGGCGAAGAAATTATCATCATTCCTAAAATTATCGGTCTGGATTATATTTATGCCCTGAATTACTTACAGTCCCTGGATCTTATAGTAAAAAGCAGTAAGGCCCCGTTTACAGAAACCATAAAAGAGCCCGGAAAAATTATCGAAGTAATTCCGCTTCCCGGTTCCGAAGTTAAGGCAAAAAGCGTAGTCGAACTGGTGATTTCAACCAGTGAACAGCTGGTTCGGGTCCCTGACCTTGTGAAGCTTTATTTTGAGCAGGCTAAAAGTATACTTGATTCTGAAAGTATTAAATACGAAATAAGCTATGTAGATATAAATTATTCCATACAGAAAGGTTTGGTTCTCGGTCAGAATCCAGAGGACGGGACCTATATTTCCCCGGATTCCAGCGTTATGATGTTTGTAGGCAATTAAAGCCTGCTACTCCCTGGTAAAAAAACCCATGCTCTCGAACTTAAGCGCTCTTTTGGATTTCAGGTCTTCACCGGAAATATTAATTAATCTTTCCAGTGAGACGGTAATATATTTTTTTACAATCTTTATCATTCTTTTAGGGGCATTCTGCGCACCGCCGATAGGTTCGTGTATAATTCTGTCTATTACTCTCAATCTGAGTAGATCCCTTGAAGTCATCTTTAGCTCCCTGGCGGCCAGCTTGATACCGGAAGGATTCTTCCATAGGATAGCTGCGCATCCCTCAGGGGAGATAACCGAATAAGTTGAGTTTTCCAGCATCGCCACTTCATTTCCCACAGCCAGAGCCAGTGCACCGCCGCTTCCGCCTTCGCCGATCAAGATTGCAATTACCGGTACCTTTACCTTGAACATAAGCAGAATGCTGTTGGCAATGGCACTTGCCTGTCCGTTATCTTCAGCCTCAAGGGCTGGGTATGCCCCGGGTGTATCTATGAATGTAATAATAGGAAGACCAAATCTATCGGCCAGCCTTATAACTCTCTGAGATGTTCTATATCCCTGCGGTATACTCATGCCAAAGTTATGTTCTATTCTCTCCTTTATATTCTTACCCTTATGATGACCTATAACTGCAACAGACTTTCCGTTAAGCCTGCCCAGACCTGCAATAATTGATTTATCCTCGCCGGACAACCTGTCACCGGAGAGTTTTACAAAATCTTCAAAAATTCCATTTATATAATCTATGCACTGCGGTCTGCCTTCATGTCTGGAAAGCTTGACAATGTTCCATACTCTTATGGCATCTCTTTCAACTCTCTTATAATTTTCAATTTTACTGGCAAGATCTTTCTCTGCATCTTTAAAATGTATGCCTGTAAAAAAGGGGACCTTTTTTAATTTTTCCAGCTTTGATAATGAACCCAGGATTTCTTTAAGATAACTTTTTGGAATTTCTTCCAGCTTCTTTAAATCCATATCATCCCTTAAATATCCTTAATAATTTAGCCAGGGTGTCCCTGAGGTCACCTCTGTTGGTAATCATATCCACCTGCCCGTTTTTTAAATTTCTTTCTGAAGTTCCAAAATCAGGGGGAAGATTCTTTTTTATGGTCTGTTTTACCACCCTGGGACCCGCAAAACAAAAAAGGGCGCCCGGCTCTGCTATTATAATATCTGCAATAGTGGCAAAACTGGCGCTGATGCCCCCGGAAGTAGGATTGGTAATTACGGTAATAAAAAGATTTTTTTTCTCCTTTACCCTGTTAATGCCGGACACTGTTTTTGCCATCTGCATCAGGGACATTATGCCCTCCTGCATCCTCGCTCCGCCGGAGGTACAAAATATAATCAGGGGAATTTCCTTTTCAATACAATGATCACATAAAAGTTTGATTTTCTCTCCTACCGCACTGCCCATACTTCCGCCCATAAATCTAAAATCCATAATACCCAGAGCAACATCATTCCCGTCTATCTTTGCCTCACCGGTTATAATTGCCTCATTTAGGCTGGTTTTAAGCTTTGCCTCTTTAAGCCGTGTGCTGTAGGATTTAAGGTCATAAAAATTTAAAAAATCGACCGAATTAATATTTTTTTCCAGCTCGGTAAAACTGCCGCTGTCCGCTGTAATCTGCAGCCTGTCCCCGGGATTTATGTAATGATGATGATTACAATACGGACATACCCAGAGATTTAATATAAAAATTTCATTTTCAATATCTTTATTACAGTTTTTACATTTAACTTTTTCCATCTTTTATCCCGGTTAAAGGTATTTTTTAAATCCCAGCGTAACGTTGTGGCCGCCAAAACCCATAGAATTAGAAAGCGCTATATTGACCTCTCTCTTATGACTCAGCTTTGCGGTATAGTTTAGGTCACACCTATCATCGGGATTATCCAAATTTATGGTTGGCGGTATAATATTATCTTTCAAAGCCAGTATGGTTGCTAAAGCTTCAATTGCGCCCGACGCTCCCAGGCAGTGGCCGGTCATTGATTTGGTTGAATTTATATTTATATTATAAGCATGCCGGCCGAAACATTTCTTTATTGCATTACTTTCAATAGCATCATTTAATTGAGTTGATGTCCCATGGGCATTGATATGATCCACTTCCTCAGGGTCAATGGCTCCCTTATCCAGACAGTTCTTTATGCATCTGGCCACATTGGCACCCGACTCTTCAAGTGCCGTAATATGGTAAGCTTCCCCCGATAGCCCGTAACCGAATATTTCACAGTATATTTCAGCATCTCTTTTTAAGGCATGGGAAAGTTCCTCTAAAATCAAAATGCCGCACCCCTCTCCCATTACGAATCCGTCTCTGTCCCTGTCAAACGGTCTGGAAGCTTTCTCGGGCTCATCATTTCTGGTAGAAAGGGCCTGCATATTGGAGAACCCCGCCATTCCTATCGGAGTAACAGCTGCCTCGCTTCCGCCGGCAATCATTGTTTCTGCGTCTCCCCTTCTTATTATTTCAAATGCATCGCCTATGGCATTTGAACCAGCCGCACAGGCCGTAGTGGAAGTACACACAGGACCCTTGGCTTTGCTCATTATAGAAACTTGAGCGGACGCCATATTGCAGATCATCATGGGAATAAGAAAAGGGCTTACTTTATCGGCACCCTTATTCAGCAATCTCTCATGCTGCATCTCTAAAGTTGACAGCCCGCCTACTCCGCTTCCTATATAAACTCCCACTTCATGTTCATTGGCGGAGCTGATCTTGAGACCGCTGTCTTTTATGGCATTTACTGCTGCAGCAACCGCAAACTGGGCAAATCTATCCATTCTTTTGGCCTGCTTGAAGTCCATATAATCTTCAGGTTTAAAATCCCTGACCTGCGAGGCTATTTTGGAACTTATCTTTTCAACATCAAATCTGTCAATCCTGCTTACCCCCGATTTCCCTGAGACAATGTTTTCCCAGAATCTGTCCACCTCAAACCCTAATGACGATATTACTCCCAGCCCGGTTACAACTATTCTCCTGTTGTTATTGCTTTGTTTCATCAATCGTTCCTCTTTTTGTATATATTCTTATCCCCTAGATTAAATGCCCATTCCGCCGTCCAGATTAATTACGGCACCGGTTATATAACTGGAGTCATCACCGGCTAAAAAAAGTGCCGTTTTTGCTACATCGCATACACTGCCCAGCCGTCCGGTGGGAATCTGCTCCATTAGCTTTTCCTTCATTTTATTGCTCAGCTTATCGGTCATTTCAGTTTTAATATAACCCGGAGCTATGGCATTGACCAGTATATTCCTGCCGGCAAGTTCCCTGGCCAGAGTTTTGGTAAGCCCTATTATTCCGGCTTTTGATGAAGAGTAATTGCTCTGGCCCGCATTTCCATGAACTCCCACTATTGAAGATATGTTTATTATCTTTCCGCTC
>Ga0307435_1001092_pt1 | contig 11494 bp, 11 predicted proteins | sample SalMarWE160470MG_FD_202164 | JGI IMG/M metagenome (GOLD analysis project Ga0307435, IMG submission 202164) | Salt marsh sediment microbial communities from the Plum Island Ecosystem LTER, Massachusetts, United States - WE1604-70 | ecosystem: Environmental > Aquatic > Marine > Intertidal zone >... | reverse complement strand
CTTATATTAACTAAAGAAATAATAAAATGACTGATAAACAATGGAATGATCTGATCAGTATAATTGACGGTGAGATTCTAAATCCTTTGCCTGTAGGATTCATTATTGACTGCCCATGGTTGCCCAACTGGCATGGTATATCAATACTGGACTATTTTACCAATGATAATCTCTGGCTCGATGCCAATCTCAAAGCCATTAACGATTTTCCGGAAGTTATGTTTCTTCCCGGTTTCTGGTCGGAGTTCGGTATGTGCACAGAACCATCTGCTTTCGGTGCAAAATGTACATTTACCCCGAACGAATTTCCGCATGCCCATGCTGCCATACATACAACTTCCGATATAGATGCTCTTAAAATACCTAATCCGGCTACTGACGGACTGCTGCCTTTTATGCTAAACAGGTTAAAGCTGGCGCAGCCCGCGATTGAGGATGCAGGCCACAAAATAAGGTTTGCCGTGGCCCGCGGACCTTTGAATATTGCCAGCTACCTTATGGGCACAACGGAGCTTCTTACCACGATGATGATGGAGCCTGTCAAAGCGCACCTGCTGATACGGAAAGTTACAACCTTCCTGAAAGAGTGGCTGAAGCTGCAGATGGATACTTTCCCTACTATAGACGGCATACTTATACTTGATGATATTATAGGTTTTATAGGGGAGCCTGAATTCCTGTCATACGGACTTCCTTATTTCAAGGAACTTTATGATACAGATGTATCTGTCAAATTTCTTCATAATGATGCTCCATGCGAAGTCTCTGCTCCCCATTTGCCGGAAATGGGAATAAACATGTTTAATATGGGTTTTGAGGTTAGCCTGAACGATCTGAAAGAAATTACCGATAACCGGATAGTGATGCTGGGCAACATACCGCCAAGAGATGTCCTCGCCAGGGGCAACGAGAAGGACACGCGGAAAGCTGTTGAAGACCTTATGGATGATCTTAATGATAATTCAAGAGTAATATTTTCATGCGGAGGAGGCATGCCCCCGGGGGTTACTACCGCAAATATAAAGGCATTTATAAAGACTGTACAGCAGGCCGGCAGTTAATTGGAAGAAACAAAAAATATACCGGTCTGAACCCGGTAACTACGAACTTAATCGAAGCATAATCCGACCTTATTCCTGTAATACCTGGGTTTATTCCCTATTCTGCGGGTGGGACACCCAGTTCTGTTGCTGTCTGAATACCTGAAGCTACTTCTGAAATAATGCCCAGCCTGACATATATTGGCCGCATCATTTTCTTAAGAGCAGGAAGTTTGTTTGCGAAAATTAAGGCACCTAAAATACATAACACGCCGCCTATTATCAAAGTATTTGGTGCACCCAGGACATTTGCCAGTTCGCCTGCCATGAGACTGCCAAAAGGTGCTGTGCCGATAAATGCCATTGTATAAAAACTCATAACACGGCCACGTTTATCATCATCAACTATAGTTTGCAAAATAGTGTTGCTTGATGCAAGCTGCAGCATCATTCCGAGACCGGTTATTACCATCAGCGACAGAGAAAGCGGAAAGAAACGGGACAATGAAAATGCAACAAGTCCAACTCCAAAAAGACCGGCTGACAGGGGAATAATTCTCTCCAGTCCCAGAACACTTTTTTTAGATGCAAGATATATTGCTCCTGTCAGGGCGCCCAGGCCAGAAGCTGCCATAAGAAAACCGAATGTATGGGAGCCTCCATGAAGTATTTCTTTAGCAAAAACAGGCATAAGCACTGCATAGGGCATTCCCATTATACTGATTAACCCCAGCAGCAATATAACAGATTTGATAGGTGGAAAACCAAAAGTATAAGATATTCCTTCCCTAAGTTCCTTTAAAACGTTTTTGTTTTTGTTGTTTATTTTTCCTGGCTCAACTTTCATTTTTAATAACGTTGCGATAACAATAAGATAGCTTAATCCATTAACAAGAAAACAGGTTCCCTCACCTGCGGAAGCAATCAAAACACCGGCAATCGAAGGGCCCAGCAATCTTGCGCCGTTAACCATTGAGGAATTTAGTGCGATGGCATTTCCCAAATCTTCCTTTTTTCCTACCATATCTATAACAAATGACTGTCGCGCCGGAATATCCATGGCATTAATGCACCCCAGCAATACACTTAATACTATTATATGCCAGACCTCGATAGTTCCCATGAAAAAAAGAATTGCCAGGACTAAAGCTTGTATCATTGCCAGTATTTGAGTAACAATTAATATCCGGTAGCGATTCCATCTGTCAGTCAGTACCCCTGCAAAAGGCGATAATAAGAATGTCGGGATCTGACCGGCAAAGCCTACTACTCCTAATAAAAGTGCAGAACCGGTGAGGTGATATACCAGCCAGGGAGTCGCTATCCGCTGTATCCATGTTCCAACCAGCGAGATGCTCTGCCCGCCAAAAAAAAGGCGGTAATTCCTATATTGAAGTGAACGAAATATAGTTTTAATCCCTGCAAACTTGTTCGTATAATTCTTACCTGATATCATTTCCTTAATAATTTTTTAAAACAGGGACAGCGCCCATTTTTCCCCTAATATTCTGCTATCTTAAATAGGGGCGCTGTCCCTGTTCTAATGTTGTCTTATTACCCTGGCTCTTACTTTTGTCACGGCTGAAGCGTTAAAAAAGCCCAATGCGCCCCCTCCTTCAATATTACCTACGGCGTTGGCAGGCGGACCTGAAAATCCGAACGGGTCAGTGCCATTTGCTATCATCTTTATACCTTTAATAAACTCATAGTACGCCTCGCTTGTTGAGCGGAACTCCATTTCCACGGTATCACCAACAATAAAATTCTCGATATAAATAAAGGTAAAAAGGCTCTCGCCGTTCATCCCCGATTCTTTATCATTAACCACATTGTATTCGTCTACCGTATCATTTAACAGCGTACCGTTTCTGTAAAGATTTACTATATAGTAGTCTCCTTCGGGTTCCGGTTCGTACCCGATTACACTATTGGCAAGTATTACCGTATCAACATCATTAAATATAAAGGGACTGTCATAGAGCACACTTATCATAGTATCCGCAATTATGCCGCGTCTTAAAACCGATGAAGCTGAAAAGTGGGTTTCATTGTTTAAAGGATCACCAATATCTATATTCAGGGTATACAGCCTGCCCACCTCACCTCTCACTTCCTCTGTTGTTTGATATATACCGGAGCCTGCCGGGTTTTCTTCAAGATTGAATGTGTTTTCACCGCCTGATATGGTCACTATGGCATTTGATACAACATCTGCCTCCCTGTTTGAAAAATATTCAGCAGATGTCTTCAGCGTTACCGTGTGCACTTTTAACTCGTCAGTAATTGATCCTTCTACCACCAGGCGCTCAGGAATATTATCAACTTCCCAGTCAATTTCCTGTTCAGGCTGGCAGCAGGTTAATGTTAATAAAACAATTGCCGGTAATTTATATAGTCTCATGCGTTTGGATTTTAACGGTTGCCGTTTAAAACTTGAAATTGTAAGTTACCGAGGGCATAATCCTGAATAATGATACCCTCATAGCTTTTGTCCTTGTTAAATCTTCATCATCCTGGATAAAATAAATAGTATTTGCATTCTTACGGTTATAAAGATTATAAATGGAAAAGCTCAGGCTGCTTTCAAATCTTCTGTCAGGCTTATGTTTTCCCTTAAGTTCCATGCCCAGGTCAAGCCTGTGGTAGGCGGGCATCCTGTCTGTGTTCCTTCCCGGGAAGTAGGGGAGAACCAGGTTCCCGTATTCCCATCGGGCTACCGGCGCATTTATCGGGCGCCCGCTCTGGTATACCCAGTTGGTTGAAAAAATAATCCTGTCGGTTATCTTATAAGAAAATACTACGGATATATCATGCGGTATATCGTAAGGTGATGTGTACCATCCTTTTTCCTGTATATCTTTGGTTTTCCTTTCTGAACGTGATAAAGTATAGCTTATCCAGCCGGTAAGCTTTCCTTCCGGTCTTTCAACCATAAGCTCCAGTCCGTATGCTCTTCCTTTGCCGAATCTCAGCTCTCCTTCAATTTCGGGGTTAAGGTGCGGCTCTGCAAATTCTTTAAAATCAACCTGGTTTTGCATATTCTTATAATAAAGCTCAATTGATGTTTTTAAAGTATTGTTTTTTATGTTTCTGAAATATCCTATACTGTATTGATCGGCAATCTGGGGTTTGACATTGGGACTTGAAGGTATCCATATGTCTATGGGAGTGCCTGATGTTGAATTTGACGCTATTTGCAGGTACTGGCGCGTCCTTGTATAGCCCAGTTTTATTGAGTTGTCCTGAGAGAGAACATAAGTAAGTCCGAGCCGCGGCTCTATACCCCCATAAGTATTATAGATTTTCCCCCACTTATAGAGATTTGTATCCGTTACATTATAGTCTTCATAAATGAACACTGTAGCTTTTCCTATATTATGGAGTGTAGAATATCTTAGTCCGTAGCTTATATTGATATTATCTGTTATTTTTTGTTCGTTGCTAACGTATACTGCATTCTCAATACAGTAAATAGGCGGAATTTTATAGTGCCATGTTAGCGTATCACTCCTGCCGTTAACTTTGCCTACATTGAAGTCATGATAGGTTGAAACAAGTCCAAACCTTAATGTGTTGTCAGGATTCAGGTAATAGCCGAAATCAAGTTTGACCGAGTAGTCCTTAAGGTAAGAACTCCACCTGAATACATACTCCTTTTTTTCTCTTCCCAGCCTCAGCTTATTATATATTTCATAGTCATAATTACTTGCCAGCAACGTGAGGTTTGAGAAAAGCCTTTTATTTATTATATAGTTCCAGCGTAAAGTGGCCGTATAATTTCCCCAGTCAAAAGCACTGCTGATATCCTCACCAAGACTCAGGTCTGCGACATCACGGCCCAGGTATCCGGACAAATACAGTCTGTGTTTAGAGTTGAGGGTGTAATTTCCCTTAAGGTTAAGATCATAGAAATGCACAGGCAGCTCAGGTATGGTATCAGCTATTTCGTGCAGCATTTTCATCAGCAGGTCGTAATATGTTCTTCTTCCCGAGATGATTATTGAACCTTTGTCTTTTACTATGGGTGATTCAATGGTCAGCCGACTTGATAAAAGACCTATACCTCCGTTGGCAGCGAACCTCTTATTGTTGCCATCTTTCATCCTGACGTCAATAAGTGCTGATAACCTTCCTCCATACTGGGCAGGTATATTTCCCTTATATAATTCGACATTCTTTATGGCATCATTATTAAATACCGAAAAGAATCCTCCCAGGTGGGAGGCATTATACACGATAGCTTCATCCAGCAGCAAAAGGTTCTGGTCCCTGGCACCACCCCTGATGCTCAAACTTGAACTTACTTCTCCTGTTGATTTTACACCGGGCAGCAAGGTTAGTGCCTTTATCACATCTGTTTCCCCCATGATAACAGGAATCTGGTTTATAACCTTACTGCTTATTTTTATGTTGCTTATTTTCGTCGACCGTATATTATCATCCCTTCTTTCGGCAGAAATTATTACTTCATCGATACTGTCCGGTGCAGTTTCAAGCTCGACATTTAAGGCTAAATCCTTATCCAGGTTAATAATGGATTCACGGCTGTTATATCCCAGGTAACTGTATACCAGTGAATATTTGCCGGGTTTTATGCTTAAAGAATAAAATCCGTAAGTGTTTGTTACTGTTCCTATAGAAGATTCTTTGATAAAAACGTTTGCTCCAATTAGCAGCTCGCCGTTGCTTTTATCTTTGACGTATCCACTTATTGTATACCTCTGGGCTGCTGCAGGTGCGATTATTAATGCTGTTATAAAAAAAATAACTGTTCTTTTGTCAGGTATGCGCATAAAAATCATAAATAAAATGATAAAGATGCTTTAATTCCTTGTTTTTAAGAAAAATAATTTATTTATTTTATCAACTGTAATATAACATATTATTGATAAGACTTTCGGCTCTCAGAATAAGATATATTAAGTAATTTTATTTTATTATTATATATGGCCTGATTTTAATAAATTTGTTTATTGTAATGATTCATCCTGATATATCAAATAAATTAACTTACATTCATAATGAAACTTAAAATTGATAAAACAAGTTTCGGCTCAATAACCATCAATGGAGAGCATTACGGCAACGATGTGATAATCAGGCTGGATAACTCGGTGCATAAGAGGAAAAAGAAGCTTTCCAGGGAGAAGTATGGCACTTCTCATATTCTGTCAAAAAAGGAAGCAAAATATATTTATGAGGAGGGCATAAAGTGTATTATAATAGGTTCGGGACAATATGATACACTGAGACTTTCGGATGAAGCTTCAGCTTTTTTTAAATCCAGGAAATGCAAGGTAATATGCGAAGCGACACCTGACGCGATAAAAACCTGGAATGAAAAAAGTGATCCTAAGGTCGGAATGTTTCATATTACATGTTAAACTGGATCGATTTTTGAGGGGAAATATGTGCACAAAAAATTCTAATTATAGATAATATGGATAACAGGATAAATAAGCGCCAATTTATTAAGACCGGATTACTGGGTGTCACGGGAATATGCCTGAGCTCCAGGAATAGACTGCTGGCAAGCAAAACAAGTATGAGTTCAGTTGGTGGCAATGCAGGCGGGGACCTGTGGAAATGGAGCAAGGAAGCTTCACATTATATGCAGACAGCGCGCGGGGTAAAGTGTCTTATATGTCCCAATGAATGTACACTTAAGGAAGGTGAACTCAGCACGTGCAACAACAGGTTGAACGAAGGCGGCAAGCTATATACCATTGCCTATGGTAATCCGTGTGCCGTTCATATTGACCCTATTGAAAAGAAACCGCTCTTTAACTTTTTACCTTCAAGTTCTGCATTTTCAATAGCTACTGCAGGATGCAACCTTGCATGTCTTAACTGCCAGAACTGGACCATCTCACAGACATCACCACGAAAGACCAATAACTTCGACCTCATGCCTAAGGCCGTTGTTGACCAGGCAGCGAAAAGCGATTGCAAATCCATAGCATATACATACTCGGAGCCTATTACTTTTTATGAATATACATATGATACATCAAAGCTGGCACATGAAAGAGGCATTAAAAACGTTCTTGTCACTGCAGGTTATATAAATGAGAAGCCTTTACGTGAGCTGGCAAAAGTTATTGATGCGGCAAATGTCGATTTAAAATCGTTTAGTGACAGCATATACCTTAAACTCAACGGGGGGACATTACAGCCGGTTCTCAATACGTTGAAGATTCTCAGTGAAGAAGGTGTATGGCTTGAAATCACCAACCTTATTGTTCCAAGCTGGACAGATGATTTTAGTATGATCAAGGAAATGTGCGACTGGCTGTACCATAATAAATTGTACGATTACCCCCTTCATTTCAGCAGGTTTCACCCCGAGTACAAACTGACCCAGTTGCCTGCGACGCCTGTAGCAACACTTCAAAAGGCACGGGAGATTGCCCTCAAAGCAGGTCTTAAATTTGTTTATATAGGAAATGTGCCTGGTACTGATGCGGAGAATACATACTGCCCATCATGCAAAAAAGTGCTGATCGACAGACGGGGTTATAATATTATGGCTAACAATATTGTTAACAACAAGTGCAAATATTGTGGCGAGAATATACCGGGAGTCTGGAAGTAGAACTTAGAGAATTATCCAAATTTAAACCTTTTCTTTATTGTCTTGCTTATATTCCATGTGCATTCAAGGCCCTGTTCAAATTCGACCATATCACCGGGGCCGAAAGATATTTTATTACCCTCATTATCGGTAACCGTGGCTTCACCTTCGAGTATATAGCAGGTTTCCTTATCATCATAAAACCAGGGAAATTCCGAAGGTTCTTTTCCCCATGTGCCCCAGGAACCTGTATCTTTTATTTCCTGTGCAGTTGGTTTTTTTACTTTCATCATAGTATTATTTTTTATTAAGTTTGGGTTAAATTTAGAATATTTCCGGTAAAAACAAGTATAAAAATTTTGTTAATATGGACTTTGAAGCCCAATTAGTTGATAGCTCGAGGTTTATTGCCGAGTTGGTGGCTGCCAATGTGGGTAATGACGCGGGACATTTTAAAAAGCTTATGGACCTGTCATTCAGCAGAAAGCAGAAGGTTTCCATGAGGGCATCACGTGCTGCAATATTCTGTGTAGAGAAATTCCCTCATCTGATAGAACCCTACCTGGACAAAATTATACGGTTGCTACCAAAGGATGAATGTGTAAGGAAAAATTTTATGAAGATCCTCGCAGAGACACCTCTTGAATTCACGGAAGATCAACTTGGCATACTTGTCGAAAGCTGTTTTGAAATGCTTCTGAGCGACAAATCATCTATAGCGAATAAAGCTTACAGTATGGAGCTGTTGTATAAGATTTCTGAAATTGAGCCCGATCTGAAGATTGAGCTTATAAGTGCTATTGAGGAACAGATACCCAAAGGTTCGAGCGGAATAAAAGTGATAGGTATGAGGCTCCTTAAGAAGCTTTACAGCGAGACGGGGAGGGGGAATAATTAAATAGTTCCCTGTTCTTTCATTTTGTCAAGTATTTGCTCTATAGTCAAAGATGAGTTTGGCATAACAAAGTCTGCACATTTGCCGGTCTTATTAATTATTGTTAGTCTTTTGCATTCCTTCCAGTATTCATCTTTGGCATTACAGTAAAGCTTTTTATATATTTCCAGAGACATTTTTGATTTAAAAGTTGTTATCCTGTCATTGAATAAATTGCATATTGCCTGTTTGGGACAAACATTTATACTGGTATTCATATAACAATTTAATAATTAATTTATTACAATACAAATTTAATATTTTCCCGCGGATAATTCAATTTATATTAATTAATATTTTTCTTGGTATTGTCAATTAATCCTGAACCTGCAATTAACTGTAATTATGCACTGTGACAGTTATGCGAATCTTAAGAGCATCTTACTTACCTAAAAGCAAGGGCAAGACAGATTTTTTGTAATCAGACCTGTATACTACAAAGTACTTGCAGGGATTCAGATTTCCAAGGTTTACATATTCTGAATACGTGCCTTTTTCGTAAGGCCACTGAACAAGATTTTGTTCCGTATGACCTGTAATATCAACAAGGTCTATTCTAATCGTTGAATGTCCCCGGTGTGTTCATTACAACCTGTCCGCCTCCATATCCGACACTGAATCCCCCGTTTGAAGTTTTACCGTTAGCATCCCACGTGGCCTGGCTTCCCTCCACGGCATTATGAATTGAACCAAGGCTGAAAATAACAGTATCACCCTGGTTAACGGTTATTTCATACGGAGTAAAAGTATTACCACTAATAATAGCTTGAGCCGTCCCAGCAGTGGGTGCATATTTTTTCTTTGGGCAGGCTTATTGCATCAACGAGGTCATCAAGTTTCTGATAGATCAGGCTGGTGAAGTTAAGTGTTTTCCTTATCTGTTCCACCATTTCGGCATATTTCCCGTTTTTTGTATCCGAATACTTCTGCATGTTTATATCTTCTGTCCCTTCAAGTATCCGTACTGCTTTGCGTGCTGCAAGATCGAGATGTGATTTTGAGCGGCTGAAATTCAGGAACTCACAGGGGTAAGTGAGGGGTGGGCAGGCGATGCGCATGTGTATCTCCTTAATCCCCCCGGCATAAAGGTCCCTGACATTATCTTTAAGCTGTGTGCCACGCACAATGGAATCGTCAAGAAAAATTCCCCTTCCTCCCTTAATAAGAGTTGTATTTGGCAGGAGCTTCATCTTGGCCACGAGGTCGCGCATGTCCTGACTCTGGGGCATGAAGCTGCGCGGCCAGGTGGGAGTATACTTTGAATAGGGGCGCTTAAGGGGTATGCGCCTCTCATTGCTATATCCCAGGGCATGGCCTACACCGGAGTCCGGTATACCTGCAACAAAGTCGGCATCTGTATTATCTCTCCTTGCCAGTGCAGCGCCGCAACGGTAGCGGCATTCGTCCACATTGACTCCTTCATAAAAGGAGGGGGGATAGCCGAAATAAACCCAGAGGAACCCGCAGATCTGCATCTTTTCGTTAGGCTTGTGCAACTGCGTATAACCATCGGCAGTTACTTTTATAATTTCCCCCGGTCCGACGTATTTTTCCAGATCATAGTCAAGGTTGGAAAAGGCACAGGACTCGAAGGCCAGTGCATAAGCCCCTTCTTTCCTGCCGATTATTATGGGTGTTCTCCCCAGCTTATCACGGGCTGCAATAATGCCGCCCTCGGTAAGGATAAGCATTGAGCATGATCCTTTAACCTTTTCGTATACAATCTCTATACCCGATTCAATACTTTCACCCTCGGCAATCAGCATGGTGATTACTTCCGTGGGATTGACACTGCCGTCACTCATCTCCGTGAAAGTGCGCTTCTGCTTAAGGAAGTAATCTTCAAGCTCTTTAATATTTACTATTTTGGCGACAGTAGCTACGGCAAAACGCCCGATATGAGAAGTCACCATAATAGGCTGGGCCTCAGTGTCACTGATAACACCTATTCCGATGTTTCCTGAAAAACCTTTTACATCATCCTCAAACTTATTCCTGAAGTAACCGTCATCAATGTTATGAATGGATCTCTGAAATCCTTTTTCCTTTGAGTAGTATGCCAGTCCGGCCCGCCTTGTTCCTAGATGGGAGTGGTAATCAGTGCCATAAAAAACATCAAACACACAGTCATTTTTAGAAACAGCACCAAAAAAACCACTCATATTTCTTAATGATTTTGTTACAAATTTGAAACTAAAAATAAAGGAAATTTCACAGCGTTTTTAATAATCAGCGTAAAAAAGAAATTAACAATCGGGATTGGCTATTATTTGTCCGATAGCAAATATGTTTGTTAAAAAGTTTTTGGAAGGTGTCTATATTTATATTTATTTCTTTGTTTTCTTAATTATTTCTTCTATACTTAATTCGGTGTTTGGCATGATATTTTTAGGCACTGGTAAACCTGTTTGTTCAGATACTATGTATCTTTTGCAGGTTTTAAATCTTTCAGGTCCGGCCATGCAATACAGTTCTTTATAAATCTGGCCTGAACCTTCCATCATAAATGACTCTCCCGTGAAAATCGGGCATTTTTCATACTTGGGACATTCTAAATCATTCATACTAAATGTTTTAATGATTACAGACTAATTTAAAAAGTGCATTAACTGGAAGTATTGTTCATCCTTTCATAAATTTACATTTATTATTATTAATAAGCAAATGCCCGAAATGTCATTAAGATGAAATCCCGTATACTTAAGGATTTGTTTCAAGATGCCAGTAACCGCCCCAGTGAACGTAGATTATTTTTAAATAAAAGTGCACTGAATAAATTTCTAATTATTCAGGAATGATTATTTTTATTTTTTAAATACCCGCATTATGAAATCAAAAAAACGGTTGATATTTATAACGATTCAGGTACTTCTTACACATATCCTTGCTATAGCGCAACCAGCGCCTGCAGTTGATACAGCAAAGCATGCAATAACCTCGATACCC
>Ga0307435_1001084_pt1 | contig 11538 bp, 16 predicted proteins | sample SalMarWE160470MG_FD_202164 | JGI IMG/M metagenome (GOLD analysis project Ga0307435, IMG submission 202164) | Salt marsh sediment microbial communities from the Plum Island Ecosystem LTER, Massachusetts, United States - WE1604-70 | ecosystem: Environmental > Aquatic > Marine > Intertidal zone >... | reverse complement strand
TGTAGCTAATGTAGGAGTAGTTGTATTAAAATTTTCAGCGAATGTAAGTTCTTTACCCAATCCAGATAATTGAGCTAAGATTGATACTGTAAAAGAAGCTGCCACTATTTACCTCCATAATAATTAGTCCAGTGGGTTAGATTTCTCCAACCCACCAGACTTTGGAGACAGACCTAAGTACTGCCGCCTATATAAATAGAATCTTATAAACTTGACCAGTAATTAGCGGCGGGAAAACATCTCCCACTCGCCCCTTCAACATCTTAATATCATCCTCATTAACATCTATCTCTGCGTTCTGATAGATTTTCATAGCCAAGTCATATTTCTTTGCTTTATCCATTCCCTTTTCATTTTGAACTGGGGATAATAAAGCATTGACTAAAACCATCCGTAGTGTGGCATCCACTGCCTCTCCATCAACATTATCTTTTATAGTTGTTACACCATCAATTGTATATAATTTTTGATTAACATCTAACTTCATAATCTGTCTCCTAAATAAAGTCAATTATGCACTTGTTGGATCAGGTAAAGCTACAAAGAAATATTCACTATCATCAATAACAACACGAACTTTCTTCCAAGTTCCACCTGTTGACAATGCACCGCTTCCAGTACCACCAGCAAACACCATGTGGGTTGTATCTTCAGCTACATTAGCACAATTTGCTAAATTAAATAAATTTTTTGAACCAGCATCTACATCAAAAACATGGTCGGGTTTAACTGTCGGCCAGCACGGAGAAGCTATACGAATATGAGACAGGTCTCCGGCAGTAGGAGCTACTCCCAAAGAAATATCACACATAATTGTTGCAACTCTGGCGCACTCTGTAAATGTAGGTGAACCACTTAATTGTGCCATTACACCACAAAGATGTTGATTACTACCATTAATAGTACCAGAAAGATTTAGTTGACCAAGAATACTTCTTGTATAGCCAGTAACTGCTGTTATAGAACCAGATACATTTATGTACCCTAATACAGCACAACTACCACCTGTTGCTGCTAAGGCTCCAGACTGAGTATTTTTAACCATTAAAGCTGTGCCATAACCACCAGTGTGGCCAAATTCTGATTCTACACTGTTTAGTACCATTGATGCACTTGCGGCAGTTCCACCAACCCCAACCAAAATCGTATCACCAGTACTGTTTTGATTCAAAAACATATCGGGGTCAAGTTTTGCCAGAACTATTCCTGCTGTAGTATCCAGTGTAGCATTGGTCTCCCAAGCAATAGCAACTGGCTTTGCCTGAGTAGCACTAAGCGGATGTCCGAGATACTGCGTAGCGGTAATTACAGCCAATACGGTACGTCCAACCGTGCACTCAACACCGGCACGAACAGGAACAATAGCACCATTGGGTTCATAAATATCAACCCATTGTTCACCATCATCAGCAATACTTTTACCAGCATAAGAACTCCCTGCTAGGACTCCAGCAAAAGCATGAATATTATCCGCATCAGGTAAATCAACGATAAGGAACTTACCTTCATTCTGATAACCCTCAGCAGTTGTAGTTGGTGATGTTTGACACCCTGAATCACCACCAGCCTCTTTATCATAACCAAGAATATTGGTAGTTGTATCAAATTGATAACAAAATGGCATACTCTCATAAAGAGTAACAGCAGCACTTGAATTAGTATTTATAAACTTTACTCTTTTCTTTTGAACCGAAATGTTGGTTCCAAAACTTACATTACTCATTTCTTATTCCTCGATAACGTAAAATAATTAGGCCAAATATAGTGTTACGTTATCCGCTATACTTGTTCGAGCCTTAATTCATCCGAATCGTACTCAACCTTATCTATACTCTTACGCACCACGTTGACTTACAAGGAAAGCACCGAATTGTCTATTTTCCATTAGATAAGTATATCTTACATCAACATCAATTGTATACACAAGATGCTGATTATCTCTCTGACGTGGCTTACCAACTTTGAAATCCCAATCTGAAAGAACTACTGGATAAAATATATTATGATTAACACCAACAATTGGATCAGTTCCAAATATACTGGTGTTAGCTGTATCCAATAATCCTACATACTGGAAAGTCATATCCTTAAACACAGGACGACCAAAGTGACTACCAACTCTAAATCCCATCTGATCATCTGACTTAGCATAAAGCAGATTAATTGTACCAATTACATTATCATTGGAATACAATGAAAACTTACCTGCCTGTACACCAGTATTATCCAATGCTTTAGGATTCTGTGGCCCCTCAAAATTCAACTTACGAGTTGCCCTATCAAGTAATACTAATAGCGACTCATCCAAATCACCATCATGGTCAGCATAATAATTAGCCCATCTTGGATTAACAGTAGAACTACAATCTATACCACCAACATTAAATGTTGCAGCAGATGTACCATTACCATCATTGTAACGGGCTTTATATCCTGTCCAACCACCAGTACTACCATTAGTACCGTAAGTTACCCAACCAAATAAACCTTTCGGAGTATTCTTATCACTTGCAGATGTGGGAGTTGTAATACAAGTCTCCAACATTTCATCTGCTAACTCACGATACATATTATTTACTTTACTTTCAATAACATCATAAATCTGAGCAGCACCTTGATTTTCTGACTGCTCAATTACATTATAAGAAACATTACTAGATGCAGTAACCCAATCTGCCCGAATATTCTCATTGATATTAACAACATTATGGGTATCCTCTTCCCAGTTGCCCCTATGTTTTGCATTTTGCTCATCTTTCAAGGTAATAGGACGCTCTATATACTTCCCGCCACCTAATTTCATTCGTCCATTCCACAAACTATTTAATAGACCATAGTTTGTATAAACCCAAGTCATGAACGGTTGGCGTTTTACAACATCCTGGAACGTACCTTTAAAGATGTCGAGTGCTTGTTCGTGTAAAACAGCTTCCATTTCTTACTCCTCAATTATTTATTGCGGCAATTCACTTCCATGCTGTCTTGCAATATCATTTACTAAAGCTGACCTACGTTCTCTCTCTGACGAATACTTAGTAGTCATTTTTTTGCTAGTTCCTTTAGCAGACAACCGCTTTTCGTTCTTCTTAATTTTTGAAAGAATGTTACCCTCTAACTCCTGCTCAACCACACCACCACGATACCACTGTAATGAATCTTTCATAGCATCTCTGAATGACATACCTAATTTAGTTAAATTAGCAGCACGAGTATAAATTTTATCCCGAACTTGAAATTCTGGACTCGTTTGTACAAGCCCACCATTAGGATATTTTGGAAGTTTATCAGTTTCACCAATAGATGGCATAATTTTAGCAGCACTATCAAACATCTCATTAGCAACATTATACTGTGTAATTTCATTATTCGTTTGATTGTGCGACTGTATATCACCAAACTCCTTTTTAATATTCGCAATCTCAGAACGTGCATTTTGAAGTTCGGTAGCCAGAGATTTAATTAGATTAGCAGTACCTTCACTACTATCCTCTGCCACCTGCTTCAACACAGTATCATCTAGCTTAAATGTTTGATCCTCCTTGTGTTCGTCCTTGACTACATCTATGATATTACTATCACTTTTTTGATTGTGTAGAAGATTAGTTACAAACATTAAATCTTCATCACTATGTGTCTCGGCATACTCTTGTATCCTAGACACCGGCCAATTAGCGGATAACGCCGCTTTAATAAATGGAGAGGCAACAGCAGGATTAACTTCCTCCCACTCCTCATCCGCAACTACCTCAGTAGTATCTGTAGAATCCTTAGTTGCCTCAGCAACTTCAGACTCCGTATCAGTTTTATCAGACTCTACATCCTCCTCAGAATCAGTAGAATCAGTATCTTTAGATTCTAAATCCTCAGATTCTAAATCTTCCTCTGGTAAGGGTTCTTTATATTTAGGGTCTTTAAGTATTTTATCAATGTTATCAATAGTTTGATCTACAGTAACAACTTTATTATCTGTAGATTCAGTAGCATTATTATCAACTGTCTTATCAGTAATTTGGTCTGTCACTTCTTTAGCCATTACTTATTTCCTTTACAATTTATACACCATTTCTGAGCTGGTGCATTTGGAATAAAATCATTACCACATTTTTTACACTTTTTAGATTTATACTGTATTGTACCAACGGAGGTACTAAATGAAGGTTCTGGTGTAATCACAGGTTGAATATCAAGTTTTCTATAAAGATATTCCCTTTTCTCCTCTGGTTTCTTACCGTTATCAGGTAATTTATATCCCATTTTTGTACAATCTTCACAATACTCATCAGAGGATTTAGCTGATGGAAGAAATGTACAGTCACACCACAAACACGTTTTCTCAGGAATAAATTTTGGGTGTAATTTATTTTTTGCCATTACTCTGTCTCCTATCGCCATACCATATTTTATTAACTCTATCTTTTAAGTTAGATACTTCTATTTCAATCTTACGTAATCTACGTAATATATACTTAGTTTTTCTATTCTTATAATATTCTTTGAAAGCAGAAGCAATATTACCCATACTCTTCATAACCTGCCTCCCTCATGCGTTGTAGTTTCTCAGGGCGATTATGTACTACCATTTGATAACCGCCACCTTTAGCTTTTCTAAACTCAGCTCCAGGGTGTTTTTTCATTTTATCAGCAAGTTGATTTTCATTACAACCTAATGCCCACGATAATCTTTCATTTTCTGCATAACAAATATTAGTTTTATAAGTTTTATTAATAACAGTATTTTTATCTACACATTTAACTTGTAACAATGTACTACAGTTTGGACATATAGGATTTAATCTATTATGTCCGTATACACCATCTTCAAAATAATTATCACATTTATTACAATAATATCTAACTACATAAATTGCCATTATTTAACCCTAATAATCCATTTCTTAGGAATCCATAATATTCCAAGAATATCATTCTTATTAGTTTTACCTATAGTATGACTAACTTTTATAAAAGTTTTATCTTCACCAATATAAAAAGCATTGGTCTTACAAAATGATTCTTCGTATAATTCTTTTGAATGTAATACTTCATCAATTGACTTCCATCCACCTTTAGAAATTGCATCAATCCATTCAAGATAAATTTTGTCACCAAAGGACTTTTTTAATCTCATTTGTTTTTCTTTCGGCGATATAATTTTTTAGATTTATGTGTACCAGTTATAGTACCTTTGTTCTGACTAGCATAAAACACATTCTCTCCTTTTTCAGAACCATACTCCTTTATCATATTAGCCAAAATCTTTTTGCCTTTTTTAGTTAGCGGCATGATTCCTTTAACTCCTCAGTTACTAAGTATTTTTTTAAACTTAATTTACATATATCTGATGGTACTGCAAATATAAAATCATTAGCAGGAAATATACCACCAATAACTATACCAACAAGTTTGTTGCCAAAAAGTAAAGGCCCCCCACTATTTCCAGGGTTAGCAGGACAATCAGTAATTAATAATTTACACATTCCAAAATAAGGTTCATAAACTCTTATAGCAGAAACAATACCTTTGGTCATAACAGGGTAGTAACCAAATGGATTGCCAATTGCTATTACTGTTTGTCCAACTTTAGGTTTAGTAAATCTTAATACAGGTTCTTTATTCCAAGTATTAACTTTTATAAACCCTACGTCTATATTATCTTCTTTATACCAGCTACTTGCGTGAACTACATTGCCATTTAAATATGTTATATAAATTAAATCAGCATCTTGTACAATATGACCCGCAGTCAATATAATATCATCTTGTACAAAAACTCCACTGCCTTCCCACAACTCACCACTTATAGAAATAACTTCAATCTTTACAACTTCAGGATCAGTAGGTAAATATTTAATATATAATAATCCAGCAATTACTATTAGATATAATATTATTCTAACTTTTCTAGTCATTAGGTTGTCCTGTTTGTTGGTTTGGAGAAGGATGGCTACCTGCCCTACTTTGCTGTTGGTACATATTCTGTGTTTTTGCAGCCGATGATAATTCTGTTATCCCGCCTTGTTGACCTTGTGGCATCATCTTATAATCAATAGATTCAAGTTGTTGTGGTAAAACACCTTTATACCACTGATTAAAAGTATCAATATCTTTATATCGTGCCAATGTCTCATCTATTGTAGCAAAGTCTAATGAAATACCTTGTTGTGCCCTTAATTGTAATGTTGGTAGAATCCATTGAGTAAGTAATTCCATCATCCCTCTAAACTTAGTTTCTGGATTAGTTCTTTGAGTTGAATACGGAATTACCTTAAATATATAATCATAAAAATCCCCAACTTTACCGCTATCAGAAAATATAGAAGGTAGTGTTTCACCTAAACCTGGGATCATTTTTTCTACTCGTTCATAAGTAGTAGGGTTAACCCAATAATTCCAAGCTAATTTATTTACAATAGAAGAATCAAAAGCATCAAACCTTGTAAGCATATTATAAATAATTCGAGTAGCATTTGCCATTAACATTTGCTCTTGACCAAGTGTAGGAGCTTGAGCAGAACGACCACCAACTACATCTGCATTACCCCCCTCCTTAGTAAACTCATTAAGAATAAAATTAACCCACTCATAATTAAGTGGATTAACCCCGCCAGTATGCATATCTTTGATTAAGGCTAAATTATTTACTCTAACTGTCCCATTTGTAGGAGTTTTAGTTATTCTTGCTACATCATCTTCAGCACCATCTTCATAAGCTAAGAAATCTTTTTGTGCCTCTGCTTGCTGTCTCATCTTTTCAATAAGAATATTGACAGTAACATCCTTATCGTACCAAGCCCATGCAGGAGGAATTGGAATTGGTGTCTCAGGAAAATGATTATAACAAAGATAATCGTAAGGCCCACCTGGAGGCCCATCCCATTCTACTGTTTTTAATATCTTAGTTGTTTTACCATCAGGCATTATAGTAATTATAATATTTTCATCTGCTAAATAAATATCTATAAAAGTAGAATAATCTCTGATAGACAGCAGGTTTCTATCAAAGTCAGGTTTAGATATTTCTTCTGGTGAGTAATCTTCAAATAAGGTTTGATCTGCAACAATCAAATCTGCAAATTTTTTACCAAAAAACTCTTTAGCATATTCAGTTGGTAATCTATAAATATCTCCTTCAATTATAAAATCCTGCCGAGATTTTGCTGATGCATCACCAATGTAGTTTGTATTGTCAATAACTTGTACACTGGGGACTCCTAACTGATATGTGTCCTCACCATAAGTTAAACTCTTATCATGTATCAAAGTTGTTTTAGTTATACCAGCACCAAACATAGAGTTTACAGCACACGGTACTAAAATATTTTCAGCAAATTTAAGTTTATCAATATAAAAATTTAATGCTAATTCAGTAGTATAAGCCCAGGGTCTAAGGCTTGCAACCTTAGTTTCAACCATAACCTTTGGGTTGCCCTCAACTAAGAAAGGTACAATAGTACTTACACCACGATCAATTAAATTAAGAGTATGAGTTCTTTTATATCCAGTATCATAAAATCCAGAAGCTCTAGCAGTAAGCATTTGCTGTGTATGCTTATATGGCCCCTCATTTAACTTCTGCCATGCAATAACTAATCTTTGTATCTTCTTAACAAAGTTCAGTTTAATGTCTTTAGTATTTAGTGGGTGAATAGGCATTACCAACGCTCTCTAATATATTGTTTATTCTCTTCTTTTTCCCCTTGCCATTGTCTGTATCTATGTTCAAATGAATTTACAGGGGGAATCTTTGTTTGTCTCAAATCTGCTGGATGGGCCTCATTCATAGCCAATACGCATAATCCTACAGCTATAACTCTATCTCCATGAGCATATTCAGCACCAGTAGTTTCATCTAATGAATTAGATGCTCTAACATCTATCTTGTGTACATCGAACATATAATCTTCAAGTTCATTCATAGTTGCTTCATCATGTAAAATTAAGTATCTATATAATCGTGTATCTTTTAAACTCTCAGTTAAAGCAGCATCAAGTTGAGTAAGCATATCCATCTTAGAACCATTTTGCCCAGGAGTACTACGCCAACCACGATACATACTTCTACCATGTTTTAATGAACGCTCATTACGATTTATATAAACTCTGTTATATCCATATTTAGTAATTCTCTTATCAAATGTATCACCAGGGCCGTTTGCTTCCCAGATTAAATAAGCATTACCTAACCACTTACAAGTTGCTATAGCCAATTCAGCAAAATCAGAAACATCAATATAAGGATTAGCATAAAGACCAAGTATTTCTTGGGTATTAACATTGCATACAGCCAATACTGAGTTGGAAGCACCTGTACCACGACTAATATCACAAGCCACGATATAATTATGAGTAATATCAGGTTTAAAATTACCATCTAATTTACCCCACCAATAGAATAATTTTTCTGGTGTTATAGTTGTAAACTGTATATTAGTTACTTTATTTTTTATAATATCAAATTTCAGTTGACCTTTATATTGTGGTCTTACCAAATATGTTGATCTAAGTCTATGAACTATCTCTGGATTAAAGAACATATCAGCAGAACCTTGAGGAACCCGTAAGATATTTTGAGCTATATCCATCTTGGATTGTGACCGTATTTCCTCAGCATCAAACCATATACTTCTATCTCTACCAAAGTTCAGTTCTCCACCATCGGCCACAAAATGAATATCATATTCTCTTAACTCTTCTTTTATTGGATCAACTGCTATAAGTTGCATGGATTCAATATTATTAAATAAGTTACAACGTTTTCTATAATAATCAATATCTTTGATTTGAATTATACCAGCAGAAGGAGAACAATACAATCCTTGATTTTTCTCAGGGTTATCCTCAAAACCAAGAGTTACTACTTCAATCTTATTACTTCTAAGCAATTTTGCATAAGGATGTCCTGCACCCCACTTAAAATGTGTAGAATTATAAATACAACATTTGGATGTTTCACGAATATTATCAATTATATTTTGAGCTATTTGAGGTTCAATACGAGCCACTTCATCTACTAATACAGATACAGCCCTATTACCAGCACCAAAACTTTCATTAGTTGCCTCACCTTCTATCATAGCCCCATTATCTAAATTTTGTAGAAACTTATGTTTCTTCATAAAATTAATTTTTACCCATGCTGGTAAAGTATTAATAGCATAAAGTATTTTATGAAACAAACATTGATGTGGCCCAACAATAATTCCTTCTTTAATCTCCACTGATTGATCTACCAAATCCTCTTTTCTGGAACCAACAAGGAAAGATGTTAATGGACTTAACCACCAATACAATGTATACATTTTACATATTATTTCTGTTGCACCTTCTTTACGACTTTTATCTGCTACTAAATCATGTTGACTATCAATAGCATCTTTTATTCTATCTACAAATAAAACCTGTTTAGGCTCTCTAAGAATAAATGGTCTATTTCTATATCCTGGTAAACTATCTGCATCATAAACCCAAAAAGCAGAATTAAATGCAATTTGTGGTTTTGCAAAACACATCTCTAAATATACTTTTTGTGCATCTTTATCTGTAGCAAGATAGGAATGAAGCTCCTGTCGCTTCTCTATATTTTCCTTTAAGTCTTTTGGAAAGGCTTTTAAGAATAATTCTGGAGTATCTACAGTACTAAACTTCATGTGATTCTATAACTTTATTTGGACTATCACTAAAGATACGACCGGCTAAACGCTCTATCTGCTCATTTACAATTTTACCATCAATAGTAACATTAAGAGTTTTATTATCAACTTCTAAAGTATGTTTGCTACGCCAATCATCACTACCTAATTGTCTATCAATATTACATAATATAAACATTAAAAGATTATGATTAGCCGGTTGTTTATTCTTAAATGTAGTAGTTTCAGTTTTTACGAGATTCCCTTCAGCATCATGAATAGTTTTAGTCTTAGAGGTTTCATAATCATATCCAGCAGCCTCTAATAATCCCTTAGCTATAAGTCTTTTCAACTGTCCAGATTTACCCTCCGTATAAGCAGCAGCAAACTCTGGATATTTTGTTCTCCAGTTATCTATAGTATCTGAACAAACGCCAAGAAGATAACCTAATGATTTTCTAGTAAAACCAGCAGCAATTAACCTTGAGGCCATTTCAGCATATTCAGGTTTATACTGACTTAATGGATGTATTTTAACTGGCTCTACAGTTTCTACTTCAATCTTAGTAGAAGTTAAATCTGGTTTATTTTTCTTGGCCATAATATAATATTCTGAATAAGCAAATATCTGTGTACATGGCAAGCCACAGTTTTATGGGCACTACTCACACCAGTCTTTTGCTTACCCATTTAATAAACCCCTATTCATAGTTATTCTCCCATGAATTAAGAGTTAATAGACCTTGCTACTAATCCTACGTATTTAATCATTAAATACTAACAGTAGTAGTAAAACTAATGATTATAACGATTATATCAATTATAGTAATTATACTATTTATACTAATGTTAAGTAATTATATAATATACTAATATATTTAATAATCATTATAATCTATATATTACATTACTTAATCGGCATACTTCCATATATGCCTCTATATATATATGACCAAAAAAGCCAAAATTCTGAAATTTTTATAGAATGGCGGATTTTAGTGATATTATAATAGAGAGTGTAATTTGTAAACTACACTTGACATAAATAGAATATGTGTTATAATTACTATAGAAAGGTAGATTATGGAAACTAATGATATGATAATTAAGTTATTAACAAAGATTTGTCCAGGGCCAATAGGTCGAGGATTAACAATACAAAAAGCAGCTAAAGAACTAAACATTACTCATCGTACAGCAAGGTATGAATTGGAAAAATTTAAGAAAGATTATCCTCAAGCATGGGAGGAATTTGAGAAATTAAGGAATATAGCAAAACAAGATAGGTATAAGTTAAGATGGAAAGAACATCCTGATCGGCAATTAAAATTAAAATTATTTAGCGAATTATTAGGAGAAACTAAATCTAAAGGTAATGATAATATTGATTATAACGATTATGATGATTATATTAATTATAAGCAGACCTTTTAAGGTCAGATAACTTTTAGTTAGGAGAAGTTCTAATGAATAATCAAAATGGTAATTTATTAAATAAATTAGTTATATGCCCTTATTGTGGTTGTGATGCTTGGTTCATTAGAGCTAATCATGTACAATGTTTTGTATGTAGAGCATTATTTGCACCAAAGGATATTATTGCTAAGAAGAATGTATATAGTATTAATATGAATTTAAGATTTCTTAAAGATGTTAGTGATTTTAAAGATCATCTGGAAGAAGAATGAAATGGTATTATTATATAATTTGTTGGTTAACTATAAAACTAATATTAGATATTATTACTTTATTAATATTAATGTTTAAATTTTTAAAGAATGGAAATTAACTATGGAAAATTATATTTATGGTATAGTTTGTATATTATTATTAATTGGTTGTGTATGGTTTATTATTGAAGGATTAAGACAAACTGAGGATAAAAGTAGAAAGTACTATTGGGCAAAAA
>Ga0307435_1001083_pt1 | contig 11553 bp, 6 predicted proteins | sample SalMarWE160470MG_FD_202164 | JGI IMG/M metagenome (GOLD analysis project Ga0307435, IMG submission 202164) | Salt marsh sediment microbial communities from the Plum Island Ecosystem LTER, Massachusetts, United States - WE1604-70 | ecosystem: Environmental > Aquatic > Marine > Intertidal zone >... | reverse complement strand
AGAAGCGGGTGTTGTCGGGAGGGTTGCAGCCGTAGGTGATGCCGGCGGCGGCGAGGGCGTCGATGGTGGCTTCGTGGACCGAGCCTGCGGTGTCGACGAAGCCGGTCGGCGATGCCGCGGGGAGGCTGAGGGCGCGCACCAGGAAGGACGCCATCTCGGCTCGGGTCACGGGCCGGGTCGGGCAGAAGCGGTCGTTGACCGGCGGGTTGCACCCCAACGTGATCCCCGCCGCGGCAACGGCGTTGATCGACGGCTCGTGGACCGAACCGTTGTCGTCGACGAAGGAGTCGAGTGCGCCGGCGGCCGTCGATCCGGCAATGAGGGCGAAGGTCACCAGCAGGACCAGCAGGGAGGTGCGTCGTCTCATGGGCTCCCCTCCGGAACGACGATCACGAAGGCGTCGGTGACGTTCACCGACGCAGGCAACGGTACACGCAGGGTGGTGGGACTCCCGAGGATTTCGAAGCCGTAGCGGCTCGCCTCGGGATTCAACTCGTTGGGCCACGCCGCCTCGATGGCGGGGATGTCGACGTCGTAGCGGGATCCGAGATCGACGGTCTCGGCGACGTCGGCCTCCACGACGAGATACCGCAAACCGCTCCCGGCAGGAATGGTGAACGCCACCTCGTCACCGTCGCGGCCGAACGTCACCGGCGTCTGGGTGAAATCGTCCGCCAGTGCCGCCGCGAGCTGTCCGGCGGTGCCGGTGCCGATGAGGTCGATCGCGACGTTTCGCTCGGCCGTCTCGATCACGATCCGGTCGCTTCCGATGAGGAGAGGGCGGACCAGGTCGGCCACCGGGTAGGCGAGCCAGGGGATGAAGGTCACGTGTTCGTAGAGAGGCCCGAGCTTGTTGGAGGCGTGATAGAGGAACGAGTCGTGGAGGACAGCCGTCGAGGTCGAGTCGAGCGTGGCCGATCCCGAGCTCTCGTAGGTGGTGACCGGCCTTCCGTGGATGGTCATTGGCTCGACGGTGACGTCCGTCGTCGCTCCCGGGAGGGCGGTGGCGTGATCCTCAAAATCGATCCTCCAGTCGATGCCGAGAATGGCGGCGAGGTCCCCCGCCCGGCTCGCCGGCGACGTAGACACGACGGCCTCGTCCCACACCCCGGGAGCCGCTTCAGCCGCCATCAGCTCGGCGCCGAGCAGCGATCCCTCCCCGTTCCAGTGCGTGTCGTGCTTGAAGTAGAGATCCTCCGAGCCCGCCCGGGCTTCCATCTCGTCCCACATGAGGACCAGGCCGGTGTCGCCGCTCGTCTCGAGGGCGTTCCGCAACCTCGTGTCGTTGCCGTGGGCGCATGATTCCGTCCAGATCGCCTCCGGCACGTTCTCGGGGTAGATCACCACCTTGTCGGGTACCACGGCGTACACGAGTTCCCTCCCCGATCCCTCCACGACCGCCTCGACCTTGGCGAGCTCTTGCAGCACTCGCGCGAAGACCGAGTCGGGGAAGCACGCCTGGTTGACGGTGGAGCCGTAGTAGAGCCAGTTGTCGGTGCCGATGTGCACGGCCGTGGTTGGGCTGACGTCGGGGAGCGGCGGTGGCGGCGTGATGGCGGGGAGGCCGAGGGCGCGGGTGAGGAAGGAGGCCATCTGGGCCCGGGTGACCGGGTCGGTAGGGCAGTAGTGGTCGTTGCCGGGTGGGTTGCAGCCGAGGGTGATGCGGGCGGCGGCGAGGGCGTCGATGTCGGCGGTGTGGACCGAGCCGGCGGTGTCGGTGAACCCGGCGTCGGGTGCGGCGGGCAGGTCGAGGGCGCGGACCAGGAGCGAGGCCATCTCGGCTCTGGTGACGGCTCGATCGGGGCAGTAGTGGTCGTTGCCGGGTGGGTTGCAGCCGAGGGTGATGGCGGCGGCGGCGATCCCCTCGATGTCCGCCTCGTGGATCGAGCCGTTGTCGTCCCGGAACGTGCCGCCCGGTTCGAGGGCGGCACCGGCGGGTGTGACCGCCAGCAAACCGCCGGCGAGCAGCACCGCCAGCGCCCCGGTCCGCAGACCGGGTCTCCGCCGCGACCGCAACGCGCCCGGCAATGGGAAGGGATGCATCGACACCTACCGTGGTCGTGACGGGAAGTGTATCGGCGGGTTCCCGCCGCGAGGCGTCACCGCAGGGAGTCGTAGAGAGCGAGCAGCTTCTGCTGCTCGATTCCCCAGTGGTAGTGCTCCCGGGCGCCCACGGTGGCCGCCCGGTAACGCTCCGGGTCGGCCAGGATCTTGCGGGCCGCCGCCGCCAGCGCTTCCGGATCCTCCGGATCGCTCACCTCGCCGACCCCCTCCTCTCGGATGACCCGCCCGATCTCGGGGGAGTCCGAACCGATCACGGGCACCCCGGCCATGATGTACTCGAAGAGCTTGTTGGGCAGGGTCGTGTAGTAGCTGAGGGAGGCGTTGACGATGTTGCACAGCCCGATGTCGGCCGCCGCGGTCCATCCCAGGAGCTCGTCGTTGGGGATGGTGCCGAAGAACTTCACCCGGTCGGTCAGGCCCCGGTCCCGCACCTCGATCTCGAGGGGGCGGCGGTAGTAGCCGTACCCCACGATGACCAGCACGACGTCGTCGAGCAGCGTGACGGCGTCGATCGCCGGCTCGATCCCGCGGTTCTCCTGCACCGATCCCTGGTAGAGCATGATCGGGGTGTCCGGCGGGAGGCCGAGCACTCCCCGCAGGTCCTGCGGCTCGTCGATGGTGACCAGCTCGGGGGTGTTGATCACCGTGATCGCCGGGTCGGGGACGGCCCCGTACTTGCGGCGGTTGAACTCGATCCAGGGTGGCGAGGCGACGATCATGGCGTCGGCGTGCGGCATCCAGCGTCGCTCGTTCCAGGTCGCCCAACGGCGCCACCAGAAGCCCATGCGGCTCCGTTCGGTCTGCAGCTCGTGTGAGTCGTAGACGAGCTTGGTGGCGGTGCGCTTCTTGCACATCGCCCCGACGTAGAGGGTGTTGAGGTCGTGGGAGTGGTACACGTCGGCCCCGGCGGCGAGCCCGGCGGCGATCATGCGCCGGTTGATGGCCCACGACTTGAGGGCCCGGCTTTGCTTGCCCACCAGGAACCGCACCACCTTGAACCCGAAGCGGGCGATCCGGGCGAACAGGCGAAGCAGCGGGGTGGTGAGCCGGTCCCAGAGGCGGGTGGCCCGTGACACCGGCTCGGGATGCGACACCTCCTCGATGACCATGGCGACCTCGTCACTGGGGGTGGCGGTCGACACCGGCATCCAGTCCCCCAGATCCCGGGCCCGTTCCGTGTCCGGCTGCTCACCGCTGAGGCGGGAGTGGCGGGCCTCGATGGTGCCGGCGTAGCGCACCGCGATCCGGTTGAGGGTGCCGAGGCCGAAGCTGAGCCGGCTCACCCGCACCACGTGGATCCCATCGGCGGAGGTCTCCTCCTCGGCGGTCTTGTTCGGGACGTGGATCGCCACCACCGTCACGTCGTGGCCGGCGGCGAGCAGCGACTTCGCCTCCTTCTTGACCCGGGCGTCGTACTCGAAGGAGTTCTTGACGAACATGCAGATCTTCACGGCGTCCCCACTGGCGTGATCCGCGAGGCTAGCGGCGATCGCGCCTCTCGATCCGGTTCCGTGACCCGCCGCCGGCGTCACTCCTCCGTGAGCCGTTCGTGAAGCTCGGCGACGACGTCCGCCTGGTGGCGGCGGATCGTGTCGACCGCGCCGGTGAGGTCGGCGGCGATCGTGTCGCGTTCGGCCAGCGCCCACGTCACCACCTCGTCGAGCCGCCCCATCTCGTCGCTGCGCACGACCGCCTGCTCCATCCCAACGGAACGGGCGAAATCGCGGATCTTGGGCCGGTACTCGACGGCCACGAACGGGGTCCCGCAGACCGCCGCCAGGATCGAGGCGTGGAGACGCTCACCCACGACGAGGTCGGCGGCGGCGAGCCACCGCAACGTCTCGTCGAGGTCGGCGTACCCGGGGAGGTACGGCAGGCCGGGGGCGCCGGCACGGCGCATGATCTCGATGAGCCAGCGGTCGTCGGCCGGGAACGCCGACATCATTGCCACCTCGCGACCCTCATCCCGGAGCCGCCGGATGAGAGAGGCCAGCGCGTCGAACACGGCGGTGTCGTCCCCACCCCAGAGGTTCCCGTCGGTGAAGACGGGACACACCACGACCCGTCCCGGGGTCGGCTCGACATCGGGCGGGCGAGGGAGTGACAGGGCGGGATCACCGAAGACGTCGATGCCGGTGACCACCCCCAGCGTCGCGAGGTGGCGCACCGAGTCGGGACCCCGCACCCCGGCGTAGAGCGCCGAGTCGATGAACGCCTTCCATTCCTCCATCGGCTCGGTGACGCCCCAGAACTCAGGGTTGCGCACCCCGGTGCCGAGCAGGATTCGCTCCAGGCCGGGGGAGTCGTTGCGAAGGACCCGGGTGAGGTAGTAGTGCCTGCCGTTGATGAGGGTGCCGCCGCCGACCATCAGGACCCGTGGATCGGGGAGGTCGCGCTCGATGGTCGCCCACGGGAACAGATGGCGCACCGCTGCGAGCACGGCCTCGTCGCCGAGGTTCTCCTTCCCAGTAAAACCGATGTAGGAGACCCGGACCGCCTCGTCCGGTGGCGCCACCGCCGATGGTGGTGCAGCCTCGTGTCGTACCCGTCGTCGTGCCGCCCGTATCACACGCCGGCCCGCCGTGGCGGTCTCCCGAGGCCCGGTCGCCAGCAGGTCGCGGGGCCGGACGAGGCGGGCCGGGACCGCCGCCTCCTCGGCCACCGTGGCGTGATCGTTGATGAGCAATTCGACCCGGCTCCGCTCCAGCGCCGCCGACCAGGCTTCCAGCGGGGTAGTGAGGCGGCCGGGATCCTTGAGCAGTTCGCGGCGCCGGATCGCCCCGAAGATCGGGATCCCGAAGCGCCCCAGCTCACCATCGACCGCCAGCAGATCGTCGAGGCGGCGGTACTGGCGCCCCCCGGCGAGGCGGTAGGCACAGCGCACCGCGGCCGTTCTCGGGTCGCGGTCGAAGCGGGCGACCACCCGCTCCAGGAGGCGCCGGTCGATCCGGGCCCGGCCGTCGAGCAGCACCACGATCTCGCCGCGGGCGGCCCGGACGGCCGCCTCGAGACCGGCGGTCTCGTCCAGCAAGGTGAGCCGGCCGGACACGTCGGCAGCCGAGGCGAGGAAACCGAGTGCCGTATCCGGCCCTGTCAGGACGAGCTCGGCATCGGGATAGGTCGCCCGCGACGTCTCCGCCCACACCCGGGCGGCTTCCTCCTCCGTCGCCACCGATGCCACCCAGGTCACCTTCGGCACCGAGGCGAACGGGGTCGCGACCTTGCGGTAGAAGGGATGGGGCACCAGGTCGGCCATGAGGGCGAGCGAGCGGCGGCGGGCGGCTTCGCGGCCGCCGGGGGCGTGGTCGTCGAGCTGGATCTGGTGGTAGGCGATCGCCCGATTCTCGGGAACCACGAACAGGCCGCCGTTCCAGAGGCGCCAGGTCAACTCGGTGTCCTCTCCGCCCCACGACCGGAAGTGTGGCGAGAAGCCGCCGACGGCGTCGAAGTTGCGGCGCGACACCGAGAGGTTGGAGGAGAGGCCGCTCCGGAAGGCGGCATCACCGAGCATGAGCCGCTTGGACCGTCGGTAGATCACCCGGCGCCAGTCGCCGGGTAGCGTGCCTCCGGCCGGGTCCGGATCGGCCCCGGCCGTTCCCGCCAGATCGGCGGTACCGGCGGCGATGCCTCCGGGAGTGAGCGGCGTCGAATCGAGCGGCACCCGGGTTCCGGCGACGACGACGTTGCCCGCTCGGGCATGCCAGAACGCATGCCACTCGAGGAACTCCGGACCCGGGATGCAGTCTGCGTCGAGGAACACGACCACGTCGGCGTCGGTGGCGCCCGCTCCCCGATTGCGGGCCCGGGGGGCCCCAAAACCGTCCCGCTCCTGGCGTTCCACCCGCACCGGGATCCGATCGGCATGGGACGCAGCGACCGCCGCGACGTCCTCATCCGATCCGTCGTCGACGACCACCACCTCGAACTCGCGGTAGCGCTGGGCAACGAGCCCGGCCAGGGTGCGGTCGAGCAGCGCCACCCGGTTGTGGACGGGCACCACCACCGCCAGACGAGGATCACCGGCCGAGGGCAGCTCGGCGATGCCGCGGTAGTCGTTCTCCGGTGCGACGTGGGGGGGGAGAGGTGGCTTCATCAGGAACCCGCCAGGGGATGGTTCGCGGGGCGGACCTGATAGCCGGAGGCGGGTAGCGCCACCCTCACCACCGAACCCCAGGAGGTGATCTCGGCGTCGGGGCGAAGGGCACGCACTTGCCGGGCGACGGAAGCTGCGGTGCGGCCCTCCACGTACACGTAACGACGGGCGGCGGCAATTGCCCGCTCGAAAGCGACGTCGGAGTCGGCCCCGATCACGACCGCGTCCACCTGGTCGGTCCTACCCACCGGGTCCAGCTGCTCACCGCGCCACACGACGCGGTCGGTCAGCTCGGCGGCGGCCTCGGCGGCGCCGAACATCAGGACTTCGTCCACCTCCACGTCGGCGTGGACCGCGCGGGCGAGGTCGCCCAGGTCAGGAGCGGGCGGTCTCGCAACTCGGGACGTCTCTTTCACGATTTCAACCAGCTCGTTGACGCGGTGGTCGTAGCGGTGGTGATCCATGGCGTGGCGTCGAGCGTCCTCCGCTCGCCGCGGGGTGTCGACCCGGGCGAGGAGGTCGCCGACCTGGGCGGCGACATCGTCACCGACGAGCTCGTAGTGCCAAGCCGGGTCGAACAGGAGATCCAGGCCGGGCGCCGGGTCGGTGAGCAGCAATGCCCCGGCGCCGATCGCCTCGAAGACCCGCATCGTGATCGGATGATGGCGATCTCCGCCCTCGTTGAGCACGACGCGGCTGTTGCCGTAGAGGTCGGCCATCTCGTCCGGCGGGATCCCGTAGTGGAAGGCTGACGTGGTGGGAAACGCAGCTTCGAGGGCCTTCACCAGGCGCCCGCGCCGGTTGTAGCGACCCCCGTCGGCCGCGACGCCGGCGCCCACCATGGCGATGTCGAAACGGCGCTGCTCGAACGGGATCCCGGCGCGGGCGAGCTCGGGCGCCACCGCGAACGGGAAACGATGCACCGGCACCGGGAAGCGGTGCGCCAGGTGCCAGCTGTGTGCCATGAGCACCGCATCGGCGCGGTAGCGGTCCGCCAGCCGGAGATTCGTCGCCAGGTGATGCTCGCCGTGATGGACCCAGAACAGCACCGGGATACCGGGATTGTGGCCGCGCACCTCCGCCGCCGGGTACGGGCTCTCGACGAATACCGCCGCCGCGGTATCCGGGGGAATGGTATCCCAATCCAGCGCGGCGTCGCCCTCGACGACAGTGATGCCGGCACGTCGCATGGCGGCCTCGAGGTACCGACCCGGGCTGGTGGTGGTGTGGCGGTAGATGAGGGCTATGCGGAGCCCTCGATGCCGGTCCCCCTCACACGACGTGGTGCGGGGGGCGAGTGTGGAGCGAGTGGTCGAAGGGCCGGCCGGCGACGAGCTCCAACGTGCGTCCCGAGGTGCGAGGCGGACGATGTCCCGCGGTCCCGCATCAGGCCAATGAGGCGCGGTGATGACGGCACCTGCTACTCCGGCCGCTCGCGTCGCGACCGACACGTCACGTCGGTCCATCGGGTACAGGAGCGAGGCGCCGACGCGCCGTGTCGCTCGCTCCAGGAATCGATCGAAGAGCAACCGGCGGAGGGCCGGCGGCTGCAGTCGCCGAAGGACCCAGCCCACCGGTCCCCACCCCGAGGGAAACCGGCTCGGGATCCGCCGGATGTCGAATCCCGGCAAGGCGGCATGGTGTGACCCGCCACAGACGGCCACCACTTCATGCCCGGCGCGAACCAGGCTGCGGGCGAGAGCCCGCGCCCGCGGGCTGCGGGCGACGTCGGTGTGGGAGACGAGGCAGACTCGCATGCCCGCAGATGTTACCGGTGCGTGGCCGCGGAACCGGGGTCGAGGAGCCGGATCCAGCGATCGACCACGGGGGCGAATCCGAATCGCGTTACAGCCTCGCGGCGTGCCCGTTCCCCGGCGCTCGACCATGCCGCGGGATCGCTGCCGAGTTGCAGGATGCGCTCCGCCATCGCCTCGGGCTCGGGAATCACCCAGTCGGGACCGTAGATGTCGACCGCGCCCGGCCAATCGCGCACCAGCGGCACCGTCCTCGATGCCATACCCTCCGCCGGCGCCAGGTGGAAGCTCTCGTCGGCGCTGGTGGAGAGGATGAAGCCGACGGTGCGGAACCATGCTGCGACGTCGGGGCCGAACGGCACGAACTCGACCGCGTCACGAACCGAGGGATGCTCGAGGCGAGGAGACAGGTCGTCGAAGTAGGCACGTTCGGCAGGGTCGCTCCATGCCCATTTCTCATCCGCCGGCATGGTGGTCTTCACGAGAAGCCGGAACCGGGGGTCCTGCCGTCTCACCGCTTCGATCACGTCGACCGCCAGATCGAGCCGCTTGCGGGACGACGACGCTCCCAGCAGGCCGACGTTGAACTGGGCGTCATGGTGCTTCGGCCTGTCGAGCTGGAGGTCGTCGATCAGATTGGGGACGGTGATCACCCGTTCCGGTGGCCATCCGGTCACATCGAGCACCTGCCGCCGGTAGTACGGGCCGACCGTGACGACGACGTCGACGTTCTCGATCTCGACGTCGCGCCAGTGCGGGGTGTCGAGCTCGAAGCGATGGAGCCGGACGACGAGCCGCTGGCCGGGTCGTTTCACCCTGCTGGCGTAGACCGCGTTGGGGCCACACCACTCGGCGACCACCACGTCGCATTGTTCGATGACGTCGTCGGTGACGGTGGTCGGGGACGCCGCGAAGACGGGCCACCTGTCGATGAGGACGTCGATGCCGGGGATACGGGCGAGGTGGGTGGCGATGGGGTCGAAGAACTTCAGGTTGTACCCGATGACGCCCACCCGCCGTACCGCCGGCAGAGGATGGATCGGGTAGAGGCGATCGATCATGGATCCGACGGAGTCATGCAGCTGCCGGCCATCCCGCTCGGCGAAACACCAGGCCCGGCCCGCGAGATCGCCGAATGTCCGCTCCCAGGAGCCTCTCGTGTCCTCGTCGTCGAACAGGAAGGCTTCGACATCGTCCCGTCGTGGCACCACCTCGGGTGCGGGCGGAGTGGAGGCGGCCACCGTCAGCCACGTCGCGGCAGGATCGGTTGGATCGGGCCCGGCCCCTGCCTGCCGGCGGTCGGCGGAGAGGAGGACGACGTCGGCACCGTCGGGCGAAATCGCCGGCCCAGCGGCGGGGCGCAGGAGTCTGACCCGGGGGAGGGCGTCGAGCACGGCGACGAGTGCATCGTCCACCCCGCTCTGAAGGGCGATCGAGATCGTGAAACGAGCACCGATGGAGGGGGAGCGAGGTGGGAGACGAGGCCGCTGCGGTCGCGGGCGGGGTGGTGGCGGGGGCGACGGCAGCTTGGAGGCACCGGCCGGGCGCCGCAGCAGGTCCTTCAGTCGTCTCAGCAGCCGCCGCAGGCTCCCGGCGATGCTCATCGCCCGTCACCCGGCGGACGCAGGTCCGGCACGGCGACACGAGACGGGACCAGCCCCGACCACTGCACATCGGCGCCGGAGAGGAAGGACTCTGGCCCGGTTGACCAGGTGTGGCCGCCGGCGAGGCGAACGTAACAGAATTCCCAACGGGAGTTGGCGTAGATCCGCTCCCCGGCGCGCCGCACCCCCCGGCCGAACAAGGTATCGACCTGGCGGGGCCGGTGAGGAAAGCGCACCTGCTCCCAGATGGCACGCCGGATCAGCATCGAGGCTCCGGTGACGGAGCCGCCCAGGAATGACTCCTCCTCCCGAGCCCGGCGCAAGACAGTGACGTCCTCGCTCTCCACGTAGGTGAACTGGGCGCCTTTGCCCACCACCCCGGCCCCCGAGTACCCGAGGGCATGGACCCCGTCTTCGAGATGGGCCGCGCCGTAGACATCGTCATCGTCGATCTTGGCGATGATCTCCGCCCCGGTGGTCGCAATGGCGTTGTTGAGGCATTCTCCGAGACTGCGCTCTTCTGAGAAGCGCAGAAGGGTGACGGGGATGCTCTCGACGGCGAGCCGGTCGATGACCCGAGCGGCTTCGGTCGCGGCCCCGTTGTCGGCGCCGTGCAGGCCGATGACCACCTCGACCGGCCGGTAGGTCTGCCCCAGGACGCCGATGAGGGCTTGCTCGAGCCGGTGCGGACGCATGGTGATGAGGACGGCGGCTACGGCGGGTCGCGGATCGGGGGCCGCCACCCCGGCGAGGTCGAGGAGATGACGAGCCCGCACCTCCGGGGCATGCTCTCGATACGCCCAGCGCCGCGCCGCGGTTCCGGCCCGGGCGAGAGCATCCGGGGCGGCATCGAGAGCGCCGGGGCATACCGGGATGCCGGAAGCCGCCATTGTCACCAGCCACGGCGGGGGGGTGTCGAGGCATGCCTCAGCCTCGATGACGGCAATCGGCCCGGCCGATCCGTTGAGAAGCCGGACGCCGTCACGGGCAACCTCTTCCCGTTCTCCGCCAGCGTCGAACCTGCGCCCGATCGGGTTGTGCCGTGCCCGATCGAACGACGCGGCCAGGAAGGAAGGCGTATGGTCACCGTCGGGCGCTGCGCCACCGGGGTCGATCGTGAGCACCAGGTCGGCGGAGGCGAGCAGGTCGCTGTCCGCTGTGTCGGGCCCGTCGCCGTACCAGACCACGAGCGGCTGCCGGGCCGGGAGCGCCGCCCATTCCCGCAGCGCCGTTACCAGGTCGGTCGGGAGCGTGGCCAGCGCGGCCGGTTCGACCACGACGAGGTCGGCGGAGGCGAGCGTGTTCCGGTCCTCGCCGAGAGGGGTCGGCGCCAATGCGTCCAGGGTTGCTTCGATTCCCGGGGTCCTGGTCGCCGTTGCCACCGAGATCGAGGGAAGCGAGAAGGAGGTCCGGGTGGGAACCGCCTCACCGGAGGTGGCACGACGCGACGTGGCGACGGGGATGGGGGTGCCGCCGCGGCTTCGCCTCCGCCGCCGGGGCCGTCGCTCGGCGAGGAGCCGCTCGATGCGATCGGCCCGCTCCTCGGCCCGCTCCCGCCACGTCACCGCCTTGTCGGCCTGATCCGAGGCGCGCCGCTCCGCCGCGGCGCGGCGCGCTCGCTCGTCGCGGAGGAGTTGTTCGAGCTCGTCGATACGGCGATCGCGGCTGCTCATCGCAGGGTTCACCCGCTTCCTGGTGGCAATGTAGTCATGTGCCGCCGAGACGACACCGAGGCCATCCGGCCGGGTGGAGAGAAGAATCTCCAAGATTGGTGCGGGGCGTGAGTATCGTCGTTTCCGGTGAGAAGGCTCTCTGCGCTCTGGCTGGCCTCCAGCGTCCTCCTCGCGGGGATCGCTCCCGTTCTCGCCGACACGCTCCCCCCGGGTGGGACGTTCGCCGACGACGACGGCAACGTCCACGAGGGCACCATCGAGGCCATCGCCGCCGCCGGCATCACCCGCGGCTGCAACCCTCCCGCCAACGATCGCTATTGCCCCTCCCGGGCGGTGACCCGGGGCGAGATGGCGGCGTTTCTGGT
>Ga0307435_1001081_pt1 | contig 11571 bp, 9 predicted proteins | sample SalMarWE160470MG_FD_202164 | JGI IMG/M metagenome (GOLD analysis project Ga0307435, IMG submission 202164) | Salt marsh sediment microbial communities from the Plum Island Ecosystem LTER, Massachusetts, United States - WE1604-70 | ecosystem: Environmental > Aquatic > Marine > Intertidal zone >... | reverse complement strand
AACCAAGACACGCACCTACCCGTAACTTTAACAACTGAATTCACCAACCTTACAACAACTATCATACCGCCAATTGTTCCTTTGTCTGAATGGACAATTAATGCAAACCTCACAAACACCAATTATGTTCTCAATAGCAGTCATTCTAATCTACAAATTGAACTTGAACCACTTGATTTCACTAGCATGGTTACCGTTTATACCCTAGACTGTCCCCAATTAAATTTGTCAAATTATGCTTATCTTAACGTAACAGCCACAGGAACCAATAATACAGGGGTTCTGTTAGGTTTCTTCTTAGATAACGAAAGCAACTTTGATGTGGCAAATTGGACCGATATTGCCACGCTTGATAGTTCAACTTTCGATCTAGCTCCCTATTCTGGAAGATCTCTTAGGGGAGATGCTTACTTAGCAATCAGGAGTTTTGATGGAACTCAAGCCAGTATTGACATAACGGAGATTGCCTTTGAGGCTCCAACTCCATATGGTTACCAAAGATTACCTATCATCTCATTTACTCCTGAGATTTCAAAAGTGGAAATGCACGTAGTTGGCATTTTTGACTCTAACCGTCCCGGAATTGGTTCTCAGTATTCAGGAGCTGTGATCAGATTAGATCATCTTCAGCACTGGCTTAGTTTGAAGGATCCAAAAAGGGAGACAGATATAATCAGTACATTCTTAGTGTCCTACAAAGCAGACCACTTTATCTTGGAAATAGATGAAAATTATTTGCGAACTAAAGTAGAACTGGTAGAAAACTCAATTCCCGAAGAGATTGACCCTCAGACAGGCAACGCACAAAAAATTTATCAGGTTACTTCGAATCGACTGGATTTCATTGGTTTTGCCGAATTCTTCATCACAATAATGAGTACAATGTTGACGGCTTTGGGTTTTCTGATCACGTTAACAGGCATTTTATTAATCACAAATGTTCAGCTGATGAGTGTAGAAGATCGAGAGTTTCAAACAGGGGTTCTACGGGCAGTAGGTGCTAACCGCGGAGGAATTTTCCAGTCAATAATAATTGAAAACTTATTCCAAGGGATAATCGGAGGAATTCTGGGACTAGTTGGTGGGTTAGCATTTGGTCAAGCCGTCGCCATGTATCTTGTAAGCCTATTTGGAACTGGTGAACTAAGTGTTCAGCCAGTTGTTTCTCAAGAAGCAGTTGTTTTATCCGTAATTATCGGGGTAGTCCTGAGCATAATAACTGGGATTCTTCCAGCTCTTAGGGCTTCTCGAGTCAAGATTGTGGAAGCTCTTCGTGGAATAAAAGTGGAATTTAAAGAAAAATCCAGTCGGAACCTAGCAGCATTTGGTGTTCTAATGATTGTAGGTGGCATCATTCTTCTTTTAAATAACGGAATAATTGAGGAAGCCTATCAAGTCTTTTGGATTAGTGAGGGATGGGACACCCTCAACGAATGGAGGTACCTTATGATGGGATTTGGTTTATTAACTGGAGGTCTAGGTATTGTCCTCTCCAAGTTCATGGATAGGGTTAAAGCTTTCAATATAACAGCGATTACCCTTTGGGTTATTCCCGCAATCCTATTTGTTGTAGCTATGGGTAACTGGGTAACAGACATTTCGGGTTTATCCATTGAAATCTTGATTCTGGGAATTATCGAAATAATAATTGGGTCTATCCTATTTGTTGCACTCAATCTACCCATTTTGATGCGGGGCTTGAGGAATGTTCTGATAAAAATACGGGGGGTAAAGGGTGTTGCCCAGATATCCCCATCATTAATTTCCTCACATATTACTCGTTCCACTCTAACATTTGCCATTTTTGCAGTAATATTAACTCTTAATGTTCTGGTTGCCACATTAATTCCCACAAGTTTGGGGACTGCAACTCAACTTGAAGAAGATTCTAAAGGTGTTGACATGTTAATCTTTCTAAACAAACCTGAAGCATTAATCCCCGGCACTTCATTTACAAACGAAATCTACAAGCTTGACAACCAAATAACAGATGTAATCGGATTCAAAACTTTTCAACCAAACCAAGATTTCACAAAGTTCATCGCATTAGAAAATCCTCTTTCTCCGGATTTTGATGCTACAACAGGTTTTCTTCCAATCGGAACTGGAGAATTTAAAGCCGAACAAATTCGCGGTAATGCTTCAGACTATTCAGATCCCAATTGGCGTTATCCCTTCTTTCTAGATGATCTACCTGATGGTGTTCGTGAATCTTCTCTTTCAGATCTTTCTGATGATGAACTGCAGGAGCTATCCAAGAAAGCTTGGGACCAATTCTTCACTCCTGAATACAAGATGAGTGCTTACAATGTTACATCTGGTTTGCTTGCCATATTTTCTGGAGAAACCGATCTTTCTGAACTCGATATAGGAGGTACAGACAATGCAGGATTCACGGGCGGTTCAGGGGAAGATCCGCTTGAAGGAGTTGAACCTTTAAGGGATGATGAGGGAAACATTATCAAAAATCCAATAGTCTTCACGGATTCGTTTATTTTACCTCTTGGAATGCAAATCTGGATACCAATGAATACTTCAGCCAATGGATTCCCAACCTATCAAGCGTTTACTGTTGGAGGAAGTCTTGCCAGTCAACGTGCTGGAGGTTTCCCATTGGGAGCCAGTTTATCCATTGGGTCAGGAGACGTCGATTTTCAATCAATTCTAGGAACTCTATACCTACCCGAATATTGGGCAAACCAAACAAATTATCTAGGTGAAGCAGACGGTAAAACCCTAATATCCCGAGAAGAAGACCAGTACAACTCCTATTTGATAAAAACTAGCCTCCCCATCGATGATCCCCAAATTGAAGACATAGCTCAAAAAATTGAAGAGTTTACAAATACAAATGGAGAAGGATATCGTTCTTTGGCGGATGACAACTTCTTTGTTGCAGGTTCGAGTTTGACATACTCCAGAATTGAATCAACTCTAGAGATGACAGATCGAATAGGATCTTTCCTGCAAATCTACGTTACATTTGGGCTGGTAATAGGCGCGGTAGGTATGGGCGTTATTTCAGTTCGAAATGTTTCCGAAAGAAAACGGGAGATTGGGATGATGAGGGCTATAGGATTTCCAAGGGCACAAGTTATTCTTTCGGTTCTCCTTGAACTAGTAGTACTTGGCATAATCGGATTACTAATTGGCATTGCCAACGGATTGCTAGTCAGTGTAGGCTTTGCAAACATGCAAGGTGTAACCCTAGTAATTCCTTGGGAGGAAATTGGATTGTATCTTTCCATTATTGTGCTTATAGCCTTAGGCTCGGGAGCACTCCCCGCGCTTGTGGCTTCAAGAATTCCCCCAGCAGAAGCATTGAGGTATGTTGGATGAAAAAGACAAATCAAAAAGAAACGTTATCTCGAAAGTCAATCCTTTCAATTTCAAAGTTACATAAAAAATACAATGAAGGGAAACCGAACCAAGTTCATGCTCTTAAAGGGATAGAATTAACCGTCAAAAAGGGGGATATGATGGCCATTATGGGCGCCTCTGGATGTGGAAAAACGACCCTTCTAAATATGATAGGTCACCTTGACAAACGCTCTTCTGGTACAATAATAATTGATGGAGTAGACACATCTTCCCTTTCTGACAGCCAAATGACAGCTTTTCGTCGAGATAACCTCGGATTCATTTTTCAATTATTTAATCTCTTTCCATTCTTAACAGCTGTTGAAAATGTTGAAACACCTTTGCTACTTAGTGGACTTCGTTCAGGTTTAGCAAGAGAACAAGCAAAGATGTTACTTCGTGAATTAGGAATGGGGGATAGACTTTATCACCTTCCTACCGAACTTTCTGGAGGACAACAGCAAAGAGTTGCCGTAGCTCGAGCCCTAATAAATCAGCCCGCCATAATCTTGGGAGATGAACCTACCGGAGATTTAGATTCTGTTACAAGTGCTGAAGTTATGGATCTATTTCGTCGTATAAACAGAATTAATCAACAAACATTAGTTCTTGTAACACACAACAGATGGATTGCTGAAAAGTGCGATTATATAGTACACATGACCGACGGAGTTGTCTCGCACATCGAAGAGGGCCCATTTAATTCTGGAGGAAAGAACTAATGAAAGCGTATTTTGGCGCTTTAATAGATAAATCCGTCTCTAAACAAAACTTACAATTGGCTGATAAAATTCAAAAAGAGTTAAGGAAAAACTTCAAAAAATCAACTATAAACAAAAAAGAACACAATACATTCTTATTCTTGGGGGCAGAAAAAAGCCTCGAAAAACCGCTCAAAATCGAGACTTTGGAAAAAATTGAGGATAACCTCTCCCTGTTACTCCAAAAGTACTATAATAAAAACAAAACAAAACTAAAGAAACTTCTAAAAGATAAACAGGAGCTTAAAGAAACCTCTCAGATTGTCAAAGAATTCTTAAAAGAAATTGACCAGAAGCTCCCAAAAACCTTTGAATTGAGTTTAAAAAAATTACTATCGGATTTACCGACTCAATACTTTGAAATTCAAGAAAAAAGTATGGCCATGATCTGGGATTTGAATGAAATTGACGAAACCCGTCTTCTTCTCTCAGGATGTAAAACAAAAACATTCACGATATCCGACGGGAATAAAGTTGATTTTGAGGAGATGACCGACAAACTAGTATTAATGAATTTCTTTTTAGTTTTTCTAAATCCCACATTATCTCATTTAAGAAATATGCATAACGTTTTAGAAAGATTAAGTTTAGGCCTTCAAGGAAAACATTACAGAATCAGTGACCCAAAAATTCAAGGAAAGCTTGAAATGTTTCTTAGAATTCTTCAAGCTAAACTCAGTGCTCTACAAAATATGGATAAAACCATCTCCGCTATTCTTAATCTATTTCAGGTGCCCAAATCCTTTTTCTTTAGAAAACATGACTTTAAACAGGTTTGTAAGAATTTTGATACAACCCTAAGACAAGTCGCTTGGAATATCAATCAAGGCAAAGGGTTACTTGAAGAGGTTCAAAAAAAACTTGAAATCTGTCAAATTGCCCTCCGGGATTATCTGGACGTAACAAAAAATGGAGTTAAAACTGTAAATTCTATTGATGAATTTAAACTTGCCATGTTGTCATTGGCCGAGTTAAGTTCAGATCTTTTTATCGAAGCTGAATTGTTGAAAATGTGGTTAGATTTTTTCGGATCAGATCTTCCATATTTCACTTTTCAAACTAGGATTTTTAGTGACTCTATTCCTGAAGATATTGATACTTCCGATGATAACATCATCTCAGTTAGAGGTCTTACAAAAGATTACAATCTTGGAAAAACCACTGTGTATGCTCTAAGGGGAATAGATTTTGATATTAAAGAAGGCGAATTTGTGGCGATAGTGGGAAATTCTGGAGCGGGAAAAACCACTTTGTTAAATTGTATGGCAAGTTTGGATGAACCTGATTATGGCTTTGTTTTGTTCAAAGGAAAGAACATCCATAAACTAAGTGACAAAGCAAAATCAAAAGTCAGGCTGTTAGAAATGGGATTCATCTTTCAAAGCTATGCCCTATTGCCACATTATGATGCCCGGGAAAATGTTGCTCTCCCTGCTGATCTGGCAGGGTTTAGTAAAGATCTGAGAAATAGAATTGAAGACCTCCTTGACGGTGTTGGAATCAAACAGCAGGCTAAGCAGTATCCCGCCCAGCTGAGTGGGGGGCAAATGCAACGTGTAGCTATTGCTCGGGCATTAACAAACCGACCACAAGTTTTGTTTGCAGATGAACCTACCGGGGACTTGGATTCAGAAACTGGAAAGCAAGTAATGGAATTGATAAGAAAATTTCATGAAGAGACAAAAACTACAATTATAATCATTACTCACGAACAAGATATTGCCGACTATGCCCAAAGAAAGATCAAAATGGAAGATGGAGTAATAAAAAGCTAAAATGCACACAGGCATTTTTGGATCATTTAACGTTTTTTCGAGATAATCACATGTGTGTAGAGATGAGTATGTGCGCGCGGTCAACATTTGGTTGGGGGCCTTTCTTTGCAAGGTAAACATATACCTCAGCATCCAATCTTGAAAGCCCAAGACCGATTAGTGCTTTTATTACTCGTTCTAAACTCAATTATTTACATCCTTTTTGATAATAAAACTAAAGAAAAAGAGGAAGTTAGTAGTAATGCGTTTTGTTTTGTGATGAGGGCATTTTTCTTTCTTTTTTTCCCCTCGTATATTGTTTATTGAGAGGTAATTTTTCTCTGATTTTTTTCCCTAACTCTTCATTTTCTATGGTAATATCCTTCCATATTCCTGTACATTCCTATTCCATCAGGTACCTACAATAAACAGTGGTAAACAGGGTATAGGAAGTCCATTAACCGTCTCCGTCGTTTTGCCCGTCATCCGTCGTATGGCCCCCTTGTTCTTGATTAAAATTTAAAACCCCCCCACAAAATGTGTGCACGCTGTCACTTCACGTAGAATATGTCTTTTGCTTCTTGTGGTTTCTTTATGGTTTCTTTTCTTATTTTCTTCTCTATCTTTTTTTCTTGGCTTCCAGTTATCTTTGCGTCGTAGTCTACAAAGGCGCACACAAGATCGGCGAGATTCTTGTTTATCTCCGTTAACTCATCTAGAGAGAATTGAGCCATAATGTCAGGATTGTCAGCCCACTGCATCCACCCCGTTACGCTTCGCTGCAGTGCAAGAATTGTGAACCTGATGGTCCGCACCATGTCTAGACGGTCATGTCCTTCGACCTTCTCTGACTTCTTTATCTCTTTCAAGATTCTTTGGCAGTCGTTAACCCATCTTCCTTCCATGAGCCATACCACAGTATGCCCTAAGGGAATTTCAGGCATAAAAACTTTCTTAATTTCAAATATTTTTCACAAAAGGATATAAGAATCGATAAAATCTCCTTTCAGATATGAGACTAACCAATAAGGAAAAGAAAGAACCGTCGTTGGCTTTTGGCGGACAAGCAGTAATGGAAGGAGTTATGATGCGCTCCAAAGACCATATGGTAGTATGTGTGCGGCAACCAAACAACGAAATAGTGACAAAAACCGAAGAACTGCATTCCCTGTCCAAAAAATACAGTTTCCTGAAACTTCCATTCTTGAGGGGTATCCTGGCTCTATTTGAAACGTTATACTCGGGAATCAAGGGCATCTATTTTTCTGCAAACGCCGCTTTTGGTGACGAGGAAGAAGAAAGCCTTAACCCCAAAGAAATTGCAGTAGTCGTTGCTGTGGCTATATGTTTATCGATACTCTTGTTTAGTGTTACACCCTTTTTTTTGACGTCCCTCCTGAATTTCGGGGGAGGAGTTGTCTTCAATATTGTTGAGGGAATAGTTCGCCTCAGCTTCCTCTTAGCATACCTTGCTGCAGTATCTTTGGTCGGAGATTTCAAGCGGATATTCCAGTATCACGGCGCAGAACATACTGCTATTAACGCCTATGAGGCTGGAGTTGAGTTGAACGTTGAAAACGCCAGAAAATACTCTCGTTTCAATGCTAGGTGTGGAACATCGTTTCTTCTTATAGTCACGTTAATCAGCATTCTGTTTTTCTCGCTTATGCCAAGTGCTGATTATCTGGTGAGATTGTCCTACAGAGTTGTTCTCATCCCCGTCATTAGCGCTGTTTCCTACGAGCTTCTGAAACTCAGCGACAAGTACAGAAATTCGACAATCATGAGAGTCTTGGTGGCGCCGGGTTTGGCTCTTCAACATCTTACGACAAGACAGCCTGACGACGACATGATTGAAGTAGCCATAAAAGCTGTGAAAGAAGTTGAGCGCCTGCAAAAGGGCATGTGAATGAACTTGCGGTTTCGGGTTACTTATAATAGGCAGTTTGCCTTTTCTCAGAAATAGGCGATTAACGTGGATGCCCTGAAATTTGATTTAAAGTCTTGGAAGCTCTTCTTCACTCTCTACAAGTTAGCGGAGTTGGGTGCTTCCAGCCGAACTGTTAAGGTCTCCACGGAATATCTAGCCGAAAAGATCGGGTCGTCCCAGCAGACAGCATCCAGACACCTCATCAACTTGGAGAAGATGGGGTGGATCAAACGAACCATAACTCCGGAAGGCTGTTTAACAAAAATCACTAGCCAAGGAGTCTCTGAGTTAAAGAAACTGTACTCTGAGCTGCGCTTGATATTTGAGTCAGCGTATCCCCCATCAGTAACTTTGGAGGGCACTCTGTTCACTGGGTTGGGGGAGGGAGCCTATTACGTAACCAAAGAAGGGTATCGGAAGCAGTTTATGGAAAAGCTCGGTTTTGATCCTTATCCAGGCACCCTTAATCTCAAGCTGACAACTGAATATGACATAAAATCCCTGTCAGAACTTGAAACCTATCCAGCCGTAGAACTTGAAGGTTTTGAGGACGAGTCTAGAACTTTTGGCGCAGTGAAATGCTATCCGGCTATAATAAACAACAAAGAGAAGGGCGCCGTCATCTATGCTCTAAGAAGCCATTACGGATCATCCGTGCTGGAAATTATATCCCCCGTGTTCCTCCGAAGTCGCCTGAAACTGAAAGACGGGAACAAGGTGAAAGTGGAGATTCTAATTTTACCCTAATCTATTTTTTATTTGTTGAATGATTCTATAATCTTTCTCACAATTTTTGAGGAACTGTCTAGTTCTCTCTTTCCGAATCTTCCGATCTTTGCAACTTCAATGGTGAATTTTTCTTTCTCTATTGCTTTTAGCACTTCCTTTTCTATTCCATCTTGGTCGTGACCCACGGCTATTACGTCCGGTTTTATCTTTTCAATCACTTTGTATATGCTAAAATCCTCCAAACCCAAAATCGCCTCGTCCACCACCTTCAGGGACTCAACAAGTGCTCTCCGTTGATCCTCCGGCATAACAGGATTCTTTCCTTTCCTCGCTTTAACAGTGCTGTCTCTAGCAACTATAACAATCAACTCCGCGTCTTTGCCCCCAGCTTTTTTTGCTTCTTCCAGAAATCTCACATGTCCTAGGTGAAGCAGGTCAAAAGTTCCCGAAGCCAAGACAATCTTTCTTTTTTTCTCTTTTTTTACCATGAGAACTCCACAGCTCCTAACAGTCGCAGGGCATCTAGCAGTCCCTCACAATAGGCAACGGAAGCAAGGCTTGTTTCTAGTTTTCCTTCCTTCTGATAATATTTTGCGTCTTCCAAATAACGTTTAGCCGATTCGAACACTCTTTTTGCTCCCTCTTCGTCAAGATGCACATCACTCGCTACCTGCCTGATTTCACTAAAGACCCGCTCAGCGCCCCGAATATACTTTGTAACCAGCTCTTCAAGCGTCATTCAGTCATCTCCCTAACTTCTTCAGGTGCATCTGCAAGGGTTATGAGGGCTTCGGCTTCCATGAAATGTAGTTTGCCCGGAAAGATGAGCGTGTGTGGAGGAGCGCCGAAATTGTAGTTTATCACTTCTTCTATGTAGCCTGCCTTCACCACTGGCTCGATTGAGCCTGCCCTCGCCACTCCAATAACCAACGTTCTTGGGGTGACAACCTGTTCTTTCTTCTGTTTTTCCAGTTCCAGAAGCGTCTGCAGCGCCTCCTTGATGCTTAGGTATCTCTGTTCCTCAGCTTTTATGTCTAGGTAGCACATGGTGTGAAGTCCCATTTTCTTGTTTTCGCGGATAACGTTGTATGGGGTTTCGGAGACAAAACCTTTCTCAGAAAACGGTATCGTAACAGCTTTCCCATACTTGTAATTCTGTAACCCAGAAATCCCCCTGACCGCCGAAACAACAGAGGCACCATGTATAACGCGCGTTTTTATTCCCTGCTTTTCTGCACTAATCCGCAAATCCACATGAGTTGTGGCAATCAACGGGTCTCCTGGAACCAAAAAAACTGCTTTCCCCTTTTTAGCCTCTTCAAAAATCAGCTTTCCCCCCTCCTCCTCTAAGACTCTTCGCGAAACAACATTAACCGCCTTTCCTGTCATCTCCTCCAGTTTCCGGATAGAGAGTCCCGGCATCAGGCTTGTGTAGAATTCGGCAAAAACGGCGTCTGCCTCTCTGATTTCTTCAAGTCCACGAAGAGATATGTCCTTTTCGTCATACAAGCCTAATCCAACGAAAACTAACTCGTTCAAAGCCATCCGCTCCCATCTAATCTACAGTCTTTCGGCAACAAAAAATATAATGATACCTGTAGAATTACCAAAATTTCTCATCACCAAAATACTTTGTGTTAATGCAGATTTACCTAAATTTTTCGAAAATTGGGTTTTTATAAAGTCTAAGCATAACTCAAACCAAAAAACACTCCAGACTACTCTAAAAGGAAAAATCATTCAAGAAGAATATACTTAGTACGTGTTGGGCTTTGTTCCTGCTGATGTTATTCGTCTAAAAAGAGATGCTTGGTTTAGTAAATTGAATTCTGACCAAATCGATAAGGTAGTAGATTTTTTGAGCTGTAAACATTGGCTTATACAATTAACAGTTCTTTTTTAAAAGACGAATATCAAAATATCGGATCATAACCCGACTGACAATTAAAAAAGGGGGTAATCGAATTGCCAAAGCTTTCTATCTTGTTTTTCCAAGTCTCTTTAGGTTTTTTTTCGACTTTTCCAAAGAGTCTTTTAGAGAAGTTTCCGCAAAGACGGTCGTTGAGTTCAACTTCGCAAGTTTCTTTTTAAAACCTTCCAAGCCTTGTACCTTTGTTGTATTAAGTTGTGCTTGCAAGTCTTCAAGTTCTTGTCTGACTCCTTCAATGTTGTTTGCTGCACTTTCAACTAGCGCGTTTTGTGTATCTGCATTTCCTTGTGTTATTGTACTGTTAAGCTTCTCTTTTATTGCTGTCAGAATGGCCGATCCACCAACACCTGCACCAATCATGGCTCCAACAAATTTATACGGATCAGTAGTTTCGAGTACGAATAAATATGCCAATGCTGCTATTCCGCCTAACCAAATATTGGATGCAATTCCCATATCGAACAAATTTATTTTGTCAGTTGGAAGATGTGGAAATTCAATATTTCCATTGTTCGCGATCAACTCAGCTGCAACTCCGCCAAGAACACCTAATATGAAAGCAATGACAAAATCATTCAAAAAACTGTCAAATACCGCCGTCATATAATTTTCCCCATTTTGTATTAGATTAAGTTAAATTTAAGTTTTTAGCCATATATTATACCTAGGTCATCATCGCTGCAGATGTTGTTCGACTAAAAAGAGACATTTGGTTCTGTAAGTTAGACCGAGACCGAATCGTCACTGCAGAAAAATATTAGGGTATTTGTAGAGTTACCATAATTTCTCATCATCAAAATACTTTGTGTTAATGCAGATTTACCTAAATTTTTCGAAAATTGGGTTTTTATAAAGTCTAAGCATAACTCAAACCACAAAACGTTCCAAAAAACTTTGGATGGAGAGATCATTCAGGAATATAGTTACTATGTTTTAGGATTTGTTCCTGCTACAGTTATTTGGTTAAAACCCGATGTTTGGTTTGAAAGGTTGAGCTCTGAGCAGATAAAATCAGTAGAAAAACATCTTCAAACTAAAAAATTGGCTTGGGATTAAGTTTTAACTCCCAAACTCAACCAACTTGGAGAAACGATGGTAGACAGGGTT
>Ga0307435_1001079_pt1 | contig 11586 bp, 5 predicted proteins | sample SalMarWE160470MG_FD_202164 | JGI IMG/M metagenome (GOLD analysis project Ga0307435, IMG submission 202164) | Salt marsh sediment microbial communities from the Plum Island Ecosystem LTER, Massachusetts, United States - WE1604-70 | ecosystem: Environmental > Aquatic > Marine > Intertidal zone >... | reverse complement strand
GTGGTGCAGATGGTATTCATATACGCGATGTGGCAGGCAGACGTAGAGTTGGATACATTAAATATGATATCTCGGCTCTTAAAAAGACGGGTCAAATCTTTTCAAATGTCAGCCTTAGCAATATGGGCTGGGATCGCGGTGATATAAATGTTTACGGACTTATAGAGGCATTAGATAACGTTGATTTGAATACAATGAATTGGAATACCGCTCCTGGTGTGCAGAATAATCCAACTCCGGCTCTTGATTCCCCGGTTGCGTTGGACTTTAATGACCTGACCGAGCAGTTATTGCCGACCTTTAGGTCGCCGGCGCGAAATACAAGGGAATCAACGCCACCGAGCCAGGCATTGGCAGATTTTCTCAACAGCGATAAAGATGGTATTATCGTGTTAGTGTTTGCACCTGGAGTGGGACAAAATGGTATCATTCTATCAATAGATGAGGGTGTTGATAGCGGCACGTTGCTTGAAGGTGAAATAGCGGGGCTTCCAACGTCGGCCTACGACCCGAATCCTACTGATGAAGCGGCAGATGTATCTCGCGATGTAGTACTTAGCTGGACGCCGGGTAGCTTTGCTGATAAGCATGATGTGTACTTTGGAACAGTTTTCAACGATGTCAACGAAGCCAGTATGGATAATCCAATGGGTGTGCTGGTAAGTCCGGGCCAGAGTCAGAGCACGTATAATCCGGGCCTTCTTGATTTAGGCAAGACCTACTACTGGCGTGTTGATGAAGTCAATGCCCCGCCCGATCTGACCGTTTATAAGGGCCCGACCTGGAGCTTTACGATTGAGCCTGTTGCATATTCGATTTCAGGAAGTAATATTACCGCCTCAGCTTCAAGCTCGTCCCCGGGTATGGGGCCTGAAAAGACTATCGATGGCTCCGGACTCAACGATAACGACCAGCATTCGGCAGTAGCAACTGATATGTGGCAAAGCAGTGCCACTGAACCGCAGCCGACATGGATAAAATATGATTTCGATAAAGCTTATAAAATGTATCAGATGTGGGTGTGGAACTCTAATCAATCGCTTGAAACTGTTGTCGGTTTAGGGCTAAAAGACGTTACGATTGAGTACTCACTTGACGATAGTAACTGGACGCAGCTGGAGGGCGTGCCTGAATTTGCGCAGGCTACCGGCCTGGATAATTATACGTACAATACAACTGTAGATTTTAATGGAGCGGTGGCAAAGTATGTCAGGATTACTGCTAACAGCAATTGGGGTGGAATACTTACTCAATATGGTTTGAGTGAGGTGCGGTTCTTCTACATTCCGGTCCGTGCAAGGCTGCCTCAGCCGGCTTCCGGAGCAACAGGTGTGGCTCTGGATGCGGTCCTTAGCTGGCGAAAAGGAAGAAATGCGGTTTCGCATGAAGTTTACTTTAGCAGCGATTTGGGTGTTGTTGAAAATAACATAGCTCTTGCCGGCACAGTCAGTGACAATAGCTTTGCTCTCGGTTCTCTTGGGCTTGAATTGGGAAAGACTTATTACTGGAAGGTCAATGAGGTCAATGAGGCTGATGTTCCGAGTGTCTGGGAAGGTGACACCTGGAGCTTTACCACAACAGATTACCTGGTTGTGGACGACTTCGAGGATTATGACGATGTCTGCAACAGGATATACTATAGCTGGCAGGATGGATTAGGCTACACTGCCGATCCGGACTGTGGAGTAGCGCCTTATGGCGGCAACAAGACCGGCTCGATTGTAGGTAACAGTAGTGCTCCGTTTGCAGAGCAGGCCATCGTTCATGAAGGTGGACAGTCGATGCCGATGGAATATAATAATTCTTTTTCACCGTATTATTCGGAGACGCAGCATCAGTGGGCTGTCCCGCAGGATTGGACTGAAGGGGGCGCCGGCTCATTAACTGTTTGGTTCTATGGTGATACCGTTAATTCCGCTGAGCAGCTCTATGTCGCAATTGAGGATAGTGCAGGTAATATCGAGGTTGTTAGCCACTCTGATCCTGCGGCAATACAGACGGCAAGTTGGCAGCAGTTTGATATTCCATTGGCGAGCTTTAGCTCTGCCACAGGTACCGGTGTGAATATGGCAAGCGTTAAGAGAATGTATATCGGTGTAGGCAACAAAACCAATCCAGCGGCTGGTGGCACAGGAAAAATTTATATCGATGATGTCAGACTATATCCTTGATAAAGTGAATTGAAATTGTGAGTGCCTAAAGTCGTAAATTTTAATTTGACTCACTTTAGGCACTTTACACTTTAAAGAGAAAAGGAGGGCATCTGTGCGTAGAAAGTTGATTAATTCGATTGCTTTCATTTTTGTGGTTGGCTTAGCCATGACGAACACTGTTAGTGCAGACCTTATTGCATGGTGGGATTTTGATGAAGGTTCCGGTATCATTGCTGCCGATTCATCCGGTAATGGTCACGATGGTATCCTTAACGGTAATCCGACATGGGCAACCGGCAAATTAGGCGGCGCCCTGCAGTTTGATGGAGTTGATGATTATGTTAGTTGCGGTCCTTTAAACATCGATACAGTTATAACAGGCGGCATGGCGGTTTGTGCCTGGATTAATAAACCAGCGGGCGGGGACATGAAATTTTGCAGCAACCGTCAGGCAGCGGAAGCCGCTGGCGGTGGCTTTACGTGTGCTATATACAACAATCGGCTGGAAATGGATTTTGAAAGTGCTACAGGCCGCAACCTCAACAGAGATGCTGATGGACCAACCGTTCCTGCAGATACCTGGGTGCACGTTGCATGGGTCTATGATGATGTTGCTAATACCTTCAACGAGTACCATAACGGAATGTTGGCGGATTCATCGACTGAGAATGTATCCGTCGGTGTTTCGACAGTAGCGTTTCGAATTGGTGCTAACTCTCCAACTCTTGACCATTATGTAAATGGTTTGATTGATGATCTCCGCGTATACGACCATGCAATAAGCGAAGCGGAACTACAGCAGGCTATGCTCGGATGGGGGCCGATACGTGTATATGCTTCTAACCCAAATCCTGTTAATGGCCAGGAAGATGTGCCTCGTGACACAATCTTGAGCTGGACGCCGGGAGATTTTGCTGACAAGCATAATGTGTACTTTGGGACGGTTTTTGACGATGTCAACACAGCCAGCATAAATAATCAACTGGAAGTACTTGTAAGTCCGGGCCAGAGCCAGAGCACGTATAATCCGGGCCTTTCCTTCGACCATGCTCAGGACGGGCTTGATTTTGGCAAGACCTACTACTGGCGGGTCGATGAGGTTAATACTCCGCCCGACTCCACAGTATATAAAGGTGATGTCTGGGGCTTTACGGTTGAGCCCTTTGCTTACCCGATTGAGAATATAACCGCTACAGCTTCCAGCTCGCACAGGCAAGATATGGGGCCTGAAAAGACTATTGATGGTTCAGGTTTGAATGATAATGGCGAGCACTCGATATCGCCTACGGATATGTGGATAAGTAACAGTGCAGGGCCGCAGCCGACCTGGATAAAATATGAATTCGACAAAGAGTACACACTGCATGAAATGTGGGTGTGGAACTCTAATCAGTCGATTGAGCCTTCTTTTGGTTTCGGTATGAAGAACGTAACGGTTGAGTACTCGCTTGATGATATTAACTGGATGCAGCTGGAGGGCGTATCTGAATTTAAACGGGCTAACGGCTTGGGTGATTATACCCACAATACCATAGTTGATTTCAATGGTGTTGTGGCAAAATATGTCAGGATTACCGCTAATAGCAATTGGGGCGGCATATTACTTCAATATAGTTTAAGCGAGGTTCGGTTCTTCTATATTCCGGTTCAAGCAAGGCTGCCACAGCCGACTTCCGGAGAAACAGGTGTAGCCCTCGATGCAGTCCTTAGCTGGCGGGCAGGAAGAAAGGCAGCGGTGCATGAACTTTACTTCAGCAGCGATAGGGAAGCTGTAATAAATGGAACAGCTCTTCTCGATACAGTCAGTCAAGGCAGCTACAATCTCAGTCCTCTTGGGCTTGAATTGGGAAAGACTTATCACTGGAAGGTTAATGAAGTCAATGAGGCTGATGTTCTGAGTGTTTGGGAAGGTGAGGTTTGGAGTTTCACAACGCAAGAGTACCTTGTAGTGGAGGACTTCGAAAAGTATGATGATGCCTGCAACAGGATATTCTATACGTGGGTTGATGGATTCGGTCATTCCGGCGACCCAGATTGTAGTGTTGAACCTTACGGCGGCAATAGCACCGGCTCGACGGTAGGTAATTTTAATGCCCCATTTGCTGAGCGAACCATCGTTCATGGAGACAGGCAATCAATGCCCTTTGAGTATAACAACACATCTGCCCCTTATTATTCGGAGACCCAGCGTCAATGGGCTGTTGCACAGGATTGGACTAAAGGTGGCGCCGCTTCACTTGTAGTATGGTTCTATGGTGACGCCGGTAATATCCCTGAGGGACTTTATGTTGCAGTGGAGGATAGTGCCGGTGAAATTAAGGTTATGGGTCACTCTCAGGCGGCGGCGATACAGACGGCCAGTTGGCAGCAGTGGAATATTCCGCTAACGAGCTTTGCCGGGGTAAATATAGCAAGCGTTAAGAAGATGTATATTGGCGTAGGCAACAGAACCAATCCAGCGACCGGCGGCACAGGCAAATTATACATTGATGATATTGGATTGTATTAGGAAGAAGTAGAGGGAAAAGTCATGTGTAGAAATTTGATTTTTTTGATTTCTTTTATTATGGTGTTGAGCCTGTCGGCAAGTCTCCAGGCGGCTGTGGTTACCTTCCACACCGCGGAACCAACGCCGGGTCCATACGATATATATAACTTCGTCGGTGCAACCCGAGACGCAAACAACGTCGGGACGACTCCGTATGATAGCTGGCTCAATGATGAATGGACTTATATAGCGCTCGATCGTGCTGCCCATGGGCAAACCTTCGTGACAGGCAGCAGCAATCCCGTATATCTGCTTACCGGTTTTTGGATCCAGCATGTAGGATACACTGAGAATACGGCCAGTGGTACAAATAATAATGGTACATGGTATTCAATGCCGCTTAACAGCAGATTTGGAATTCGTATAACAGACCCCGCTGCTTCCGGCACGGCGGGTTTCGTGCTGGGCAGTGAAACCTACACAGTAACACGTAATGAGGCCAATGTCCTGCCTGCGAGTGGCTCAAACTCTGCGAACGGGACAGGCACATGGATTCACTTTGTTTTGGATACGCCGATTCCTGTTGCAGCAAACAAGACATACGGATTTGATGTTGTCAGTATGACCGGCAATCCAAATATGTTCTTTGAAATATTGGGTATAAAAGACGACTCTCCAGATCCTCCGGGGAATCCTTACCCCGCCGGCACAGCTTATAGGAGTGGTGCGAGCGGCAAAGGTAACAATGTATTAACTGTGGCTCCTGGTGACCGTGTATTTGTTGTTGAATTAGTTGGAGCGCCTCCAATAAGAGCCTCTATTCCAAATCCGGCTGATAAGGCGATTGCTGTGCCGCAGGATGCAGACCTTAGCTGGGTGCCCGGAGCGTATGCCAAAAAACACGATATCTATTTCGGCACCAATTTCAACGATGTGAGTGATGCTACCACTGCCACACCGTGGCAGATTTATAAAGAACGCCAGGACGCTAATAGCTTCACCCTTGCCGCTCTTGCTCCTAACACAACCTATTATTGGCGGATAGATGAGGTCAGGGCCGATGGAACGACGATAGATAGAGGTGACGTCTGGAGCTTTACGACTGAGCCGAGCAAGGCCTGGGACCCCGCCCCTTACGATAATGAGATTTGTGTCTTCATCGACGCCAATTCAAACCTTAGCTGGAACACCGGCTACAATTCAACTCAAAGTATAGTGTACTTCGGCACCAGCCCGGATGTTCTGGAACTTCAGACAACAATAATGCACACCGAAGGCGTAGAACGCGAAAGCTTCTCCGTGACGGGCCTTATCAACGACCAGGATTATTACTGGCGTGTTGACGAGATCCAGCCGGACTCCGTTACTGTTACAGGTGATATCTGGCACTTCAGAACGATACCCATCATACCGGTGTCTGACCCTACTCTTGTCGGCTGGTGGAAGTTTGATGAAGGCCCGGGCAAAGCCATTGACTGGTCAGGACTAAACCAGCATGGCACCATCTATGGCGGCGCAGAGTCGGTAGCTGGATATGATGGAGGAGCAATAGACTTCGACTATGTTGATGACTATGTTGAGCTGCCTATCGGTTCGACTATAGCTATGCTGAACAGTATGACTATTGCTACATGGGTGAACTTTCCAGGTACCGGCGAGACATTCCAGCGAATCTTCAATTTCGGTTACAATGATGCGACTATCTACATGTACCTAACACCTAACAATGGTAGCGGGGCACCGCGTTTTGCAATTACTACGACCGGTGCTGCTGGCGAGTCAGGGGTCGATGCTCCTAATGTACTTTCAAACGACTGGCATCATGTGGCAGTAACCATCAGTGAGGCAAGCCATGTCATAGAGCTTTACATTGACGGCTCCGTCGTTGTAACGGGCCCCACGCAGACCCTGCCGGCAGAACTTGGCAATACCACTTACAACTGGCTCGGTAGATCGGATGATTGGGTCCCGCCTAATCCGTACCTTATTGGCTCTTTGGATGATTTCCGCATCTACAACTATGTACAGACGCAAGAGGAGATTTCCAAGACTGCCAGAGGCGGCTCACTACTTGCCTGGAACTCCAAGCCAGCTAATGGAGCAGTAACGGATGTAGAAAAAGCGTTGCCCCTTAGCTGGTCGCCCGGAGATGAGGCTGTACAGCACAATGTGTATTTCGGCACTGATTACGCTGCTGTAGAGGCCGCCGATGCGTCCGATACCACAGGCATATATCGAGGCCAGCAGGATGCTAACAGCTACACACCACCTGAAGGTGTTGAACCCGGCCAGACTTACTACTGGCGGATCGATGAGTTCAATACCGATACAACTATTAGCAAAGGCAGAATCTGGAGCTTTACTGTCGCTGATTATCTTATTGTAGATGATTTTGAAGACTATGAGGATATCGACAATAGGATATTCGATGTATGGGTGGATTACTTTGTGAATAACACCGGCATGACCGTGGGTTACTTTGATCCCCCGTATGCTGAGCAAACTATAGTTCACGACGGCTCTCAATCAATGTATATGCGTTACGACAACGATGGTACCGTCAACGAGGGCACTGACTATGAACAGAGCGGTACTTTACTTTATTCCGAAGCCGAACGCACCTGGGAAATTCCTCAGGATTGGACCAGAAAAGGTGTTAATTCCCTGACTCTGTGGTTCAGAGGCATACCGGCATCTGTCGGCAGCTTTACAGCCGGGCCGCCGATTACAATGACCGCTGCCGGCGCGGATATCTGGGGTACGGCTGACGAGTTCCACTTTGCTTACAAAAGTCTCTCCGGCATCGGGAGCATAACAGCGAGGGTGGTCAGCGTCAGTAACACCGACCCGTGGGCCAAAGCCGGAGTGATGATTCGCCAGACGCTGGAACCCGATTCCGTGAATGTTATGATAGCCGTCACACCGGGTAATGGAGTTACCTTCCAGAACCGTAGTTCAACAGGTGTCGATAGCGTGTCAACTGTACAAGCTGGCATTACCGCTCCACAATGGGTGAGATTGACTCGCAGCGGCAATAACTTTACAGCCGAGTATTCAACTAATGGAACAACTGACTGGCAGATGCTGGGTGTACCGATAACAATACCCATGCTTGCGGATGTCTATGTGGGCTTATGCTTAACCAGCCACAACGTCAACGCAACCTGCACAGCGGAATTTTCCAATGTTACCCTGCCCACCTCAGTTACAGGCCAGTGGCAGTCGCAGGATATCGGCATAGAGAGTAATATTGGTGAGCAGCTTTATGTAGTTTTAGAAGATAGCACCGGCAGCAGTGCAGTGGTCAAACATCCTGACCCTGCTGCAACAACCATAGGCACGTGGACGGAGTGGAATATACCGCTTACGGATTTTGCTGGCGTAAATATGCAGGCTGTCAACAAGCTTACTATTGGTGTTGGTGACAGGAGTAATCCACAGCTTGGTAGTGCAGGTAATTTGTACATAGATGATATTGGGCTGAAACTCCCAAGCCAGTAGAATAAACAGGGAGTTCGGCCCCAATAATCGGGGATGGACAAGTTTTGGGCCTATACCGCTTGATTTGGTATAGGCCCTGATTTTTTGTATTCGGTGTGTGCCTTATTTATTGACGAACCAACTTTTCGATAGCCACGCCCAGCGCAGGGCGAGGGGGCAGTTCCGGCATTGAATTCAGCTTTCATTCAATGCAATTTTCAGGACGTCATTGGTGTTCTTAGCGAATATAAACTTGACACCTTTTTGGGCTTCTTTGGGGACTTCCGGCAAGTCTTTTTTGTTTCTTTCTGGGAGGATAACGGTTTTTATGCCGGCGGGGAAGAATTTTTTCCGTGATGAGGACCTTTTTAATCTCAATTAAAAGGAGGACTATTATGAATAGAAAATTGATTAGTCTACTTTCTTCTGTTTTATTTTTTGGGCTGTCTGGATCAGCCGCCTGGGCTCAGGAAAATCAGATTATAAATGGCGAATTTACCAATGAACTCGATTCATGGGGGATATACAATTACCTAAATGGTGCTACTGCTAATGGTTTCAGCGTGGAAGTGGTGCAGGATGCCGGTTTATCAGGAAGAAACGCGGTAATGATAGATATTACCAACGCCTCCTCAGTATCGAGTATAGGAATTGCTCAGTCAGGTCTAATTGTTGAGTCGGGTGTAAGCTATCATATTGGATTTATAGCCAAAGCAGAGCAAGACAGAGAAATGGTGGTGTTACTACAGGCTAATATTAATAATCAGTCTTGGCCGACTTATTTGAATGATTCCAAAACGGAATCGCACGAAGATTTCTCTTGACATAGGCATATTAAGTTTAATATAAAAGGGATAGCTTCGCAAAATAGTATTATAACATGCGCGATAGGATTTTTAAAGCATTGAGGCAATACTATAATGTATTATCTCAGGTGCGGGGTTTCGTTTATTTTCTGTTACTAAATTAAGTTTAAATTCATTGTAAAGCCATATTGAGTTTTGCTTACCTGACGGAATCCAGCCGGACTCTGCTACTATTACAGGTGATCTCTGGCACTTTAAAACAATACCAATCATACCTATTACTGACCCTACTCTTGTCGGCTGGTGGAAGTTTGATGAAGGACCGGGCAAAGCCATTGACTGGTCCGGCTTGAACCAGCATGGTACTGTCTACGGCGGCGCAGAATCCATAGCTGGATATGATGGAGGTGCAATAGACTTCGACTATGTTGATGATTATGTGGAGCTGCCTATCGGTTCGACTATAGCTATGCTGAACAGTATGACTATTGCTACATGGGTGAACTTTCCAGGTACCGGCGAAACATTCCAGCGAATCTTCAATTTCGGTTACAATGATGCGAGTATTGGTATTGGTATTGCTTTCGAGTAGCTAATAACTCGTCCTACGCAGCGGACTTAGTAGAGTAGCATCGACTCTGGTTGTTTTCAACAGCAGTAATTGCGGAGTGGCTGCAACTCTTGAAAGCCATGGGGCGATGGAAAAGCTGAGACTGATGGCTGAAAACCCGTCATCAGTCTCTTTTTTTAGACTCTCCTATAATATAAAAAACGGTTTTGTCCATTCCCACGCCAAAACAGTAATCTTAGTGCAAGAGCTAACTTGCCGGAACTCACTTCCACTTGCCTCTTAAATCTATAATAGAGCTTCCTGCTTATAGTCCGGAATTGAATCCGGTTGAGAATTTGTGGCAATATCTTCGTAGTCATTATTGGTCAAATTGCAGCTATGATAGCTATAATGATTTGTGTGAGGTTGCTTGTGAGTCTTGGTCCGTCTAAGCCGGATTTGTCTTGATACAGAGCTTATTCGTAGTATATGTCGCTGCTCCTATGTCGAGCGTAATAATTTATTATGATTGGTTATTACCAGAAGAAACCGGGGGAATTTCCATATCGAGGCACTGCAACACCACTTTCAACATCCGGATTGAAATGCCTCCATTCTGTATGGCCATCCAAAAAGCCAATGTTCCCACCGAGAGGTTCTTCGTCGCTCTTCAAATGGCTTGTTTGATCGTACACTTGACTTTGACCATAAATACCTCCCGCAACCTGGCCGAAATTACGCCCATACAGAGTGCCGCTTTGAGGCATGCCCATTATTGAATCAATACACAATTCTCTACTAGCTGGCTGTTTCTCCTGATTTGTCTTTAACCATATCTTTTGCTCGCTGTCATACCCATAGCGTACAATTTCCGGTCGTGAATCTGTTGTCGTCTGTAATACGTAGCAATATCCAGACACAATAAAGCTACCACCAGTGTAGTTCGTGAACCTTTTTCCGCTCCACGATTGGTTGTTAAACAACCAGAACAAGTCATTGTACTTTTGGTGGTTAGTGTTCGACGGACAATAGAATATCTCTCGCGTCATACCGCTATCGAGCATGAAGTGTACCGTATTGATTGCAACATCCTGCAGCCAGCTTCCGGCTGTTGAGGGCAATGGCAGCTTTGAACTATTTTCATCTGCATACATGGTCAAAGCGTATAAGTGCTGACGAATACGCATTGCACAGGATTTTTGTCTGGCTTGTTCTTTCACTCTTCGCAGAGCAGGTAGCAGTATTGCCATTAAAATAGCAATTATTGCTATAACAACAAGCAATTCAATTAAAGTAAAGGCTCTTCGTTTCACCATGTTTCGCCTTCCTTCTATATCAGAATAGGCAAAAGCTACAATATCTGGTCTCTGAAAGGACATAACATAAGGAGAAAATCCTCTAATTTATCATAAAAATTATTATACCAGTCTTATTATTAAGGTCAATTTTTTTTTATTTTTTTTACACAGAGATAGCTCACATCCTCACAAACGAGGTGTGCATCAGATAGCTAATGGTTGCATTGGTACCAGTTTAGGCCTATTAAACCTGGGGTTTAATGACTTAGCCATTAAATACCCCTGATTTTCATTAACCGGGGGTTTTTCTTTTTCAGGTCAGCCCAAATTGATAAGCTTTTCCGATAGGAGGGTATCTGCGGAAGCTAAACCGGCAAAGCTCAGAAAAAATTAAATCATTTATTCTTTTCAGGGGATAGATGCTTCTTGAATATATAAAAAATTTAAAATTTTGCTTGAAATTGTGGTATGGAGTCTGGTATAAATTATACAGAGGAGCTTCAACGATTTTACTCTTTGAGAGGCAAAATTTTATAGTTTTTTGGAGGGCCTTTAAGTTTTGTATGAACATATCAGGATACTCACATTTCAATTAGCGGTTTATATTTTTAAGAAGGAGGAATATTATGCGTAAGACAAATACTTGAATGGTTTATTTCACTTCGTATAGTTTTTGAAGTGTTTTAGGAGGTAGAATTATGATTAAAAAAGATTTTGTAAGTCTAATAGCTATAATGCTTGTCATTATTTGCGGCGGTCTCAGTCTAACGACGGCAAATGCGTCTTATCCCATCCTAAAGCTGGATATCGG
>Ga0307435_1001074_pt1 | contig 11620 bp, 11 predicted proteins | sample SalMarWE160470MG_FD_202164 | JGI IMG/M metagenome (GOLD analysis project Ga0307435, IMG submission 202164) | Salt marsh sediment microbial communities from the Plum Island Ecosystem LTER, Massachusetts, United States - WE1604-70 | ecosystem: Environmental > Aquatic > Marine > Intertidal zone >... | reverse complement strand
TATACCGGGGATATCAATTTGGGGGAAGCTATAATCAATTTCGGAACTTAGGAGGCACATGTTAAACTTCGATGATAACGGCTTGATTCCAGCTATTATCCAGGATGTCAGGAATGGTGAAGTCCTGATGCTGGGCTACATGAACAAAGAGTCGCTAAAGCGCACATTAGCCATCAGAGATGTCTGGTTCTACAGCCGCAGCCGGCAGGAATTGTGGCACAAGGGGGAAACCTCGGGCAATTTCCTCAGAGTGAAGTCTATCACCAAGGATTGCGATAGCGACGCCCTTCTTATAGAGGCTGAACCTACAGGGCCGGTATGTCATACCGGCAACCGGACCTGCTTCTTCCAGGAATTGGAGAGCGAAGACACAGCGTAGTAGCCAGTGGAGATATCGTCGCCAGCTCGCTCCCAAAATAGTGGCGAGCGTTTAGCAATGTCATTCTGAGGAGTCCCTCTTCCTCCGCCATTGCGAGGAGCCTTCTCTTTTGTCATTACCAAGGATCCTCACTTTTGTCATTGCGAGGAACGAGATGCCTCGCTTACGCTTCGGAACAGGCTCCGCAATCCTTCCCCTCTGTCTTTGCGAGGCTGACTTTAGTCAGCCGAAGCAATTTCGCAGAGGCTCTGAGATTGCCACGCCCCGACAAGTCGGGGCTCGCAATGAACAGGGTGGGTGGAGGAAAATAGAGCTGACCTCTTTTTCTTTAAACGGAAGGGGGGCAGCTTCACGCTGCCCCCTCATTTTAGTCCTCTACTTGCTTCCGTTGTTGCCAGCCAGAGTAATCTCTACACTGCCGGCCCGGGAAACCAACCTGGCAATCTCATTGAGATTCCTCTCTTGCTCACCGGCAACCAAGCGAGAACATCATATCATTGTTAAAGTTATTATGCTCTTTATGCGCCGCACGGATCGAATGTTCCTGTGCAGTTCGTCGCGCTCCAGCACATCATGAGCCCGCAGGCTACATCTGTGAGGAGAGTGCTTATTTCGGGGAAACCTATATCGAACATGTCGTCAAGTGACGTCCATAAGGTAGCCCCTAGGTCCAAGCCCCACGCTAGCATATCGACTGTCCAGGAAAGGGGACCGGCGGTCCACGGAGCAATGAGGCCCGTGATGGCCTGTATGTCAAGACCCGCGGGCAGTGCGTCTGCTATCATGGGTACCGCAGCCACAACATCCCCTACTAGTTCGATGCCACTCGCGAGGATTGCGAACGGGACTTTAGAATACGTGGCTGGAGGGTCATATGCCGCTACCGCGCCAGGCACCACCGCCATGGTTAGCAGGGCTAGAGCAACACCTATACTGATTAATTTTTTCACCTAAACCTCCTTTATTTTGACTGTTTCAACACTGTCTTACCATCCCGACTTCCCGGGCCCGGGATGATACATGATTTTTATTCTTAAGCTGAGCCCCCGATAAACACCTCCTTTCCGGGCTATTAACCCATTTTGTTCACTGACTTAATTGTGTGCAACAAGACAAATCGCAAATGTTAAGATCTTGTTAATAAAGTATATGCTGCAGGGAACGGCTTGTCAAGTCCTACAAGAAGATTTTACAAAAAATTCTATAAAAAAGTAATAATCTTCCGGGCACACCACACATGTCTTGACAAACTTGTTACGTTAAGGATATTATGTTTTAAATGAGGTTGTTTGAGAATGTAGTTGCCTAATTTATTTTACCCCTTGGTTGGGGAAGAGTTTATTGGGCAACCGAGCCCGATAAACCAGGTAATTACAGAAATGCCCAAAATTGAACGAAAATCAAAATTAAGCAGCCTCTTTTAAATAGAAGAAAGGTGGTAACAGTTTAGTTTTCCTAAAACGGCGCATATTCGCCATATGCTATAGTTTCATCCGATCACACTTTTTTTGAAAAGACTTACCTGTTACGAGATTTGAGAGTGCGCATGAATCGAATACGGGCTGCCCTTATAGCGGGGCTTTTGTTGTTGATGCTGATATTGCCCCAATTGGCTCTGGCCGCTGGGCCAGAGATAACAAGTGTCGTTGTGCTGGACTACACCTCTACTACCGCTACCATCTTCTGGACTACCAATACTACCAGTGATAGCCGAGTGAATTACGGCACCACTCTATTGAGCCAGACTGAGTACGATAGCGCTGAGGCCACGACCCACTTCATAGTCCTCACAGGCTTAACGCCGGGCACAAAATACTACTTTGAGGTCGAATCTACCGATACCTTCGGAACTTCCACTGATGATAATGACGGCGCATATTATTCTTTCACAACAGAAGCCGTAACAGCGTATTCCATTACCCTTGACTCTGTTTGTGGGGTCTGCGGCGAACTGATCGATGTAGGGGTCTGTGGCGAGGTGATTGGAGTAGAGGCGCTCGTTGCAGCGGCCGGTACCTATCATATCTGCTGGGATTCTCGCTCAGCAGCGGGTGTTGTAGAGTCATTTACAGCAACCGGGCCTGGAAGCCATACCCTCGCGTTCTATATGCCCGAGGCTACGAAGGGCATTCATACGGTCTATTTGACAGACAACGCTTATGCCGAAAAAGCTAAGGCTGAATTTGAAGTCGCCCCTTCCGTAAAGATTGACCCCGAGGAGGGACCGGTGGACACGGAAGTAACTCTCAACTGCTATGGTTTGACCGCCTCGCAGGACATCCGGGTTACCCTCTTCCAGGGCGAGGTACAGAAGGGCGAGGTAAAGACGGGTAAGGCTGATGCCAAGGGTAGCTGGCCGATATCTTATACCATCCCGGCCACCCCCGCCGGTGGCTATACCTTTGAGGTCGAAGGTAAGGAAGGGACGGTGTGGGTAAATTGGGTGAGCAAATATTTTGAGGTGACCCCCAAAATCACTGCCACGCCAAGTTCGGGGACGGTTGGGCAGACGATTAAGATAGATGGTACGGGCTTTGCCAGTGAAGAAGAGGACATTGAGGTTACCTTCGATGGGGAGGTTGTGAAGCCAAGCACCTATCCCGATGTTGATGAGAATGGCTCCTGGAGTGTCGTTATCGCTGTTCCTCCTCTCCAGAGCGGCACCTATGCCATTGACGCCTCAGGAATGTTGACCAGGGCTCGTGATGTACCTGATGTTGAGTTCATCTTGAGCCCCGGAATATGGGTTGAGCCGGGTTTGGCTTATGTTGGTGATACGATTACCGTTACCGGGGGTGGTTTCGAACCTGAAGAAACGGGCATTAAGGTTTACTTCGAGGGGACAGTTGTTGCTACTGGTATCACCGCTGGGAAAGAGGGTAGTTGGGAAACCTCTTTTGCTCTGCCGACCAGTACCTTTGGCGGCCATACTGTCTCGGCTTCTGGTGACATAACCAAGCCCGCTGTGACGACTACCCTCAACATTAAAGCCAAAATAGAAGGACTCAGTCCTGTTGAGGGAGCTCCCGGCGACTCCGTTAGCCTCACCGGCAGCGGTTTTAGCGGTAATAAGAAATTAACGGTGACTGTTGGTGGGGTTGCCGTGCCAGGGAATATGCAGACTCAGACCAACGGCAATGTTAACATTACTTTCCGAGTGCCAAAAGGAAGCCCTGAGGGCGAACAGACGGTGGTGTTGACTGATGAGGATGGAGCTACTGACTCAGTTGATGCCTTCACGGTAAAGAAGAAAACCCTATCTACAACTCCGCTGCCCATCTCGCCCAAGGACAGCACACTAAGGTCAGGAGAGGTAACCTTCAAATGGCAAGGGGTAACCGGTGACACCGGTTATACTTACACCCTGGAGATAAACACAACCGCTGGTTCTGGAAACATCTGGTCTAAGTCAGGTATTGCGGAAAGCAGCTACACACTGACTGACACAGAAACTGTGACAGAAACTTTGTCCAAGGGGACGTACTACTGGCGGGTTAAGATAGTAGACGATTATGGCAACGAAAGCGCCTGGTCTGATTATAGCGAGTTCACGGTATCGCCGATTCCAACCTGGGTATGGGTAGTAGTGGGGGTGGTAGTGCTGGTCGGTCTCATGGTCGTGGCCTATCGAGAAACAAAATTCAAGGTAACAGAATAAGCCAGCCCGTTAAAATTTTCTCCCGGTTCTGCAATAACACTTGCAGTCGGGAAGGTTATTAAGTTGGGGGGAAAAATTGATTGTGCGTAACCGCATAATCTCGTATGAAATTCTCCAAAAAGAGCAAGGCGAATTTTCCCCGGCACACTAAGGAGTGTGGGGTGATATGATTGGCTGTTTACTGCTCGTCCCAATCGCAGCGCTTTTGGCGCTGATGGGTGTGTACATGACTAGTATGATGGCTTTTTTTGGAGCTCTGGGCACAGCCATGGGTGTGTATATGGCTGTTATGGCATCTTATTTTACGGCTTTCTTCATTATAATGTTCGGATGAGTCTATGTTAAAGTGTATATGGGGCGCAATGAAAAAGAGCAAGGCGAATTTTTCCCGGTGCGCTAAGGAGAGCGGGGCGATATGAGCTGTTTAGCGCTCCTCTTGCTAACCGCGGTTATCACCTACTTCGGTGCAACGATAGCCTTTTTCCTGGCTGCCGGGATGATCCCTCTAGCTATTTTATCTTTGGTGCTGGTACCGTTAGCTATTCTTTTCACGTGGCGCATTATCTATCCCTGGCTGGTGCGGATGGGAAGGTGGGCAGCTCAACTCAAAAACCTCATCTTCCTTGCCATTGTGCTGATAGCCGTAGGTTATGGCCTGGGTTATATTATTGATGTTCCAAATTTCACAATACCACTAGTAGGAATAACGGCACCAGTCACAGTCCTAATCCTTGGAGCGCTCTTCCTCTTCCTGCTCTTACTGGCCATAGCGGTATGGCTGGTGAGGCTATGGCGCCGCGGCTGGCCCACTGTGAGAAATTTCTTCTGGGACATCTGGTTTCGTACTGTTGCCTTGTTCTGGAAAATACTACTGGGGATTCCTCTAGGTATAACCTGGTTTCTCTACCATCCCCCTCTACGCTGGCTAATAGCAGCCCTCCTGTTTTACCTCAGGGGGATTTCAGCCGCAGTAGCCTGGCTTTTGTACAACCCGCCCTTGAGGAGTATAACAATTGCCGTCCTTTTCGTTACACGGTTAATCGCTCGACCCACAGCCTGGCTTATATACAACCCACCAATACTCTGGGTTATACAATTTGGGCTCTTCATCCTCAGGCTGATAGCCCGCTCCGTCAGCACCATAATTTATGGTATTGTGTCGTGGTGGCCTATCACGGGCGTCAAAGGAACACTAAGGAAAGGGCTAAACGTTGAGAGTAAGTCCTATCAAGACTACAAGTATGCCTAGGATGACGGTAGCGGCGCCACCCATCAAGCCGGCGACGTCCATATGAGCAAAGACTCGGATAAATACTTCCTGTACAGAGGCTGCCATTCGGGCGTTAAGCTAACTTCCGATATTGAATCCTATCAGAACTACAAGTATGCCCAAGATGACAGTAGCGGCGCCGCCTAGCAAGCCAGCGACGTCCATATGAGTAAAAACGCGGCCAAATATCTCCTTGCCAAAAGCCGCCCTTCGGGACGTTAAGCTACCTGGTTCCTCAGGAGATTCCGGCGCCATCTCAGTGGAGTCCCTATCAAACATGGGCAATACCAATTTTCTCCACTCACGCGACTCCCGATAGATTACACCGGCTATTATTATGCCCACGATAATCAAAAAAATCCCTAAGACTAGCACCGCTGTAGATAGACCAACGTCAGCTATGTCAACTGGCGCGGGGTTAGCTGTGCCCATTTTTCACCTCCTTTTCCCATCAAGTTCATTTAATAATCCTCGCTCAGGGTGGTAATTAAACAATCTGCCGTCAGGCGAGTCTCAATTTATTTTAGCGTAGCATAGCTACTGCATTGTGTCAATAGTTCTCTTTTGTCGGGAGAGTTATGCTAAAATCCAGCAAGAGTCCATATGATAAGTGCTAACGAACTGAAATATTGGGTAGCTTTTTCCGGGATACCCGGGATTGGCCGGGTACGGATTTCCCAGTTAAAAGAGTACTTTGGCAGTTTACAGGATGCCTGGAAAGCCCCCGAAGGCAAACTAAAGCAAGCAGGACTAGATTCACGAAGCACAGATGCCCTGGTGACCCTACGTCCGAGAATCTCCCTGGACACCGAGATGGAAAAACTGGAACGCTACAAGGTAAAGGCGTTTATCCATGAGGACCCTCTGTATCCTTCGAGATTAAAGGAAATTTATGATTATCCCCCGGTGCTTTATGTGAGGGGTAGTCTCCCAGCCGAGGACGAGCCTTGCCTGGCCATAGTCGGTACCCGTCGTCCCACCATCTACGGGAGGCAGGTAACTGAGGAGATTGTAGCCAACTTAGCCCGCAGTAAAATCACTATTGTCAGTGGATTAGCCCGAGGGATTGACTCTGTGGCTCATCGGGCTGCTCTGGATGCCGGGGGCAAGACTGTAGCTGTGTTTGCCTCCGGTCTGGATATCGTCTATCCCGGGGAAAATGCCAAACTGGCTCAAACTATTATGGAACATGGCGCTCTGGTCAGTGAATATCCCTTAGGCGTCAAGCCTAGGCCTGAGAACTTCCCGCTCCGCAATAGAATTATGAGTGGCTTGAGTCTGGGGGTGCTGGTGGTGGAAGCTGGAGAAAGGAGTGGGGCTTTGATCACGGCCCATCAGGCAGTGGAACAGAATCGAGAGGTATTTGCTATTCCGGGCAGCATCCTCTCACCGGCCAGCCAGGGAGCTAACCGTCTTATTCAAGAAGGAGCCAAGTTAGTTTGCAATTACACTGATATTCTCCAGGAACTAAACCTGACCATTGTAGTCCAGCAAGCAGAAATTAAGGAATTCCCCCCGGCTGACGAGGTTGAATCCGCTATACTAAAGCAATTGAGTTCCGAGCCCAGTCATATAGATGAAATTTGCCGCCGCAGCGGTTTGACTATGCCGGAAGTAAGCAGCACTCTATCGATGCTGGAGTTAAAGGGGATAGCCAAGCAAGTGGGAAGTATGAACTATGTGCTGGCTCGGAGGAATTAAGGCAAGGTAAATCATGGCAAGTAAATTAGTTATCGTCGAATCTCCAGCCAAAGCAAGGACGTTAAATAAAATTCTCGGACGCAGCTATAGTGTAAAAGCATCTGTGGGGCATGTGCGTGATTTGCCCAGGGCAAGCCTCGGGGTAGATATAGACAAGGGTTTCATCCCCAAGTATGTCATTCCAGTGGGTAAGAAAAAGATAGTTGGCGAAATCAAAAAGGCAGCTAGTAAGGCTAGTTCTATCTACTTGGCTACTGACCCTGACCGCGAGGGAGAGGCAATTTCCTGGCACCTAGTACAAGCAGCCAAGCTGGAAAAGAATGATATACCCATTCAGCGCGTAGTTTTTCAGGAAATAACCAAGGACGCAGTTCAAGAGGCCTTCCAAAGTCCCCGCTCTATTGATATGAACCTAGTGGATGCCCAGCAAGCCCGTCGTATCCTCGATAGACTTGTGGGCTACAAGCTGAGTCCGCTCTTGTGGAGAAAGGTGCAGAGGGGACTTTCCGCAGGCAGAGTTCAATCGGTGACTGTCAGGATGATTGTTGACCGCGAGCGGGAGATTCAAGACTTTATTCCCCAGGAGTACTGGATTATGGAAGTTGAGCTAGCCCTGCCTGAAGGAAAGGAAGCGAGTTTTAAAGCCAGGCTGTTTGCCCTAGCCAATGGCACCAAGCTGGATATTGGCAATAAAGATGAAGCAGAAAGGGTTACCGCTGACTTAGAAAAGGCTGAATATGCAGTTAAGGCGGTGGTAATTAAACAGGTAGCTCGTCAGCCGGCCCCGCCTTTTATCACGAGCACCTTGCAGCAAGAGGCCTGGCAGAGGCTGCACTTCACCGCCGGGCGAACTATGGCTATTGCCCAGCAACTTTACGAAGGCTTGCCCTTGGGCAGGGAAGGCTCGGTGGGACTTATTACCTATATGCGCACCGATTCTACCCATGTGGCTGCCTCTGCCGTAAGCGAGGCGAGGGAGTTTATCGGCGAGAAATACGGAGCCAAATTTCTCCCACCAAAGCCACGTAGTTTTGCCAGGAAAGTGAAGTGGGCCCAGGAAGCTCACGAGGCAATTCGGCCCACCAAAATTTACCGCCAACCAGAGCAACTCAGGCCATTTCTTAATCCAGCTCAGCTAAAGCTCTACGAGCTTATCTGGAAGCGCATGGTCGCCAGTCAAATGTCAGCAGCTTTATACGACACAATCAACGTGGAGATAGAGGCAAGCAATGCTGCTGCCGGCGAAGCGATTGGGTCCCCAAAGAGTTCGCCAAATTTTTTGGGTGAAAAACAACCTCAAGGATATCTACTCAAAGCAAGTAGCTCTGTGGTTAAATTTCCTGGTTTTATGGGTGTTTACAGCGAAGGCAAGGATGAAGATGAACGAGGGGAAAGATTTATTTCCTTGCCCAAGCTGAGAATTGGAGATAAATTGATTTACCTGGGAATCCTTCCCGAACAATGTTTTACCCAGCCGCCACCTCGCTACACTGAGGCCACATTGATAAAAGCGCTGGAGCAGAAAGGAATCGGACGCCCCAGTACCTATGCCCCTATCCTGTCCACCATTCAGGAGAGAGATTACGTTAACAAAGTCGATGGCAAATTCCACCCCACGGAACTAGGGATAACTGTCAACAAAATCTTGGCTGAGCATTTCCCTAAAATCGTCGACCCTAGTTTCACGGCTCAGATGGAAGAACAACTAGACGAAATAGCTAATGGTAAATATGAATGGATAGCTGCTTTGCAGGAATTTTATCCCCCCTTCCAAGATATGTTGGATAAAGCTTGGATAAATTTAGAAAAGGTCAACATGACCCAAGTGAGCGAAGAGACATGTCCCAATTGCGGTCGCCCCATGGTCATAAAGGTCGGGCGTTTCGGTAAATTTCTCGCCTGTAGCGGCTATCCCGACTGTAAAACAACCATGCCCTACGCAGTTAAAACCGGGGTTTCTTGCCCCAAATGTGGCGGCGAACTCGTGAAAAGAGTCAGTAAGAAGAAGAAGGTATTTTATGGGTGTAGCAAGTTTCCCAAATGCCAATTCGCCGTAAACCGCAGGCCAATAGCTCAGCCTTGCCCTGGCTGTGGCAATCTTTTAGTACAATACAGAGAGGGTTGGGCTAAATGCGTGGCTTGCCAGCATAAAGTAAAACTATCTGGCCTGGAGAAACAAAAAGAGGGGGTAGCCTTATGAAAATTCTAGTTATCCATGGACCAAATTTGAATATGCTGGGCAAAAGAGAAAAATCACTTTACGGAGAAAAGACCTTGGGCGAAATCGATGCCCTGCTGAAGAAAGAAGCCCAGGCCTTAAATGTCGAAGTGGTGACATTTCAGTCTAATCATGAAGGGGCGCTCATAGATTTTATTCAAGAGCAAACGGATTCCGCCCAGGGCATAATAATTAACCCTGGTGCCCTCACCCACTACGGATTTTCTCTGCTCGATGCCCTGGTTGACAGCAAATTACCGGTAATCGAAGTCCATTTATCAGATATTTACCACCGTGAGGAGTGGCGTGCCAAGTCTGTGATTGCCCCTATAGCTGAAGAGCAGATAATTGGCTTGGGCTGGAGAGGATATATTACTGCCTTGCAAGTCTTGGCCGGCAAGCTGAAGGGAGAGGCTTAGTGGTCAGAATTTTAAGCAGGAGACTTTATCTGAAAGTGGCAAAAAGGGGCCCTTCTTCTGACATTCTCAGGATTGGCGTTTCTTAAAATCTTCTAGGTCAAGCGTATTTATGAAATCCTTATATGCTGATAGCCCTTTCAGCTCTTGTTCATCAACTTTACCTTCGGGTTTGCCCGTTTCCTCATCAAGTATGATGCCCGCTTTTTCTAACACCGATTCTTCAGCATATATTGGTGCTCTAACTCTTACAGCCAAGGCCAAAGCATCGCTAGGTCGAGAATCAATATCTAATGCACCACCATCAATGCTGAGAGCAAGTCTGGCATAGAAAGTATCTTCCTTAAGTCCACTTACCACGATATACTCAACTGAAGCCCCCAAGGTAGAAATTACAGATTGCAACAAATCATGCGTCAAAGGGCGAGATAGCTCGACATTTTGCAGCTTTACGGCAATAGCATCTGCTTCAGCAGGACCAATCCAAATAGGTAGATAACGATTAGTTCCCTTCTCCTTTAAAATCACCACCCGTTGATAATTCATCAAGCTAACCCGGATGCTGTCAATCGTCATCTCTACCATGCTACGCCTCCTTTGTAGTGTTTATTTTACCCCCATAATCCTAATTAATCAATGAGCACAAGTCAACTATCCAGGCTCAAAAATTAAGTTTCTTTCCAGATTGCTATAAATTCTCAGACATTAGATAATTATTGCGGGGGGCCATGACAAAACTTATCCTGGCAAGACACGGTGAAACCGTGTGGAATATAGAGAAGATATATCGGGGTAGAACGGATGTAAATCTGGACGAAGTGGGCATTAAGCAGGCAGAGCTATTGGGCAAATATTTAAGCAATTGGGAATTAGAGGCTATTTATTCCAGCCCTTTAAGGAGGGCGCTAGACACAGCAAATATTATTGCCCATTATCAGAAAATTGGCGTACATATTGTCGAGGGCCTTATAGATTTCGATTATGGGGAATGGCAATCTCTGCCAGAGCAAGAAGTGAAGAGGCTATATCCGGCCCTCCTCAATGAGTGGCACAGTAATCCTCACAAGGTAAAAATGCCCGGCGGGGAGAGCCTGGAAGATGTGAGAAGGAGAGCTATCGAGGTAGTTAACGATGTCCTTTCCAAATATCAGGGGAGTGTAGTATTGGTATCGCATAGGGTTGTGAACAAAGTCCTGATATGCTCCTTACTGGAACTGGACAACTCACACTTCTGGAATATCAAGCAGGATGTTGGTGGAATCACGATTTTCAATTATGAAGATGGACGTTTCGTCTTGGCCAGGCATAACGATACTTCATATCTGAGAGAGTTGCAAAAACCCGTACTTGATGATTTTTAGGCGCGCCTAGAGGGATTTGAGCTCACATCCCCCGTTCCTCCGATAGCTGTTTGCATCTAATAAGTCAGGTAGAATTCGTCCGAAAAAAAGGGTACCTTAACCCCCTCCGCTTTTCAAGAAATCGTGCGTACTACCGGGCATAGATCTCTTTATTCATGTCCCCTTGAACCGAGTGAAGTGATACCGACATGCTCGGTATGCTGCTGCCGTTACTCACTAAGAGGGATGCCTTGCTGACTTATGCCATTTTCAGTTCTGAAGTGCAGTTCGGGCAGCGACTGGCATTAATAGGAATAGAGGTAAAGCAGTAGGGGCATTCTTTCGTTGCCGGTGCCGCTTCCTCTGCCTTTTTGCGAGCTTGCATCCTGGCAACCGGACGCACGATGAAAAAGAAGACGACTGCTGCTATTATCAGCAAGTTAACAACAGCATTTATGAAGAGCCCGTAGTTGATTGTAACTGCCCCGGCAGCCTGGGCATCAGCCAGAGCAGCATATGGCCCGGGAACTAAACCTTCTTTAAGGACGACGAAGAGGTTGATGAAATCAACGTCGCCCAAGGCGAGACCTATGGGTGGCATAATGATGTCTTTAACAAATGAGTTTACGACTAGACCA
>Ga0307435_1001073_pt1 | contig 11628 bp, 8 predicted proteins | sample SalMarWE160470MG_FD_202164 | JGI IMG/M metagenome (GOLD analysis project Ga0307435, IMG submission 202164) | Salt marsh sediment microbial communities from the Plum Island Ecosystem LTER, Massachusetts, United States - WE1604-70 | ecosystem: Environmental > Aquatic > Marine > Intertidal zone >... | reverse complement strand
AAGTTTTATTGGCCGACACTGAAGCCAATCATCGAAGAAATCTGGGCTAATGGCCATCAGGTGCTCTTTTATGCTGAGGGTAATTGGAACGCACATTTGAATGCTTTCGCTGAGCTGCCGGACCAGTCTATTGTTTATCACGTTGACCAGGCTGACATCTTTGAGGTGCACAACATGATTGGTCATAAATTCTGCCTCAGCGGCGGCATACCTAATTGGCTGTTGGCTACCGGCACGCCGAAGGAGGTGCGCGGCTATTGTAAAAAGGTAATTGACGGCGTAGCAGGTGACGGCGGCTATATTATGGACGCCAGCGCTATCGTCCAGAATGATGCTAAAGTTGAAAACATTAAGGCCATGACCGACTTTACTCGTGAATACGGAGTCTATTAGAAAATGTAAAAATCAAATATCAAAATGTAAAATTAAGGAAGTCATCGCCCCTAAGGGGCGAATCCACAATTTTGATTTTTAATCTTTAATTTTTGCTCTGGGATTGGAGATAGCAAGATGAAAAAAAAGAAGAAAATTAAAAGACTGCCGGGCGTTTGCGTCCCTTGGCAGGAGAAGCTAAAGGAACTACCTAAGATTTCCGGAGATGAGGAGCTTGTCAAAAAGATATGGCAAAACATCGACGCGCTGGGCTACGTTTATATTTGGCAGTGCTTGCTCTCATTTTGAGTCAACAATATGAATTGGTGGAATAATGGAAACTCTCAAGCTATTATACGATTATTTTCCAACAGCGGTTTTTACCGGCAAGTGTCTGGTCTTTATAAGCGAAGACTGGCGTGTCGAGCTTACCGAACATAAAGACAGTGATTTTAGTCAGTCGTCTCGTGAGCCTTCCGTGATACGGGTCAGAATCTTCAAGAAGGCGCTTAACGGAGAGTTTGTGCCGGGCCACTATGAGGACTTCCAGCTTGCTTCAATCGGCGAGCTGGCTGAGCAAATTGAAAAGTATGTGCAATTAGCGGTTGGCGCAAATCTCAGAGAAAATATTGAATAACTCACCAACAAATTGTTCTTCTCTGTTTTCATCTCGATAGCTACAATCTAATCGATGGTAAATTTAGCTGTTCAAAAAGTTGAAGAGGGAATAATCTTTACAGTAAAAGTTTCTCCTGGCAGCAGTTCACCGACACGAATCTGCGGCTTGCTCGGTGAGATGTTGAAGGTTAACGTTGCAGCGGCACCAGAGAAAGGTAAAGCCAACAAATGTTTAATCGACTTTTTAGCTGAACAACTTGGTGTGAAAAAAAATGCTGTTAGTATAATCTCAGGCAGAACCAGCCCAGTTAAGCATGTGCAGGTTTTGGGCATGTCACAAGAAACGTTATTAAAAAAACTGAATCTGGATAAACCAAGTTATTAGCTAATGACTGAAAAAGCAACATTGAAGCTTCAAGAACAGCAGGACGTAACTTCGCTGAGCTATATGCTCAAATTAGCAACACCGGTTATTATAACAACCATATCGTTCACTATTATGCAGTTCGTGGATAGATATATGGTCGCACTGCTGGGAACCGAGGCTTTAGCTGCTATCCTGCCGGCTCAATTTGTAAGTTTCGTACCTGCAAGCTTCGCCATGGGGGCCATCACGATACTCAACACTTTTGTAAGTCAGAGTTTAGGCAGAGGCGCCAAAACAGACTGTTCAAACTATTTCTGGCAGGTGGTATATATAGGCTTTGCTTACTTTATAATTGTACTTGCGACTATGTGGCCAGCAGCACCTTGGATATTCAGAACGATGGGACAGCCTGCTGCGGTTGCTAATTTGGAAGTAATATACTTTAGAATCATGCTTTACGCTAATTTGCTGGTGATTGTTAACTATGCTGGCAATCAGTTCTTTATGGGCATACATCGACCGATTATTACCATGTACGCATCGCTATGCGCACAGGTAGTCAACGTAACAGCGAATTATCTATTGATCTACGGTAAATGCGGCTTCCCCAAAATGGGAATTGCAGGTGCAGGCTGGGGGACATTTGTCGGAATAAGTATTGCTACTGCCATAAATTTATCTGTGTTTTTTGGCAATAACATACATACAACCTTCAAGTCCAGGCGAACTTTCAATGTAGATTTCGGTAAAATATGCGATTTGTTGAAGGTTGGACTTCCAGCCGGCTTCGGATTGATGGTAAACGTGGCGATTTGGGGAGTAATTCTGGTCGGATTGGTAGGTAGAGTCGATGGCGAAGAAGCTCTGGCCGCTACGAGCGTAGCACTATCATACGCGAGCTTCTCTACTATGCCGGTTGTGGGGATAGCGACAGCCTTGACAGCAGCGGTGGGTAAGACAATCGGCCAGGGAAAAAAGAATCTGGTAGGAAAACAAACCAGTATCTGCATGAGAGTAGCATTGCTCTATATGGGTTCGGTAGGACTATGCTTTTTTATATTTAGAGATGCTCTGATGACGTTTTGGTCATCGGATGCTAAAGTAAAAGAGATTGGCGTTAATATTTTGATCTGTGCCGCAATATATCAGGTTTTTCACGCTGCACGCATTGTTTATAGTGGCTCCCTTCAGGGAGCTGGCGATACAATGTGGCTGGCGATTATTTCAGCAGTGGCGTCAGTAGTAGTATTAGGACTCGGTGGTGTCCTTACTGTTATTTTTTTCCCATCTCTTGGGGCCTTGGGACCATGGATCGCAGCTACATTGAGTGTTATTGTTGCAGGGTTGGCTAACCGCTGGAGATTCAAAAGTAATATGTGGATGAAAATCGACTTATTTAAACGGCACGCGCTCGGTGTACCCACCGAGATTGAGATTTAGAGCGCAGTCATTTCTTTCATCGATCTTTTTACTCAACTTGCCGAGTCCAATTTTCGTAGTTGAATATTGCGAATCGCTCCTGTGGTTTGCCAGGTTGCAATACCCAATGGTTTGGATAGTTCAACCTCGATTCGAGTGTCGATGATGCGGCCGGCTGTTTCCACGTCTATTATTTTTTCCTCGTCCAGCCAGGCTTCAATCCTACTGGGCGTTACTCGCACATGGACGTGGTACCATCGTCCATTCTCAAATTTAATAGACTGATAGGTCTCATTTTCGGATGCGTCGTAGTGGTTAAGGCTGGATATTCCGCAAACTGTTCCGCCCCAGCCGCCAAGAATTAACGAGCAGCAGTTGGAATCTACAGGAAAAGTCAAGCCGCAGAAAAAATCGCTGCCTGCGACACGCATTGCCTCAAGATTGATTTCATAGTTCATCCGGACAACCGGTCCAAACCAGGTAACACCGGTCAAGTCATTGCCCCTTTCAAGAAAAATGCTGCCATCTTTGACATAGACGTTTCCCTGGCCACCGAAATCTGTTATTTCCCATTGGTTCAGTGTCCTGCCATCAAAAAGACTGATAGCACCCGGCTTGTGACAACCCGCCGATAAACAGATGTAAAACAGCAGATAACAAAAAATTACGCCCTTGGTAACACCTTGTTTGGTACTTATCATATCCTTCAACCCGGTTTAGGACAGGCTTTTGCCAACATAAAAAATACATTGATAAAAATAACTTGAGGATTTAAAATATTCAATAGTGATTTGCTCGATTTGGGCTTTTTCTGGCCTAATAATCCTGGAAAAAGACAGAACAAATAGGAGCTATCTGCCGATAAGGTTCGTATGCAGAGATGCCTATCGAAGAATTGTATCTTAAATAGCATCGACTGTGCAAAAGGTTATGCAATAGTGACAGGAGCAAGCGTTTAAATGTAACCGGAGGACTAATGAAAAAAACTTCCCTGGTAATAACCTGCGTTTTGATTCTCTCGCCCCAGGTCTCTTTTAGCCGACACCAGCCGCTGGCAAATGATGGCAAGAGAGGTCTATACGCAAGGTCAATCGAAGAAGTCCTGCTGCTATCGGATGATGAATTTGATTTGGCTACTGCCGCTTTGATTGTTTCAGAACAGTGGAGCGATATGGTGCATGGTCGTACATATCTATCACGGCTGGATGAGATGGCTTTCGAAATTCAAAAAAGATTAGAGAAAAAGTCGCTGAAGCCAACCTATAAAGCGATTCCTGTCATAAATAATTATTTGTTTCGTGAGTTAAGATACAAAGCAGTTCCCGAGGCAGAAAATCCGAATGCCTTGTTCTTGCACTCTGTGCTGGATAATAAACAAGGTTATTGTTTGAGCCTTTCGATTCTTTATCTTTCATTAGCTGAACGGTTGGGTATACCCATATATGGCGTTGTGGTCCCAGGGCACTTTTTTATTCGATACGATGACGGACAAACACAATTGAATATTGAAACAACCCAAAGAGGTACTAATGCCACTGACAAGCATTACATAGATAAGTTCAAGGTGCCAACGAGTAATAACAACAGTATATATATGAAGAACCTGAACAAGATTCAAACGCTTGGCTGTCTTTTTAATAATCTCGGTAATAGTTACAATGATATAGGTAACACCGAAGCTGCGTTGTTTGCACTTCAAAAAGCAGTGCAGATAAATCCAACATTATCAGAGTCTCGGGCGAACCTTGGTAATGTTTATCTGCACAAAGGGCAGATAGAAGAAGCGATATACGAATACCAGACGGCTCTAGAAATAAATCCCGGTGATGCCAAGACACATAACAATCTTGGAAATGCGTACTTTAGACAGAATCGGATGCAAGATGCTATTTCCCAGTACACTCTTTCACTCGAGCTGGACCCGAATTACATAGATGTGTATCAGAATATTGCTATTGCTTACAGTAGACAGGAAAAATTTGGGCATGCAATACTAAATTTGAAACAGGCAATGAGTTTAAAGCCCGAGATACCAAGCTTATATAGCCAACTGGGTGAAGTTTATTACCTTATGGGCGACTATGGAGCTGCAGCGTTCCAATATAAAAAGGCGATCTCCCTGAAACAGGATCTTGCCGAGGCACATTATGGCCTAGGTATATGCTACAACAAATTAGGCCTGATCGATAACGAAATTCAGGCATATAAACAAGCTCTGGCTATTAAGCCGGATATGCTGGCTGCTTTGCTAAACTTAGGCAATACCTATTTCGGCAAACAAGACTACGACGCAGCTATTGAATATTATAAAAAAGCTATCCTGATAAAGCCGGATGATAGCGGGATTCACTACAACCTTGGAGCAGCGTACTTTAATAAGGACGATTACGAGCAAGCGGTGGCCGAATACACCAAGACGGTCAAGCTCGAACCCCAAATGGGTAATGCTCATCACGGACTTGCCCTCGGATTATACAAACTAAAAAAATATGAACAAGCATGGGAGCATATACGAATCGCCAAAGAATTAGGGGTGGAAGTCTCTAAAGATCTATTTACTGCTATCAAAAATAGCCACGATAAATCAAAATAGCCCACTAACAGGCTTAATATGCAGTGGATAAGGCTTAATTTGACAATCAGGTCACATGTATCTGTAAGTTGCCTTGTGTCCTAAGATAATTGAATAGCCGGAAAGGTCAGTCACTCGGCCAGCGACCAAACATGACCGGCCAAGGCTGCCACCAATGCAGGCGTCCGCGGCAGCCATCGGTCCTTGCTACTCTGCACACGAAGCGTCCTTACCGGTCAATTGAAACTATAGTTGTACATGGTAAAATAAGTTACCGCATTATGTACGTCTCAGCCTTTGGAAAAACAGTAACTTTTACGAACCCTGCGATCCGTACTATTATGCCTTTCGACGAAAGCAGTATTAATCGTCCTGCTCGGTAAAACTCAGTCCAATATCATCAATGTACAGCACACCTGAACCACCAGGTTGAGTATTTGCCCTGTCGCCAACACCAATGGACATCTTTTTGATAGCCTGCATATTCACGCCGACAAAGTCTGCCAGCGGAATATTCCACTCCTGCCATGTATCTATGATCGTTGCAGCCGGATCCGGATGTGTGACCACTGCACTGTTGCCAGCGCTATCCTGCAGTGATACATAAAGTCCCTCAGGGACGTTACTTTCCATGCCAATGTCCTGTGATTGCCAATCGTCTGAAACCGTGCCGCTCGTATTAACGTTGGAGAATTCGGCTGTGCACACTTCATTGACGTTATGGCCGGTCAAACATAAGCCTACATAGACATCCAGAAGCATAGGTATATCCACAGATCCCAGCGTTGTCCAGGTATTTCCGTTAGCTGAATACTGTCCGGTAAAGGTGTTACCGCTGCGGGTTATTCTGACCCATTGTGGAGCTGTGATCCCTCCTTCAGTGGTGTCTTCGCTATCACCATTTACGAGGAGCCGACGCTGGAAGGAAACTCCACTCTCAGGCGTAACGACCACCGAGGCGTGTGTGGAGCCAGGGTCTAGCGACTCGCGAATCATCACTCCAGCCTTTGCCCATGGATCGGTGTTATCGACGCTGACCACCCTTGCTGTTATACTTCCAAGGCCGGAGAGCTTCTTGTAGGTGAAGTGGAACTGGTCCGCATAGCCCCAGATATCCTCGCCAGCAGCGGTCATCGTATAAAGTGGGGTTCCGGCTGTGAAACTGCCAACAGAAGCTGGTACACCTCTGAACCACAATGTTAAGGACTCAATGCCGTTTGCCGTCCAATCCTGGGCGGACAGCCACTGGCGTTCAGCTTCAGAATATAGCAGAATCCCTCCCTGCTCATAGTTGGTGCCTTCGTTTACAGTACCATCGTTGTCGTAAGTCATATACATGGCTTGATAGCCACCATGAACTATATTTCTCTCGGCAAACGGAGGTTCAAGGTGCCCCACAGTCATGCCAGTATTATTGACGACATAGTCTGCCCACGTATCGTATATCCTATTGTCGGAATCGTCATAATCTTCAAAGTCATCCAATACGACATAGTCAGCTACCGTGAAGTTCCAGATGTGACCTTTATTTATCGTCACGCCATCAGCCAAGACCTCATCGATTCGCCAATAGTAAGTCTGGCCCATCTGAAGAGGAGCTTCGGTGGGGATATAATCGGTATCTTCAAGGTCTTGCCGGCCACGATAAATATTTAGAGTTGATATATCAGCATTGTCCACAGCGTCAAAATCAGTACCGAAGTACACATCGTGCTGGGCAGCATCGTCTGCCGCGCTCCATCGAAGCGTAGGTGTCTGTTTGACTGCTGGGGCGCTATTAGCTGGGTTTGCACCTGCGGCCCTTATAGGTAGTGAGAATACACCTATCGGAATAATTTGTCGCGGTATGGACGGACTTTGCCAGCTCAAGTGCGCCATTGCGCCTCCACCTCCGTCAAAGTACTCCATCACCAGCGATACCGTCCCGGCAAAAAGATTGATATTACCCCTATTTTCCAGAGGTTCCTGCGCAGTCCACTGGTTGATAATCAGTTGTCCATCTATCCACAATCGGACACCATCTGTTATGTCACGAAGGGCAATAAATGTATAGGTCTCGCTAAGTGGCACTTCTAAATCAGCGGTCCACCTGACCGAGAAGTTATCTGCATCCAGCAGCTCATCCGGAGACCCTTGACCCCAGTCAAAGTCTATTATATCATCTGTACGAGTGAAAACCGGCTTGCCCGTCAAATCTGCGTTGTTGTAGTACTCGCTCTTTATACCCACACCGGCACCGAGAGCGGTAAAACGCCAGACCTCGCCTTTATGTTTTGTGACGCCATCGGTTTCGACCTCATCGATCCGCCAATAGTAAGTGGTATTCTCCTGAAGGGTTCCAGGTTCATAGGTTGTAAGTGGCTGATTGCCCTTAAACTCTTCTGATGTGGTATCAGCATTCGCCACGGCGGTCTTATCGGTGCCTAAGTACACATCGTGTGTCTGCGTATTCATACCCGCACCCCAGCTAAGATCCGCATCGATATCTATCCATCGAGCACCATCACAGGGGTCAGGGCTGTGTGCTGTTAAGGGCGCACTCATAAAGCTCCAGACATCACCTGTTTGTATGGTAGTACCATCGGCTTCGACCTCATCGATCCGCCAGTAATATGTGGTCCCTGGATCAATACCAGCAAGATGCTGATACTCTGTCTCGGTCTGATTGCGTATGAACTCATTGTCCCCTGGTGTGGGATTGGTGCCGAAGTACACATTGTGTGATTGTGCATTTCTCCCTGCTGTCCATTGCATTAGTCCCTCGAGAACCCCTACAGCACCATTACGCGGGTTAGGGTTGCTGGCCTTAATACTGGCAACAAGTTCAACCGTCCCAAAAAGACTCGGATTCTGCCAAGCATCTCCAGTATCCGCATGCCAAGCGATCTGTGTCTCACGATTGACGCCGGCGTCATCGTCGTTAATGTGGATGTCAAATCCCAGTAAATCACCTAAGGCGGCATCCTTTTCTATCAAAAGAGCCTTCCATGGAAATTTAATTTCAAGGACATATCCATCATCAGTTTCCGACACTATGAATTCCACGCCGGGCAGGCTTCTGGCGCCATGGTGATATTCCTGTATCTCGGGAACCTCGGTGTTCCAGGCAGCACGATACTGGTAGTCATCGTCACCATACCTAGTTGCTTTGTCATTACCACCATCGACATAAATCTCTACACTATCATCCTGCCAGGACTCTCCAGAATCATTTTGTAAGTCTTCATCGTTGACATCTACGAATAGATAAAGATATTCTGAGTCCCATAGGGCCCACCAACTACCCGAACAATCAGTATTCGAATCAGGATCAGCTCCCGCGGTGGTGTTATACAGCGCGTGTTCTTCTGATGCCAGCCATACATCTTCTTTGACACCATCGATAACCGGCAGAGGAGTTCCCGCTGGTGGAATCTCAGCGTCCGGCTCTTGGGCTAAGACATTACCTGCCAGAGCTAATACAAAAACAAAAGAAATCAAATAAATAAATTTTCTACACATAATTATCCTCCTTCAAAAAACGCTAAAACCAAGATACCTGTACTTTGGCCACACATCCTTCGACCTCCCGTAAGGGATGGCTTAGTCCACGGCTCAGGACGGGCCAAAACACCGGTTGCCTTCAACAGGCCCCTGCTTTCTTGCCCCCGCAGAAGCGGGGAGCAAAAAGGTGGCAAGCAGCCGGAATCTAAACCTTCGTGATGATTGTCTAAAACAACTTCCTTTATAAAACAAACATCAAAAATGCTACTCTATGCAGCGGCTTCGCTATGTAGAACGAGCTTATACCCTTCCGAATTCTCGTTGGTTTTGACAGACTAGCACTTAACTCAGTGCTGAAAAAAGAAAATATTTCAAGACTTGGCTTTATACCTCCTTCCTTTCCGTCTTCGCGTGGTCTTCGGCAGTCGAGCAAAAACCTATACCGTTTGTTAATGAAGGTGTAACCAACTCGCCTCCGCCGCACAAAGCTCACATTGCAACCTTGTACTTTGAACTAAATAGCGCCCAGGAAATCAAAATCCACAAACTCTAACATAAGAATTTATACGAGATTAGGAATCCTATATTCCAGAAAAACTTTCAGTTTATCATAGGACATATCCTATAATCTACTGGTGAAAAATGCTTATCTGATATAACTTTATTGTTTTGCCCGTCCTTTCTCTATTCGGTCAACCGAAAATCAACAAACAGAAAATGCTTATTAAAACCCGTGGGAGGGCGTATATCCCAATCGGCCCCAAATAGCCTTTTGTATCTTATACAAATCCTTGAAATCATCGGGGCTCTCAGGTTCCATCTGGTGCAATGGGTTGGCCATTTTGCCAGTCTCCATCGTCTTGTGCCCCTTCCAGTTCCAGTGGTCAGAATGGCCATCTGCAAAAGAGAAGTTCGTCCCCTCGCCGTGCCTGACGTGTGGTGGATCCCACCATCGCTCATTAATATAATGAGTTGCATAACTGTCAGGAGTTACCCGGCCTTCATCAAGAAAAATCATTCTATAGCCTGGGGCTGGGGTACGAATATCTGTTCTTTTTTTAAGCCACAACACCGTTGTGCCCACCCTCAAGCCCACTTTTCCTTGGTACGTGCTGTCCCGAGGCAGACCGTTCATAGAATCGACTATGGAGTATGTCCGCATTTCCCCACGAACTCCGGTCGGACAACGGTAAAGCTTCTCAGTCTTAGTGTACGGATATAGCGCTCCAGCCCTGATTGCTATTAGCTGTAATTCCTCGGGTAACTTCTCCCCCCCGGTCATGTAACCAGCAGCAACATCATCACCTGTCCACCAACGCTCCCTCTCATGTATTCCGCTCGTGGGTACAGGTGCCTTGCCATCTACGCCGTCATACGCCTCCCCGTTGACTATTTTTTCGTCATTATCATCTGCATATACGCTCCATGCCAACTGTAACTGCCTCAGGTTGCTAAGACAAGCCGCACGTTTGCCCTGCTCCCGCACTCTATTCAGTGCTGGCATTAATAGTGCCATCAATACCGAAATGATAGCAATTACTACTAAAAGTTCTATTAAAGTAAAACCTCTTTGTTTATTCATGATTACGCTCCTTAAAGTACCAACAAAATTTCACAGGAGTTTAATCAAAGTTTTAAAAAGTTTATTCTTATTTTGTTATACTACTACTCTGTCGCAGCTTGAATGATGAATGTCATTGCGAGCGAAGCGAAACAATCTCTGACATTTGATTTATGAGATCGCCACGGCCTGCCGTGCAGGCTTCGCAATGACAACTCCTCAAATCACCTGCAACAAAGCACTACACCTATGAGAGCATAGATGAGAACGCCCGACGAAGCCGGGTGTACTTTATCCTCTCTTTGTAAATGCCACATCCATGAGGATGTGGATATTTAATACTATTCGATTATTTGTGTGTCTTAGTGCTCTTTTAAGATTAATATTTACTATATTATAAGCGATTTAGGCACAAAACAACCTTTATTTTGCGCAAAAATACCGTCATTTTGCGCATTATCCTTGTGGGTACGACAGAAATGTTGTATAAATAATCCCAATAATACAACAAGCTAACTCTTATGACCAGGATTCCTAAAGTCATATTTCTGGTGGAAACATCAAGAGCATACGGCAGGGGATTGCTCCGCGGTATTGCCCAATATTCCAAGCTTCACGGACCCTGGCTTTTCTTCATGGGACCGGAATTCTACATAAAGGGCATAGAACACTCATACAAGTGGATGAAAGAGGTAGGGGCTGATGGCATTATCGCCCCACTATGGGACTCCAAAATCATTGAGATGATTGTCGACCTTGGGCTACCGGCAGTGATTTGTGGTATAGAAAGGCCGGCTTTAAATATATGCCGCGTAGTAACCGATGAGGTTGCTGTTGGCCGAATATCTGCCGAGTATTTCCTGGAACGCGGATTTCAGCATTTTGCTTTCTGTGGTTTTAAAGATGCGATTTGGTCTCAATGGCGCGGTGAAAGTTTCAGCAAGAAAGTCGAAGAGACCGGCTTTGTAGCCCATCTCTACCACCAGAGCAAAGCTAAGAGCCGACGGACCATGAAAGGAGAACAAACCATCATTGCCGAATGGCTCAGGGCGCTACCAAAACCTGTCGCAATAATGGCCTGTAATGACGACCGCAGCCGAGATGTTCTGGCGGCGTGCAGAATCGCAGGCATTGAAGTGCCCAGAGAAGCAGCTATCCTGGGTGTGGATAACGATGAATTAGTTTGTGACCTATCCTACCCACAATTGTCAAGCATAGCCACAAGCACGGAAAGAG
>Ga0307435_1001072_pt1 | contig 11634 bp, 12 predicted proteins | sample SalMarWE160470MG_FD_202164 | JGI IMG/M metagenome (GOLD analysis project Ga0307435, IMG submission 202164) | Salt marsh sediment microbial communities from the Plum Island Ecosystem LTER, Massachusetts, United States - WE1604-70 | ecosystem: Environmental > Aquatic > Marine > Intertidal zone >... | reverse complement strand
AAAGAGGTGGAGATAAATCCAAGCGACCTCGATGTATCTTTTTTCAGGTCGTCCGGTCCCGGAGGACAGAATGTCAACAAAGTTGAGACTGCGGTGAGGATAGTCCACAGGCCGACCGGACTGGTTGTGTCTTCCCAGGCGGCGAGGACGCAGAATGCGAACCGCGAACAGGCAATGGAAATACTCCGCTCAAAGATTCACGAAGCAGAAACCGCAAGGCAAAATGAGGAGCTCGGAGATATACGAAGAGACCAAATAGGAAGCGCAGACAGGGCGGAGAAAATAAGAACTTACAATTTCCCACAAGACCGTATAACCGACCACCGAATCAAGAAGAAATTTTCAAACATTGAGGATATCCTCAACGGCGATCTAGGCAAAATCGTAAAAGCTTTCAAGAAATCGGGGCAGTAAACAATACCCTTAAGAGTTCTTCAATATGTTGATGTCCTGCTGGAATCTCCTTGCGGTATCAATAACATTTTGCCCGTAGACATAGGTGCATACATACCTCTGCCAATTTCCACCGCAATAATACCTGGCGGCCGCGGCAAGCTCGTCATTTGCGGCACCGTTATCCCTCATAAGAAGACCCGTAGCGACGAATGCGTCCGAATTCCTCCACGGAGAAGCCGGACTGTTGCCCGTTACTCTGGAGACCGCGTTTTCATACAAAACCCAGGTTGATGGGATAAACTGAGCCGGTCCCATCGCCCCGCCGTATGCACCATCCGAGGGAATCGGACAGGAGACAAGTGTGCTCTTGGGATTAAGTCCAAGCTTCTCCGTAATTGCGAGGAAGTGCGGAATGTCCCTTGTTGGATGCATTGTTGTCTTGTTACTCGCTTGGGCGGGATAGTAAGGATTTACGTCGTATTCACACTGTCCGACATTTCTCCCCAGCGCCGATTCCCTGTCCAAAACTGCAAGGATGAGGGCAGCACGCACACCTGTCGCCTGCTCCGCAAACTTCGCAAACTCATACGCCTGCTCGAAGGTAAGCTGACCTCCGCCAAGAAGCTCAAAGATACGGCTTCTTATCTCAGCGGCGCTCTTCTGAGTCTCGGTCAAAAGCTTTTGATACTCGGATTCCTTGCCCTTGGTAACGGTCAGAAGGGTATCCTTCTCGCCTTTGGCATCCTCCACGTCATAGCGCTGTTTTACCTGATATTCCTTGAGCGCTTCAACGTCTGACCTCTCCATCGCAAGAAGTTCCTTTTGGTTAATTAGTTCTCCCCTCAACTCCGTAAGCTCTTCCACAGAAACACGAAGGTTATCCTGAACCAAAAGAAGGTCGTTTACGCTGCCGAAGAAATCCGACAGCTTTGGATTCTCAAGAAGAATCTCCATAAGCCCACGCCTGTCTTCCTTATATACTTTGCGAATAAGGGCGGCTATTGCGTCTTTGTTTGTGTCTATGGTCCCCTCAACGTCCTCTATTTTACCAACCGTCTCGTTAATCTCACCGCTCAGCTTAGTTAAAGAGAGGTTAATTGCTTTAATCTGCAAATTAATCTTGCCTATCTTCGCCTCAAGTATGGCAATCTCGCCCTGAAGAGAATCGCCCTGCTGTCTATAAACGCTTATCGTATCCTCGTACTCCTCTATCTGGCCCTCAAGCTCCGCAAGCTCTGCCTCAAGCTCCGCCCTCTCACTGTCTTGCGTGCTCGCGAATATATCACTCCCAACCGGAGCCCTTACCGAGCCTACGACAAAGGCGGATACTGCAAGTAAAACCGTAATTGCCTGGACTGACCTCTTTGGAAACTGCCCAATAGGCTTTTTCCCCAAGTTAATACGAGCATCTCGAGTCTGAAAAACATCCGTCGAGTGACTGGGCTTTATATCTAATAGGACTTTAGGTCTTTGTCTCATTTTTGTCGTGCTTCTCCTCTTCCCCCGATTTTTCGCCCTCCTTCTCTGGGCGTTTTTCCTCACCCTCTACCACGACATCCTCCGGAGATATCTCCCCTTCAGGAGCCTCCTCCTTTTCCTCTTCGCGAGGAGCAGAAACGCTTACAACTGCGTTGTCCGGCTCCATAGTAAACTCGAACTTCCCGCTCTTTGGAAGGTCTTTCACATATATACTTTGGTCGAATTCCGTAAGACCAGAGAGGTCTACAACAACACTGTGCGGAAGGTCAGCCGGCAGGGCCTCAACTTCTATCTCATCCATTGACTTCACCAGAACACCGCCTGCCTCAACCGCAGGTGGCTCGCCCTCAAACTCCAGCGGGATATGCGCCCTAACCTTCTCGTCCATACGAATCTGGTGAAAGTCTATCGAGAGCACCTCCTGGCTCACCGGATCTATCTGAACACCGTTGACAAGGGCGTTTCTTTTATCCCCCTCCACATCAACCGTAACAATTGAGTGTGTACCCGCCTCTTTGTACACCTTACTGAACGCATCAATAGGAACACTAAGATGGATATTCTCTATTCCGTGCCCATATAACTCCGCAGGAATTAATCCATCCGACCTGAGTTTTCTTGTTTTACTGCCTAAAATATCCCTTTTACGGACTTTTAATTCTTTCATTGTATACTTCTTATACTATAAAAGGGACGAAAGTCTATAGCAATACAGCGCTAATCTCGCCTAACCGCCCCTCTTTATATTAAACGATTAAACAATTTTAACCGTTTCAAGACAACATTGTATATTTCCTCCTCAGGGTCGGAAAACTTACCCTCAGGGTCGGATAAAATTTTGTATGGCGCAATCCTGTCGCCATCTTGAGCCAAGCCCTTCTCCAGACCCATGCGCCACGCAACCCGTATTTCCGTATTTATATGCACTATAGAGATACCGGCATAAATCGCAGAGGTCATATCTTCGTCGCTTATCCCTGAGCCGCCGTGCAAAACAAGCGGTGTGGAAACCGCTTTTCTTATATCCCTAATCCGCCCTATATCAAGGTTGGGATTTTTCGCGTTCTTCATCATTCCGTGAATCTCACCGACCGCAGGAGCAAGCAAATCAACGTGAGTTTCTTCGACAAACTGAACCGCTTGCTCGACCGTAGTCATATCCTCACTGCTTATTGCCGCCCCCTCCGGCACTTTATCGAGAAGCTCCGAGGACACGCCTATATAACCTATCTCGCCTTCTACTAAAATGTCGGGGTTTATTGACTTTACCTCCTCAACGGCGCGCTTTGTCTTTTTTATATTCTCCTCAAAAGATGAGGCGGCTGAATCAAATATAACGGAGTTGTATCCCGCCTCGGCAGCCTCTTTTGCCTTATCAATGCTCCTCATATGGTCGGCGTTTAAATATACCTGGTGTCCGGTATCCCCTCTTACGGCGCCGATAAGCGCTGACGCCTCTTTCATACCTATAAAACCGGCCTCTCCTTCCGAAGTGCCTATTATCACGGGTACGTTTATGTCCCTTGCGGCCTGTACAATCGCACGAAGGGCGGCAAACTCGGATATATTAAAGTGTCCGAGGGCCACTCCCTTTTCAGACGCGCTTTTTATAGCCGCGTAAAGATTTTCCATAATCAGAATCTGATTACACCGTTGTCGAAGTTTTCCAAAAGAAGATTTTCCATATTTTCTTCTCCGCCAACGTATTCCGAGAACATCTTGGTCCACATCGCCTCCCTCTGGTGATAATTAAACGACTGGTTTTCCCCCTCCATAAAAGACACCAGGGTCATCGCGTTATCCTCAAGGTCAAAACTTATTATGTCTTCAGTGTGGTCTTCCTCGAATATGCCGGCGACCCAGTCAAGGTCGTGCCAAAGTCCGAGCTCCAAATTAGCCTTATCCTTACAGCACTGCGTGAGGTCCCTTTCCCCACGCGCCCAGTGCATAGACTCCGGATTCACGTGCGGCACGAATAAGCGGGGGTCTTTCGGGTTCTTCTTCCATAAATACTGCTGGACTATCAGCCACTCGCCGCTTCCAAGTTTCCCCACTTTCGGCACGTCCCCCCTGAGAAGCATCTTAAGCTTCTCCGCAAAGTCGCCATTGTCGGAATATCTCCTAAAGAGCTTTGAGTAAAAGGAGATTTCGTGGAAATAGTGAAGAAAAAGCGCAGCATCGCGAAGGAATTTCCCGGGTATATCCATTTTTATAGGGTTCAGGAAGATTACGCCAAATTCTTTCAGATGGCTCACATTATGGTGCTTTTTCTCAACAAATTCTTTCGCAACATCGCCCCAATCGGGGCTTAAAACCTTAACCTCTATTTTTCGCTCTTCAAAGTCATCGGCGGTAAAACCGCTGTATGCCTCTTCAAATGTCTTATGCATCCACTCCTCTGACTCAATGAATCTGAGTGAGCTAAAAATCTCCGTAACATCGTATTTCGCAAGAAGGTCGTCTACGCCGGCCGCCTTCATACATCTCAGAACATTCTCCGGTCTCCTTTTTCTCAATATCTCTTTAGCAAGCTCCTTCTTCAGGAAGAAGCCGCTGTCCACAGATGCAGCCTTCTTCGCGAAAGCGACAGCTCTCTCAAACTCATCCTTGCCGTCAAGCTTGGATACAAAATCCATAAGCTGCTTTTCCTGATGTAGAATTGTTTTTCTCAAAATTTCCCGTACCTCTGCAGCCGGCTTGTGCTTATAGTCAAGAACATCGAGCGTGGTATCAACCATCGTTCTATTCTTATCCATTAGATTATGCAGAACGTCACTCCTGCCGGTTATCTCCGACATCTCTTCATTCAGATCCTCCAGAGCAACCGGATCAATTCCCAATATTCTGGCTATGTCCGTTGGTGTCCTCATCCCTTGCTATAAATCTTATTCCTGTCAATCTTGAGCTTCCTAAAACGCATAGCGCCGTTAAACTGCTTTAACGAAAGAGTTCCCTTAGTCGCACCAATGCTTTCGACGGCGGATGTCGCGTTCGCGGAAGCAAGCCGTATTGCATATTCGATATTCTCCGGACTGCAGCTTCCTTTTATAAACTTCTCTTTTTTGTGAATCAGTCCGGCTACAAAACCGGAGCCGAAAGCATCGCCCGCACCCGTCCTGTCGACAACCTTCTTTGTATTCTTAAAACTCCCCGCTTTGTATATGTATGCTCCATCGGAAACCGTGACTCCTTTTGGCCCGGCGGTTACGGCAACTATACCAGGAATGATTTCATCAAGTTTTTCAAAAACCAACTTCTCTCTTCTAAACGGCACTCCGGTAATCTCTGAAGCCTCCCCTGCATTAACCACAAGCAGTGAGACGTCCTTAAGATGTTTGAGCAGCTGCCCCCTGCCATGCCCCACAAGGTGGTTATAACTCGGATTAAGCGCGACCTTGATGCGATTCTTCCTTGCGAAACTCAACAGCGGACTAAGCGCCCTGTAAGAATCTCCCGGCAAAGATACGTACCACCACCTGCTCTTAAGTTGCGACTTCTTTATATCTGAAATTCTGAACTCGTCTATCGCGCCATGGTAAGTTATTATGCTTCTCTCGCCATTTTGCAGAAGCAGAACGGAATATGATGTGGGCAGGTCCTTTGATTTTCTTACGAGTTGCGTGTTAACCCGCTCTTTTTTCCATATCCGCATAATCTCCTCTCCGGCTACGTCGTTTCCTATCTTTGTAAAAATCCCCGTCTTCAACCCCTGCCTTGCAAAGGTAACACTCGCATTTGCCGCATTACCACCGATTGTAAAATAAACTTCCTCTGACCCGAATTTCTCCCCGAATGGTATTGCCATCGCCTTCCCCGATGGAGACTCCTCCCACTTAATTATTGGGAAGCCCACTACAAAGAAAGCATCGCGCGTTGTCCCCCCGATGGCGATAATGTCCTTCATAATCATCGCTTGCGTTTTAACGCTTTCTTGGCTGCCCGCTTTATATCTTTAACACCCATCCCGTATTTCTCTATAAGCTCGTCCGGCTGACCCGACTCTCCAAATACGTCCTGCAAGCCGACAAACTCCTGCGGGACGGGGCTCTTCTTTGACAATATTTCCGAAACGGCCGATCCCATACCGCCGTATATCTGATGCTCCTCAACCGTTACAACAGCCCCGCATTTCCCTGCAAATTTTACTATCCCTGCCTCATCCATCGGCTTTATGGTGTGATTATTAATAACTATGGTTCCAACGCCCTCATCTTCCAATTCCCTTGCAGCGACAAGAGAGTTATAGACAAGGGACCCGCACGCGATTATTGCAACTTCAGGCTTCTTTGATTCCCAAAACACCTCCAGCAGGCCCGGTTTAAATGGACTCTTATCAGTTGTAATAACGGGCGTGTTTTCACGTGCAAGTCTGATGTAAACCGGCCCCCAGATATCCGCGGCGGCTTCCGTCGCTTTCCTCGCCTCTATTGCGTCGCAGGGAACGAAAACTTTCATATTTGACAGGACTCGCATCGTTGCGATATCTTCCACTGCCTGATGCGTCGCACCGTCAGGGCCCACTGAAACTCCGGCGTGGTGACCCGCAATCTTTACGTTCGAGTCGTTGTAGCATACGCTCGTCCTTATCTGTTCCCAGTTCCTCCCCGGAGAGAACGCCGCATAGGATGATATAAACGGTATCTTCCCGGAGACTCCAAGGCCCGCGGCGATTGCCGCCATATTCTGTTCTGCCACACCGACCTCAAAAAACCTTTCCGGAAACTTATCGGCGAAAGCACGGGAACGGGTCGACTCAGTGAGGTCGGCTGACAGAACAACCACGTCCTTATTTTTCTCCCCGAGGGAAACAAGTCCATCACCGTAGCCGTTTCGAATAGGGACGCTTTCAATCTCACTGGCCCCAGATGCAAAAAGTTTTTCGTTAAGGTTTACCTCTTTTATAAGCATATCTATTCGTGTTCAGACTTGATCTTACCGCCGAGCGTCCTGAGCTCGGCGAGCGCCTCTTTCTCTTCCCTTTTTGTCGGCGGCTTACCGTGCCAGCGATAATCGTATTCCATAAAACTCACCCCCTTGCCCGGTATGGTGTGCGCGATTATGACGGTTGGTTGTTCAACGATTGCCTTGGCCTCATTTACGGCATCGACTATCTGCTCAAAGTTATGCCCGTCTATTTCAAGGACATGCCAGCCGAACGACTCATACTTCTCTTTTAACGGCTCAAGCGGCATAACGTCTTCTGTATTGCCGTCTATCTGTATATTATTCCTGTCGACTATTCCGGTAAGGTTGCTCAATCTGTTTTTCCCTATAAACATCGCCGCCTCCCACAACAGGCCGGTATCGTGCTCACCGTCGGACATAAAACAGTATATTCTGTACCTTTCCCCGTTCAGCCGCGCCGCTAGAGCCATTCCTGCCGCCTGAGACAGTCCCTCCCCCAGGGGGCCAGAGGTGGTCTCAATTCCGGGAAGAGACGTGCGATGTGGATGCCCCTGCAGGCGGGTATTAATCTTCCTAAGAGTTCTTAGCTCATTTTCCGGGAAATATCCCGCAAGCGACATTGCAACGTATTGCACCGGCACGATATGGCCGTTCGAGAGAACCAGCCTGTCTCTGCCTTCCCAATCAGGCTTCTTCGGGTTGTGATTTAAGATATGAAAATAGAAAGCGGTGAACACATCAGCCATTCCCAGAGACCCCGCAGAGTGGCCGCTTCCTGCATCCTCAAGGATATCAATAATCTTCTCTCTGATATTATTAGCCGTTTCCTCAAGAAACTTCTCTTTTTTCTCTTGGAGTGCCATATATGGTTTATATCGCAGATAGTCTCTCATACGCCCCCTTCGGGTCCGGACTGCCGAAGATATAATGGCCCGCCACAAGAATATTAGCTCCGGCTTCCTTGGCAGACCGGCCAGTATCTTCATTGATTCCGCCGTCAACTTCTATTGTAGCAGTGGGAGCTTTCTGCCGCAAAGAAGTTATCTTTTCAATGGATTCTTCCCTGAACCTCTGGCCGCTTGGACCCGGGAAAACCGATAAAATCTGGAAATAATCAAAGCTCCTAATATACGGAAGCCCGGCATCGACCGGAACGGATGGATCGAATGATAAAACCGCTTCGGCGCCGTATTTACCGCATATATTGAGTATGAAAGAGGGGTCTTTTATAGACTGAAGGTGGACAATAATTCTCTTTGCCCTAACCTCAAGCCACGACTCTATCTCACTCTCCGGTTCCTGAATCATTAAGTGAACCTCCAAGTTTAATTTAGTATTAAGTGATTCAAACTCTTCCGGGTTACCCCATGTTATATGCTTGGTAAACTTTCCATCCTCAACGTCAACGTGAATCCACTCCGAAAACTCTTCGGCCTTTCTTATATTATTCGCAGCTACGTTAAATTCGCTGCTATTAATGGATGGAATTACCAATTTCCCTTACTTTTTCTAATCTTCTTTTATGCCTTTCTTCGTCAGAGAAAGACTCCTGAAGCCACGCACTTACTATCTGCTTCGCTCTCTCGGGGTCAAGATATTCGGCGGCAAGAGACAACACGTTAGTATCCTCGTCTCTCCTTGATGCCATTGCATGGTCCGGAGATGTTGCAAGAACGGAGCGTATCTCCGGATATCTGTTTGCAACGATATCAACTCCCACCCCAGACTTACATATCAAAATCCCCTTACTGTTATATAAATCGGCCGTTACCTTGCCGGCTACGAACTTTGCAAAATCGGGATAATCATCATTCTCGTCATAATGATCATTACCCATATCATTAACCGTGTAACCGCTGTCTTTGAGAAATTTTTTAAGCAGTTCTTTCAATTCAAACCCGCCGTGATCGGCGCCGATATACAAAATCATATGCGTAATTATAGGCTAACAAAAGTTGGCTGGAAAGTTTTGGATATATCAACGCCTATCAAACCGACATCCACCACCTTCTTTCCCTCTATGCGAACCCGCATAGCGGCACCCCTCTTTGTCTCTTCGGAGAATGTCTGGTCGAAAACGAAATTCCCCAGACTGTAAGCAATCCATCCGTTCCGGTATTTTTCAATCTCCTGGATAACATGCGGGTGATGCCCTACAACAACATCTGCGCCGGCATCGATTAACCTCCTTGCAAGCTCGCGCTGCGTCTCACTGGATGAAGATTCGTACTCATCCCCCCAATGAAGCGAAACTACCACAATATCCGTGCCGATATTTCTGACGGCACCCTCGGCGTTATCAATGTCACTTACACCCGGATTTTCACTTCCGGCCTCGAGGCTGCTCGGGTACAAATTCGTATATGCAAGAAATCCTATCGACGTTCCTCCGACTCTCTTTATAACGGGCCGGTTTGCATCTTCATAATCCGTTCCCGCACCGACTGCAGATATACCCTCCTCTCCCAAAAGAGAGACCGTGTCCGTCAGCGCATCCGCACCCCAGTCGAAAATATGATTATTCGCAACTGATAAAACGTCGAATCCCGCAAATTCAAGGCCCTCTACAACCCTTGGGTCCGCACGGAAAGAATATTTGCTCCCCACATCCGTTCCCCTCGAGGATATTGGCCCCTCAAGATTACCAAAAGCGATATCGGCACTGCTTAGAACTTTTGAAACGTTAACAAACGGAAAGGTATAGTCCCCCTTCTCCTCCATTATCTTTCCCACCTCCCTAGAGAGCATTATGTCTCCAACGAGGACAATTCTTATCGGTTTGCGGGATATCGTTGCAAATTCTACCTCCAATAAATCCGCCTGCAGTTTGGATGAGAAGGCATTCTCCGCCGCATTCCTCAGCTTCCAGGTAAACACTACAAATAAGGAAGATGCCGCCACAAGAATAACGACGAGGATAGAGAACAGTAACCTGCCCGATATATACACTATACTATTCCGGCGATGCTTGAGACGTGCTTAATTAGGGTAGAAACGTATCCGAGCTCATTGTCGTACCAGGAAAGAACTTTTACCAAATTACCATCAACTACCTTAGTGAAGCTCAAATCTGCTATTGCACCGTACGGCCGTCCAATTATGTCGCTCGATACCAATTGGTCTTCGGTAACCGCAAATATTCCTTTCCACCTCGGACTCTTTGCGGCATCTTTCAGCACTCCGTTAACCTCTTCAACGGAAGTTTTATTCTTTGCAATAAATGTTACGTCCGCTACGGAGCCAGAAATAACAGGGACACGAAATGCTATGCCGTCAAACTTCCCTTCCAGTTCCGGAATCACCCGGGATACCGCTATTGCAGCTCCGGTCGTGGTGGGAATTATGTTAACGCCCGCCGCACGTCCTTTTCTAAAATCGTTGCCTCGAACCGGACCATCAACAATACCCTGCGCGGCCGTGTATCCATGGACGGTATTTAGAACCGCTTTCTCTATTCCCGGTTTCCCTGACAAGATGGACATAACGGGTGCCGCGGCATTAGTCGTGCAGGAGCCGTTTGAGGTAATGGTAACGCTCCTCAACTCACCGTCATTTATACCCATCAGGATAGTTTTCCCGATACTGCCGTCCGCGTCTTTGGAGGGCGCAGTGATTACAACTCTCTTCGCGCCCGCCTCAATGTGAGCCTTTGATTTCTCATATGTTGAAAAGGCGCCGGTTGCCTCAACGACCACGTCGATTTTTTGATCTTTCCACGGCAGCTCCGCGGGGTCTTTGATCTGAGTGAAATCTATTTTTTTCTTTCCTATGACAAGTTTCTCCCCGTCAACACCCACATCGCCATCGTACACACCATAGACTGTATCGTACTTAAAAAGATATGCGAGGTTTTCAATATCACCGAGATCGTTTATTGCAACGACATCTATGTCTTTGGATTCAAGGGCCTGCCTCAAGAAAAGCCGACCTATTCTTCCAAACCCGTTTATTGCGACTTTCGCCATATGCTAATTATAAAATAAAGAGTCACTAAAGACGAATTGAGGCGTCGTCCCCGATGTTTATATCCGACCTGTTTACCGTACCGGCACGAACCTCTAATACATACTCAACCGGGACTTCTGGAGAGTAGATTTTTAGATTCCTTGTAGGGACCCCGGGCTCAGGCTGAGCGTTTTTCTCAAAACCAACAACCTTCCCGTCGTGTATCCAGATTATGTCAATCGGTATAATCATTCCCCTCATCCAGAAACGGTGTATTGAGGGCCTGTCAAATACGAACAAGAGCCCGTAGTTCTGGTCCAGATATCCCCTGCCGGCGAGACCCTTTTGTTTTTCCACTGGGGTGTCTGCTATATCAACACTGAAAGTCCTGCCGCGAATTAAAACGCTTCCCTCGCCGGCCCCGCGCATATCAAAACCGTAGAAATAAATGAGCAGGCAGAAAATAAGCAGGGGAATTACAAGAAGCCACAGTTCGTATCCCTTTATAAAATTCATTTCGTATCTTTGTATTTTAGCGAGAATGCGACGATACCGAAAGCCACCGAAACATTGAGCGACTTCTTTATCCCGAGCATCGGAATCTCCAGAATTCTGTCCGTGCGGCTCAGTATAGTTTCCGAGAGCCCGTCGACCTCATTACCGAGGACAAGCGCCGCCTCTCCCTTCTTATAGCCCGCGTTTCGGTACGGGATTGAGCGCCTATCCTGCTCCACCGCGAATATCCTGTAACCGCTTCTCTTCAGCTCATCCACCACTCGCCACGCCTGCTTACGTTTCTCCCAGTCAACGTTGCGTTCCGCACCAAGCGCAACCTTGGCAAACCTCGGAAGGACTTTCCCAAAGCGATCCACAGGCGTAGGGGTAAAACCACACAGATATATTTTGTCC
>Ga0307435_1001069_pt1 | contig 11643 bp, 16 predicted proteins | sample SalMarWE160470MG_FD_202164 | JGI IMG/M metagenome (GOLD analysis project Ga0307435, IMG submission 202164) | Salt marsh sediment microbial communities from the Plum Island Ecosystem LTER, Massachusetts, United States - WE1604-70 | ecosystem: Environmental > Aquatic > Marine > Intertidal zone >... | reverse complement strand
GTTGAATTTATCTTCCTGCCCCTTTCCTCGATTCCCCAGACCTCCTGGGCGCTGGATCATGTAGCCAGCCAGCAGGCCAAAGGCCGCAATGCTCACGGAATAGCCAATCAACTGCAGGAAAGAGAAAAAGCCTGGCAGATCATCAAGTCCCCAGCCGAGTATCGGCAGACCAACGTAGATTGCCAGTGTGTACAAAAAAGATCCGAGGCTGCGTGCAATTTTCATGAAACCCTCGCTTTTTGCTTGATCCGTGGCAACAGTCTTCCCGTCCGTTCCATGTACGCAATATACCGTTGCCCAAACAGATTCACCATCACCTGTTCTTCTTGTCCCATGCGCACAAAAGCCACTATCGTAAACATCGTCACGGGCACACCGGTCAGCACCCAATTGCCCGCCAACAGGCCTCCCCCAACATAGTTCAAGAGGTAGGCCAGGTAGATCGGGTGGCGTATCCAACGATAGGGGCCAGTTTCGACAAGCACTTGGCCCTCTTTAGAGCCGACCAATGAATTAAAACTCAGCCCCAAATAATGATGTGAGACTGCCAACAGCGCTATGCCGACCGCCAGAGCAAGACCGCCAAGCCATCTCAATCCATCCGGATAATTCAGGGTGTAGGCAAACGAGAAAAAACCGGGGAAGAAAATGTACTCGCCGCCAAACAGTAGCGTGGTTAATGCGGCGATACTCCCGGCTATCAGGCTGAGCTTGCCTTCCTGTATTTTGAACTTGCCTTGTTCACGCAAGACTTTCGCTTGGTAGTAGAAGCGAATGCACATCATTGCGATGAAAGCGAGAATGAAAAGCGTTCTAAAGATTATCTCGGTATTCATAGCGCAGCCTCGTGATAGATTCTAGCGAGTTGCGCTGCCTGTTAACAACCAGACAGCATAATGAAAACATATCAAGCAACCACAAATGTCTCGATATCGGGATGTTTCAGCGCTTCCTCGTAGATTGGCCCACGCTGTAAAAATCCCAACGCCAGCCCACTGCCGCGCACCGCCAACAAGCGCTCGTCGGGATGTACGCTGGCCGCGGGCAGCAGCGCCACCCGGCCATCGGCGCCAATCGTAGCTTGCCCGATGAAACGCGACTGCAAAGGGGAATTCTTTAGCTTTTCCGGTCGGCCAATGCCTACCCCGCCCGAGCGCCGGCTGCCGCGGGTGATGATCACGCTTTCTCCTGGCTGGAAACCGTATTCAGCATAGGCTTCCGGCGGAATCTGAATCTCGCCAGTTTTCCCAACTATACACCAGCCGAACACCCACTTGCCGCCTCTGGTCATTTGTGGCATGGTTCATTCCTTGCAATCATACAATCTCCATCCGAATCGGCTTTCCACCTCACCGGGATCGAGCAGGTTGGTTGGCAGGTCGGTGTACAAAATGTTAGCCTCAGCCAGGATGCCCTGCCTATTGCTGAAGAATTCGACGTGTGCCAGGGTGCGGCTGGCGCGGCGTTTACGCAGCCAACCGGCCGCCTCGATCGGCACACCCACCGGAACGGGCTGACGGAAGCGCACATCCATGCGAGCGGTAATAAAGAAGCGATTGGGATCCCCAATCATCACTGTGCGCCCGGCAACTTCGTCCAGGATGGCCACTACTATGCCGCCATGCGTCATGCCAGGATAGCCGGCGTGGGCGGAGTCGAGGGTGAAGTGGGCAATAACCTGATCTCGACCATTATCGTAAAAGCGCAGGCGCAACCCGGAGGGATTTTCCAGGCCGCAGGCGAAACAGGAGGCAGAATTGTATTGTTAGTTCATAGCAGGCTGGCGATTTGCTTAAACATCTGGCGGAAACGTCCGCCAGATTCCGGGTGAATATCTACCAGTGTTTTCCCCTGGGCCACGCCCTCGGCGATGGCGCGTTCGAAGGGGATGCGCAGCAGCACCGGCAGGTGTTGATTGGCGCAGAACTCGTCTAGGGCAAGGTAGGGGCCATTCTCACGGTTGATAATCACCCCCGCGGGGATACCTAACTCACCGGCGACTTGGGACGCCAGGCGTAAATCGTGCAGGCCGAAGGGCGTTGGCTCGGTCACCAGCAGCAGGTAATCGCTGCCGCGCAGAGTTTCCACCACCGGGCAAGATGTTCCAGGTGGCGCATCGCGGATGACCACCTGCTCAGGTTGGGAGATGGCCCATTTTTTGAGCTGACGTATGACCGGCACGGCCATCGGCTCGCCCACATCCAGCACGCCGCGGGCGAAAGATATGCCCGCCGCAGCCGGGCCGCGCTCGACCACACCCATTCGGTCGGGAACCTCTGTGATAGCCTTTTCTGGGCATAACGCCGTGCAGCTCCCGCAGCCATGACAGAGCTGCGGGAAGACCAGCGTCTTTTGGCCCAATACAGCAATGGCGTGGTATTGGCAAACTTCAGCGCACTTCCCACAGTGGGTGCATTTGGTCTCATCCACTGATGGGATGAGCAGCCCCACCTCCTGCTGTTCGCCCAGCCTGGGGTGCAGGAACAGGTGAGCGTTGGGCGCTTCCACATCGCAATCCAGAAACAAGGGCGGCTGTTCGGAGTTGATCGCTGCCAGGCTGAATGCCAGGCTGGTGGCGACCATGGTCTTGCCCGTGCCGCCCTTGCCGCTTGCAATGGTGATTATCATCTATTACCCTCGCGAGTGGTGTCCCTGGACGGTAGGTGCGCCAACGCGATGGAGCTGTCCTGCCTTGAAGTGTTCGATGGCCTCCTTAACAGTGGTGCTTGCTCCAAACAAATACATGGCGATGCCAGCAGTCTGGAGCGCGTTGTAGGCGTTTGGTCCAAAATCGCCGCTGATGACTGAATCGACATGTTGGTTTGCTGCAAACTGGACTGCCAGGGTGCCGGCTCCGCCCGATGCGCCCACACCCGGGTTCGGATGGGCTTGCCATTCCAGTTTGTCAGGATCCACAACGATGAGATATGCCCCGCGCCCGAAACGCGAGTCAACCTTCGAATCAATGCTCGGGGAAGTAGCGGTCAGGATAATTTTCATAGCTCAACTCAACAGATTCTCAAATTCATCCTCGTGCTCAACCTCTTCGCTAAGGATATGGATTATAAGGTTATATGTGATAGGGTCTTTGCCATGCGTCTTTTGAGCCAGTTGGTTGTAGGCTTCAATGGCGCCGTGCTCAGCCTTGATCACCGTCCGAACAATCGCCTCAAAATCTTTCTCGTTGGCCGGCGGAGTCGGGTATCCATCATTACTGGTTTCGACCAGCTTGCTGACATCGGCCACTGGCTTTCCACCCAGCGAGGCAATACGCTCAGCCAATTCCTGCTGGTGCTCCAGTTCATCTTTGGATGTATCCAGGAGCAACGCGGCCAACTGCTTGGCGGCTGGCCGGCCGGTGACCACCTGACCCATGTAGTTATAGGCATACGCGGCCAGCCATTCGTCCGCGTACAAGCGGTTGAGGTTTGCCAGAAGTTCTGCCACATCTAGACTGACGATTTGCTTGCCTTTGCTTCCCATTTTATATTCTCCTTTGTTGTCACTCGCGGATCATCTTGGTCCCGCACTTGGGACAGGTTCGGTCAATGCAGCGCTGACCAGCCAAGTGCGGCTCTTTATGCCCACAACTTGGGCAAACACAGTTACCGTCTGGGCCAGATCCGGGTTTGTTGCCGCCGCCCTGACCGCGGCCACCTTGACCGCCCCCACCCTGGCCACGGCTGCCTTGTCTGCCCCCACCCTGACCGCCTCTACCACGAAAGTCTCGGTTTAACATAGTTTCATCTCCTTGTTCAGTCAAAGCGGTGCGTGGACAGTGCAAACTACCGGTTCCACGCACCGCACCTTTATACGGATTACTTCGATATGAGTTCCTCGATGCGCTTTTGGATGGAGTCGAGTTGCGCTTTCAATAAATCGGCCTGGGCGTTCAGGTTAGCGGTTTCTTGCTCCGGTGTGGGTGTTACCCAGCCGGGGATGTCGGTGGCATAGAAGCGATGCCGCCAGCCGCGACCCGCCCCCCCGCGTCCGAAGCCAAACCCGCCTCGAAACACAGTGGCCTGATTTGCGAAACCGAGCCGATCGTAACCGCCGCAGTAGCCCATGCCGCGCCCAGTTCTCGGACCGGCGCCCAGCGGACCTGTGCGATCTCCTCCTGGCATAATCTTTACCTCCTTTCTTTGGGGTTTCTATTACCAGTGCGCCCGCCGCGATAGCGGGCTTGCCTCCGTTTGCCTCTGCTCTGTACTGTAAGGCTCCTTGGAGAAGTAGATAACGGAGTAATGGTGGTTATTGTTGGCCGCGCAAGCCTGCGCTCCAGCGCGGTAATCAGCACATCAACCAGGCGCGGAGCGATTTCGCTTCCTAGAAACGCCAGCGCGGCTCCGGCCAGCGGCGCCAGGCCGCGGGCAGGGGCTGCTGTTTCCGGTAGCGCTGTCTGGTTCCGGACAGGAACCGGGCGGGATTCGGCTACTGGCAGTGACATGATTGTCGCATTGCGCGCGGGTATGGAGAGCGGGGTGATGGCCTCGTTCAGGCAGGCTTCAATACATGCTTCACACGCTGTACACAAGGCGTTATCAATCACAGGCCGCTGATCCACCAAGTGGATCGCCCCAACCGAACACGCATCTACACACACGCCACAACCGGTGCACAATTCTTGATCGACCTGGATGACCATATCAAACTCCTGACTGTTTCCCGTCTGAACAACTGAATTACTCAATGCAGTCGCTCTACTTGATCAACAATATTGCCTCCAACATAGGCCATCACTGCCTCGTCAATGGCGACGATATCAGTCACCACCGGGCGGATGTCGCGCGCTTGCATGCTTTGGTAGGCGCCCATTCCCATGCCACGGCACAGCAATGCCTCACAGTCGGCAATGGCTTCAGCCATTTGCAGGTGCTTATTATTCGAGACAGCGTCCATACCGTGCGGTTGTCCGGGCTGTTCCTTGAGGTGAGGCTGGTTCACAAAATGGGTATGTCCTAGCTTTTCGCGTAGTTCACGGTTCACAATCTGCCCATCTTCGACCGTAGCAACCAGGTAATAGGATGCCCGTCCAAAGTGTTGGCTGATCGTTTTTCCATCATCGGTGATAGCGGCAATCTTCATAAAGATATCTCCTCGTTTTAGATTTGGTTTAAAGGGTTAATTCACATTCGAACCAGACTGTATCCGGTTGAACATCCGGAGAATCAGTCTGGAAGGGGGCATCCACACAACGCCCAGCAGCACGCTCAATTCGCTCCACAGGCTGCTTTCTGCGGCAGGCTCGCCGGCAATGCGGCTAACCAAGGCATCGAACGTATTCCCCAGCAAGTTGCCAAAAGTGATCATGCGCAGGTAAGCCAGGATGTCATGGGCGGTTTCTTCACCATAGCAGGTCACGACCCGCTGCCAGGCGGTTGGGTCAGGCTGGCAGTTGGCTTCGGCATAGTGTTGGGCAAAGGTGAGCGCGGTTACTTCGTTGGCGGGGAAAGTTCCCAGATCGAGGGCCAGCAAGCTTTGCAGCTCGGTCTCCGAAACACCCGCCGCCAAAGCCGCCCGGCTATGTTCATAACAGCAATAACGGCAGCCGTTCACGCATGAGACCACCAGCATGATCTTTTCGGCAAAGGCCTTATTCACCCGCCCGTCGCGGGCAGCTCGACGCAGATCATCCATATGGTCGAAAATCTGCCGGACATCTGTTCTGAACGCCGGGAAAGTATAGATACGCTTATTGAAGGATGCATTCCTCGCTTTAGATAGCTGGCTCATTTCCTCACTCTACCTCGACGCGGGCTGTTTCTGGAGCGAAATGCCGTTCGGTTGGGCGGTCTTGTTCGTCGGATGGGCAGAGCACCAACAATGAACGCGTTGGAGTTGTGCCTGTGTTCTGCCAACGATGCGGTAAGTGAGCCTCAAAGAACAAGCTATCGCCTGGCTCCAGCAAGAAAGTTTGATCTTCAATGGTGTAGGTTAATTGCCCTTCCAGACAGAAGACGGTCTCACGCCCAGTATGGACAATGGGATTTTTACCGCTATTGGAATGGGGTTTAAGCGTTACCAGGAATATTTCGGCGCCATGTCGGGGCATTCCGGCGCCCAGGTCCTCTAGCGTTCCGTGGGCGAAAGCTACATTTGGGCGCTGGCTGGCTTTGTAGTGGACGATCTTATTCTTGGGGGTGCTATCCTCAAAGAAAGTGGCGATGGGCGTCTCCAGGGTAAAGGATAATTGCTGCAGGGTCTCCAGGCTGGGTGAGGTCTTGCCGTTCTCAATCATGCTGATCGTATTGACGTTAAGTCCACTTTTCTTGGCCAGGTCGCGGATCGTAAGACCGCAATCTGTGCGTATCTCCCGCAGCCGCTGCCCAACTTCCACCAACGGAATGTGGCCAGCAGCTTGGCTTTGTTGCAGCGCTTCGAGAAAATCACGCCGTCGTCTTCGACGCCGACGAGGGTAAGAAGTCGCATCATCTAGCAGGTCAAGATCGCTCATTTCATGAAGTCCTTTTCACAACAATATATTAGAACCCGGCAATTTGCAACTAATATTATAGTACAAAAATGAATTCTGTGTAATAATAACAACTATATCTATAGTTGTTATTGCAAATCCTTGTCCCCATAACGATGTGCAATAACATCAAAGCGGCAACACATTACTAAAACAGCAAAGTGACAAAACCATGCACAAACAGCCATCCGTCTCCAGTCATTTGTTTTGACTGGAGACGGATTGGTTAAACACTGTTGTTTGGGTTTACAACTACTTTTTAGGGTTCATTCCAATAACGATGGCGGCCTGCACCTTGTCCAACACATCGCTTTCATGGCTTGCTGCGATCGATGAAACGCTGATTATGGTCTGCCGCCGCGGCCTCCACCTTTGCCGCCCTGCACACTGCCCCCGCCATTGCCGTTTTCTGTATTAGCGTTGATGATCGCTTGATAAGCCTCGGCGCTGATGTACTGCGGCTGAAAAGCCAATCCCGGCCGTATGCGCTAAGTGTGCCAAAGGTAAATACGCCATCTTCGAAGGCAACGAAGCGGGTGCTGCTTAACCAGGTATCAAACGCTGCTTTTGGCATATCCAAACGCAATTGATCGAGCGCCATCATCCAGGCACTCTCAGGGTTGATCGAGGAGCCATGAATGGCTCCTCTCTCCCGTTCGGCCTGGGTAGTGCAGCGTTTTTGCTGTAACCGGTCTCGTGCAGGAATATGCCGATGGCATCTTCCGGAATACGGAATGTCCGGGGGGCAAATTGGATTGCTTCAAGTTTGCCGTCCTTGATTCAGCGGTAAACGGTTTTCGGGTGGACACGTGCCCAATCTGCCACTTCGAGCACGGTCAATAAGTTCCGGGCATTCCAGGTGCCCGGCGGTGGGTGTGTAGATTGTGTGGTCATCTGCTTTTCTCCCGCAGGCCTTGACGCAACCTTTGCGGTCTGCCGTCGCAGGTCTTACGACTAGCTTAGGGAGAATCAAAAAGTCGGCCTCAATCGTTTGGTGATTGTGTAGGTCATAAGACTGAGGGTTTGCGACTGGCGTTATTATCACGCCAGAGATCGCTCAGCCTCCGCGGGGTGATCTGCTTTTTAATATCTTGCTCCCATTGTATTTGCTCCTGGGCGGTCGTCTAGGTTTGTTAGGCATGGGGAGGAAAGTTTTAACCAGGGTGATGCCATTTAAGTGGACGCTGCTAAAGCCCTCACCCACAAGCCAAATTTCATCCTGAGAGTGAGTTAATCCTTGACAAGGAGAAAAAAAGATGTAGAATTATAACAAACCAGTTTGCGATACAAACCAATGACTGGTAATGAAAGGAGATCCTCATGGAGAACAAAATGGATGAAGTCATGCAACGAACATCCCGATATTTTTACGCTGATGGCTTGGTGGAGCTGGCGGTTGGGGGCTTGTTCCTGGCGATTGGTGTAATGTTGGAGGTGTGGGCACGTATAGCCTTAGGGTCGCCGCTGGTTCTCGCAATAACTCTGGGGCTGATCCTGTTGATTATCGGCGGGGGGTTGGCTATCAACCGGGCCATCGGGAGCATCAAGGAACGGGTAACCTATCCTCGCACCGGTTACGTTTCTTATCACCAGCGCAAACCGAGCCGAAGCCGGTGGCTGATCGCCGCGGCGGCCTTGGGTTTGGCCATCCTCGGCGGCCTGGTGCTACCCGAGTGGTTTTCAAAGATGGCGCTGGCCGAAGGGCTGCTACTGCTCGTCGTCCTGGGCTATATGGGATACCGCGTAGGGGTACGGCGGTTTTTCCTGGTGGGGATTATCGCTGCGCTCCTCGGTTTGGGCGCCGCGCTGCTAATCCCGGAAGACCTTCAGGGATCGAGTGTTACGTTCGGGGGAACCGGAATCGCACTGTTACTATCTGGCGCTCTTACGCTGCGCGCCTATCTACAGGCACACCCAAACGTTAGTGAGGAGGCCCCATGAACGCTGATCTACTCAGCCTGGTCGAGGTAGATCGTATTATCCATGAACCGGCCCGCCTGGTGATCGTTGCGATCCTATCCTCCGTGGAAAGTGCCGATTTTCTTTACTTGCTCAACGAGACAAATCTGACGAAAGGGAATCTCTCCTCACACCTCTCTAAACTGGAAGAATCGGGGTATGTGACCATCGAAAAAACATTTGCCGGGAAGGTCACGCGTACCATCTGCCGCTTGACCCCTGAGGGGCATGAAGCTTTCCAAACTTACAGGAAACAGATTCGGGCTGCTTTTACTGAATCGCCTGCCCCGCCCTCCTAATCTGTTTTTATCCAAAGAAGAGCTGCAGCCTGAATAGCAGTCAGTCAATTGTATTTGGATGGATTTGTCTTGATTAATTCACAGCCCTGGTAGCCTTCTGCTCGAATGATCTGGTAGATCTTCTTAGCCGTGTAGCGCTGTTTGCGAGACAGTTTCTCGCTTTCGTCTAGCAGCTCGTTTATGCGTTCTTGGTAAGGTCCTAACACCGGTGTTGAGCGCGGTTAGTTCAGTTGGTAGGGTTTGGGTACCGGTCCAACAATCGCTTTGCGGATCGTTTTCCGATCAACCTACAACCGCCGGTGTATGGCTCGGATGCTCAGCCCTTCGACGAAAAATGCTCTGCAAATTTGTTCGTAGTCTTCCACCGTTTTCATCTCCTTACCTCCAGTACCCCTATGGTACCGGAGAGAGCCTGGGGTGGTTGACTTTTCGAGATTAATTTTTTCAGACAGGTGGTTGATTTTTAGATTTTAAAACACACTCGAAATTCAATAACTCTTATCCAAACTTTACTCTACATCATTTTCTCCTCCAATACAATAATTATTCTATACATGACACCGGATCCTCAAATTGAATCTAGTAAGAACAGAAACACCTTTCCTTGCTTCATGTTTGGTATAATTCTGGTGCAACCCGGTTAATGGCTGTAATGAAGCAAGATTAGCAGGCATAAACTATTGAACATTGGATTTTGCCTGCAACTACTGAAAGCTCATAGAGCTTTTTTTGCCTAAAGACCAAGAATTATATGACCTATTCATGCCTCGCCTAATTCCAGCTTCTGAGAGAATCATTCGCGCACGAGCCTTAATCCGACAAGCTCGTGAACTACCTATACCAACTGAAGCCGGTAGACATGATTTTTCGTATATCGCCCGAGTAAAAGACCTTTTACAGCAGGCGCGTGACCTAGTCAAATTTATCCCATATAAACCGAGCGCGACACCAGAGATTAAAAAAGAGGTTAGTAAAATATTTCAAGAAGCTGACCAAGCCAATAAGGATATTTTTCATTGATACACTAATGTTCTCCAAAAACCACCATTCAATGGCTTCGATGGTCGCAATATATAGCTCGAATGGATATTAAGGACAACTTGGACAAAACCACCGCCGTATATGGCACTCTATGGAAACAATAACCCCTTACTGTATAAATGGTATGCACCTAATGGTAAAGTTGGCGACCACATCCTAATTCTGGCCAAAAAGCAATAAGATAACCATACCTGTGGGGATCTAATGCGCCTCCTAAATCTAATGACATACCAAATATACAGTCAGGGAACAATAACGCCATATATTCGGAGTGGGTAAAACGGGGGATAACATCGGATCTGAGGCTTGCACCTATCCCAAAGGTTTTATTGTTCGATTTGCCTCGAGTTCCCCATATGCACGAGGATGCGGTGTTTGATCAGGTCCCGAGATAGGGGGATCACCCCATCCGGCAAGCGCCTACCATCCATCTCCACCCAGGCAATGCCTTGCTCACATCTCTCCGGATTCTCAACCTGGATCTCGTAGACCGCCTCACCGTGGCGATAGCGCAGGTGAAAGCCCTGCCACCATGCTGGGATAACCGGATCGATCTGCATGCGATCACTACGCACCTTTAAACCCAGGACTTCTTCAATCCACACCCGGTACATCCAGGCTGCTGAACCTGTATACCACGACCAACCGCCCTGGCCAATACGCCCAGGTGAATGATACACATCCGCGGCGATGACATAGGGCTCGATCCTGTAATGCCAGGCTTTTTCTTGATCAATTGTGCGCTCAATCGGATTGAGCAGGCGTAATATTTTCTCGGCACGCTCACCGTCTCCTTGCCGCGCCAAAGCCATGGCGAACCACAAGGCAGCATGCGTGTATTGACCTCCGTTCTCCCGCACACCGGGAGGGTACCCCATGATATATCCAGGTGAGGGTTGCGATTTGTCAAAGGGAGGTGTAAAGAGCAGAACAAGGCCTTCGGTTTCGTGAACCAGGTTTTGCCATACTGAATCCAAGGCTCTCTCGGCGCGCTTCCCCCGGATCTCGCTGCTAATCACAGCCCAAGATTGGGGTATTGAATCGATTTTTGCTTCCTTGCTCGTTGCGGAGCCGATCGGTGTGCCATCATCAAATATCGCCCGAAGATACCATTCTCCATCCCAAGCTGCCCGCTCAATATTCTGAATCAGCAGCTTCTGTTCTTGCTCGTAAGTTTGGCTCAAATCGGATCGATCCATCAGGTCAGACATCTCCCGCATCCCTTGAAGTACATCCACCAAAAACCACGCCAACCAAACGCTCTCGCCTTTACCTCCAGAACCCACCCTGTTCATCCCATCGTTCCAGTCTCCAGTCCCCATCAGGGGCAATCTATGGGGTCCGGAGGTCTGGCCGCGGGTCAGGGCGCGCTGGCAATGTTCAAACAAGGGTGCTTGTTCGCTCGCAACCTCAGGGATCACGAAAGCTTCGAGCTGGTCATCTTGCAGAGCCGGCGCTTCGAGAAAGCTAACCTGCTTATTAAGGATATCCAGGTCACCGGTAATTCTGACGTATTGAGCAACGACGTAGGGTAACCAGAGCAGGTCATCGGAGATGCGTGTACGGATACCCGCCCCACTGGGTGAATGCCACCAATGCTGGACATCACCTTCTACAAACTGGCGGCTGGCTGCCAATAGGATTTGTTGGCGCGCTAGCTTGGGATGCGAGTATAGCAAGGCTAAAACATCCTGCAATTGGTCACGGAAGCCAAACGCTCCACCGGATTGGTAAAAACCGGTACGTCCCCATATACGACAGCTAAGACTTTGGTACAAAAGCCAACGGTTGATCAGGAAGTCAACGGCAAGCTCAGGGGTTTGTATTTGTATGGTTCCCAAGAGATCATCCCACCAGGCCTTCGTCCGGTTT
>Ga0307435_1001068_pt1 | contig 11647 bp, 7 predicted proteins | sample SalMarWE160470MG_FD_202164 | JGI IMG/M metagenome (GOLD analysis project Ga0307435, IMG submission 202164) | Salt marsh sediment microbial communities from the Plum Island Ecosystem LTER, Massachusetts, United States - WE1604-70 | ecosystem: Environmental > Aquatic > Marine > Intertidal zone >... | reverse complement strand
GATCTCGAATTTGAAATTCTTTTTACTGATAAGGTTTAGTAAAAGCCTTATTCCTATAGTTGAGATCAGCGCCCAGATTGTCCCGAATAGTATCAGAACCCTTGAGAATCTGAGATTTTCAGGTAATAATGCATAGATCACTAAAATAAAAAAGGTTCCAAATATAACACCCCTGAATAATGCTCCTATTTTTACAAGTCTTTCATAACCCCCTGATAAAAATATTGATATAAGCCAGATCAAGACATAAGAAGGTACTATCAGGTTAAGGTACTGATCAGGATAATTGCGCTCAATTATATTGCCCCATAAAGGTGAGAAAAAATAATACCCCAGATAGATCATAATGGCATTTAGCAGTGGATTTATTGCTGTAATTGCAGAGCGTCTGAGAATAGCAAATACAGCCCGGCAGTAAATGGCAATATTTATTAATAAGCTAAGAAAACTTGCATTCTTCTTTGAAAAGTGTTTTTTAGCAAAAATTATCATTGCATTATAAAATAATACAACATAATTAATGCTCCCTTTTTTTGTGCTTTCTCCTTTATAGTGAATTATTGTTGTTTCTGGGAAGTAATAGTTTTTATAACCTGCTAATTTAATCCTGTAAGACAAATCAATATCTTCTCCGTACATGAAGAAATTCTCATCCAGCAAACCTATTTCAACCAATAATTTTCTTCTGACAAGTATAAATGCTCCCGGCAGCACATCGACTTCATGTATCTTTTCTTTGTCAAGGTATCCGAGATGATATTGTCCGAATCTTCTGGATCTTGCAAATAATGATGATAATCCGAAGATTTTATAAAATGCCACAGCAGGGGTAGGTAATGAACGTTTTGATTCAGGGAGATAATTACCTTTTCCATCGATCATTTTAACTCCCAGGCTGCCAGCATCTTTATGGGTTTCCATAAATTTCAGGCATTTCTCAAATGTATTTTCCTCAACAACTGTATCGGGATTTAATATCAGTATATACTTGCCGGTAGCTTTTTTTATAGCCTGGTTGTTTGCTTTTGCAAATCCAACATTTTTTTTATTTTCAATAAGATTTACGCCCGGGAATTTATCTTTGATCATCAGGCATGAACCGTCAACTGAATTATTGTCGACAACAAAAATTTCGCATTTAATATTCTTTGATGAATTTAATACAGAATGCAAACACTGCTCAAGGAAGTATTTCACATTATAATTTACTATTATTATTGAAAGATCCATGAATTAAGAGACAAAGAAGTCAAATTTATAATATTTTTAAGACAGATAAATCTTATTGTAATAAAAAAGGTACAGCAGGTTATTTGGGCAAGTTCTTAGCGCATTCCATAAATGCCATCCTGCAAGCGTTTTTATCTCCCATTGAACAGGCTTTATGAAAATACGGACATGCACTATCTTTATCTTCCATCCGGTAATAGGACATACCGAGGTTAAAAAAAGTAACGGGATTATCCTGGCTTAAACTTATAGCTTGAGAAAAATCCTTAACGGCCATATCGTATTCTTTAAGTTCATAGTAAACCATGCCCCTGCTATGGTATGCACTGGCATTTTCGTTATTTAACTCAATGGATTTTGTCAAATCATTTATTGCCAGTTCATACTCCTGCAGGTTAGTATTGGCAATAGCTCTGTTAAGATAAACCTTATAAGGATCAACTGATTTAAAATCAAGCGTTTTATTAAAATCATTTAAAGCTTTATAATATTTTTTTCTGGCTAAGTTTATTAATCCCCTTAAATAGTAAAACTCACCTTCTGAAGGAAACTCAGTTATTGCTTCATCAACGTATTTTGATGCTTCTTTGATGTCATCCATCTGATAGTATATGTTTATTCTTTTTTCCAAAGCCCCAATATGCAGGGGAGATAATGCCAAAGCCTTTTCAACTTTTATTAATGCTTCATTATAGTTTGATTTTCCAAGCTCCATATCAGCCTCCTGTAACAATAAGTCTATTTTGGGATTTTCCTGGGCTAATACTATGAGGCTGGCAGAAAGAATAATTAGAATAATAAAGACTGATTTCATATAATCTTTTAAAAAAGACTGGTTTATTGTTCCAAGATAAAGATTATGGTGCTGTATAACAATAAAACGATGGTTATTTTATAAACATCAAAAAATTTATTTCTTAGCCAGTTTCTTTAAATCTGACTCCAGCAAACCATCGGGATTATTATTATCTATTTTATGATAATCAAAGTAGTAAAAGTTAGCATCTCCTGCTCCGATAATTACTTTATAACATCTTGCATTTAATTTTGTCCCTTCAGGTCCGACTTTATGTAAAAAAACGATATCGTCCCTCCTGTCTTTTATTGCCTGTTCAATTTCTTCTTTTGTGACAATTTTAAAGTTATAGGGATAAATCTTTTTGATTCTTGCGGCTGAGTTTATTTCTTTTGCAAGCTCGTTTTCAAGCAGGTATAAAGTCTTGCCCTTGATATCTTTAATATTATCATTATAATGTTTAAATACATTGGCTGAAATAATTTCAGGATGATCCCTGATAAGTCTTACATGATTTTGAATAAAACGGACCAGGATCCCTAATTTATAAGCATAATATTCCTCGTCAACATTATAATATGCTACGGGTACTGACGCCAGGTCAGGCATCTGGTTCATTCTAAAGTAATCGCCTCCAAGCGATAAGTGAATGAATCTATACCTGGCATCTGTTTTGTCATTTTCAAAGCTGACCTGGGTCATATATAAAAACGAATACTTCGGATCAAATCTTTTTTCTTCAAATTCGCTGAATGATATAAAATCATAGTCTGTAATTTCCCATTCCTGTTCCATTACTTCTTTTATAACATAGTTATATTCAAGTAGGGGGTTATTAGGGAGAACAACAAGTGTTTTAGTCAGGAAAAAAGCATCAATATCTTCCCTTGAAGGCACATATTCCTGAGAAAATAATGATATTGCCATATTAGCAACCAGTAATGATATTAATATATTTTTTTTCATAGTTATTTATTTTGTTGGAAAATATAATGGATTCCTTTCATTGAATTTTCTGATATATAAAAATTTAAGCTGTTTTTTCTTTCTGTTTCCAAGTGATACATATTCATCATGCAGTTCGGGGTCCCTCATAAGAAGTAATTCAACGCTTGTAACATTATAATCCATTATATTACCGGTTACAAAGTCAAGCAGGTATTGACGCATTTCAGTGGTTGAGTATGATGAAGTCCTTCCTCCATACGGGTTATACCTGTAATCATAGTATGTATATGGATAATTATTGTTGTAGGATGTATAATTGGCTACAAAGTGACAAATATTACCCAGGATGTTAATCCTGTAAAATCCATCATTTATATTTACAAATAAGCTTCCATTTTGCGAGTATCCCCATATTTTTTTTGTCTGTACCTCCTGCTTCACCCCAAAATTGTCATAATAATATAACTCTTTGGATTGTAAAGTCCGGTCATAAAAATATTGATCGTCATATGTAGCTGTTGATATTATCCTTGATTTTGGTATAGGCCTGTTAGTTTTTACCTGGTCAAAATTTATGAAAATACCATCCCTGAATCTGAACTGGGGAGTGTATATTATATAGCCTGCTGAGTCACTCTGACCGAATAAAAATGGACCAAAGAATGTACTGAATACAAATAAATAATATATGTTACGCATAATATTTTAATTACAAATCAAAAGCCAGTGCTTAAACAAATTTACCTCTTTATTTGTAAACCTTAAAAAAATAACGGCACTAATTAAAGAGATATTATTGCACCCTCATACATAATTTGAATTTATAGTTTTTAAGATGGTCATTAATAATAATTTATTTAAAATATTTTAACTAAATTTATAATGATATTTACGTATCATATAGCGGAATTGTATAAATGATTAAATGTCAAAAGGATGCTTAAAAGAATTCTTAATTCCTATATAAAGAGGCTTGTTGAAAATGTAGACATTGATATTATTAATAAAATAATGGTTATTTATTTTTACTGCCTGGTATCATTTGTCTATTTTCTTGTTTTCGGAATTACCGGGATAATTTACAGACATTATATCCTGGCAATACTTTTTCTTATTTCCTCAGTAGTTAGCCTGGCGTGTTATTTTTTCTTAAAAAGGACAAAAAAACATCTGCTTGCCGGGTATTTACTGGTTTACCTGGCGGCTGTAAATTTTTTATTCCTGCTCATAACAGGCGGTATTTTTGGTATTGGGTATATCTGGATATGTCTGTATCCTGTACTAGTGATACTGATGCTTGGTTCCGGAAGAGGAGTATTCTACTCAATAGCTTTTCTGATAGTCTGCATCCCCGTATTAATGTTCAGTAAGTCTTTATCACTGGTGCAGAATTATGATTTATCTTTGTCACTCAGGTTGCTCGGCTCATATATTGTTGTCCTTCTGGCAGGTTATGTTTTTGAGTTTCTAAGAAATTATAATTATCACAGGCTTATTAAAACAATATTTAGGACAAAGGATGAAAGCAGCCGGAAAGATTATTTTTTATCCAAACTTTCACATCAGATACGAACACCTCTCAATAATATTACAGTCATATCAAATCTTTTAAACAGGACCAAACTTGATCCCGAACACAGGGAAATGTTTGATACCATAATTTCTTCAACAAATAACCTGGTGACCATTGTTAATAATATTGTTAGGGTGTCAAACTTAAGACTTGAGGATGAGGATATTTTCAAGGTCAGCTTTGATCTTTACTCAACTATTAATAATACATTAGAATTAATTAAAGAACAATACGGAAGCCGCATTGATTTTAATTTCAGATTTACCAGGGAAATTAAAAATAATTTGTCGGGAGATCCTGTAAGAGTTAAGCAGCTATTTATTAATCTTATTGAAAATATTATAAAACTGTACGGTCAGAAAAAGATTTATGTGGCTATAAGTGTTGATATAAAAAAAGAAAGTGCAAATAAAGCAGAATTATTGTTTAACATAAAATGTCCTTTTTTAAACCTTGTCAGGGATGATTATGATAATTTCTATGTTCAGGCAGGCAGCAGTCATACTGACGCTGAAACATTGCAGACTCCCGGTAATTATTTGGATCTGACCATTGCACGAAGAATTATTTCTATCCATAAGGGAGAGCTGGAAGTTATATCTAATAAGGATGATATATTAATTTCCTTTCTGCTCAGGTTTAATAAGGACGCCAAGCCGGAGGCTTTATTTAAAAAGGAAGAGGCTGAAAGTTTATCTGATGAGTTATTATTGAAAGCTCATAAAAAGGTCGATATAAAAAATTCAAATGTGCTTATAGTAGAGGATAATGCGGTTAATCAGAAAATAATACTGCTCAGCTTAAAAAGCAATGTTCGCAATATTGATGTTGCTAATAACGGTAAGGAAGCACTGGACAAGTTTGCTAAATCAAAGTATGATCTTATTCTGATGGATATACAGATGCCGGTTATGAATGGTATTGTAGCCACAAAAAAGATCAGGGAGGTTGAGGCTATAACAAATACTCATACACCTATCATTGCGGTAACAGCTAATGCTCTGGCCGGCGATAAAGAGGTATGTCTGGCAGCAGGAATGAACGATTATATAAGCAAACCTTTTCAGGTAGAGGTGCTGGTGCAGAAAATGAAAGACCTGCTCGAAAAAAATACTTAGCCGCGATATTTTAAGGAATGTATTCTTATGCCAATAACAAGTATATCATCTACCTGATCAAGATCCCCTTTCCATCTCAGAATACTTTTTTCAAGAAGTTCATGTTGTTTTTCCATTGGCAGCTGATGAATTGCCAGAAGGAGATGCTGAAATCTTCTGTACTTGTATTTTTTCCCGGCGGGCCCTCCGAATTGATCAGCATAGCCATCAGAAAAAATATATATTGAGTCTCCATTTTGCATCGGTATTATATGATTTTTAAAAGTATTTTTTTTATTCTCATCAGGTTTGTCAAGGCCCACTGAAAATCTGTCACCCTTATATTCGTAAATATTGCTGTTTCTTATAATATAAATAGGATTAAAAGCACCTGCATATTCAAGTATCATTTTTTTAGTATCGAAGGCACAAAAGGCCAAATCCATGCCGTCCCTGAATGAGATAATATCCTTATCATGAAAGATCTTTTGAAAGTCTTTGTTGAGAGTAGCCAGGATTTGAGCCGGCTGTTTTATACCCTCGATATTAGTAATATTTCTAAACAGTTCAATTCCAATAATAGACATGAAGGCCCCCGGGACGCCATGGCCCGTACAATCGACAGCAGCGACAAAGGCCCTGTCGCCAACTTTGTTAAACCAGTAGAAATCGCCACTTACAATATCTTTGGGAATATGCAAAACGAAAGAATCAGGAAAGATTGATTTAAATATTGTGTCGGGAGGCATTAAGGCTGACTGAATACGTTTTGCATATTTTATACTATCCATGATATTATTATTCTTTGCTATAAGTTCTTCTTTTTGTTCTAAAATTTGTCTTGAGATATTTTCTCTTTCTTCATTTATATATCTTATTCTCTTTGATCTTAAATAGCTGTAAATAAGTAACAGTATAATTATCAGTGTCAGGACCGTTATATAAACCAGTATTGCTTTCTTTGATTTCAAGATTGATGTCTGAATGATAATTTTTATTGTTTTGCCCTCATTATTCCAGATAACATCGCTGTTAGAACCCTTAACCCGGAATATATATGAACCGGACTTGATATCAGCAAGGTTAACATTATTAATTTTCCCGCAATATATCCAGTTTGGCTCGCTGCCTGGTTTATGAACCGAATACATATACTGATTTTTCCCGGGAGTTACAAAATCAAGGGCTGAAAATTCAATTGTGAAATAGGTGCATTTGGGCAGTACTATAGAATCGAAATTTTCCTTGTAGATGCTATAGATAGTATTTCTGTTTATATATTTTATTTTCGTTATTTCTACCTTGGGCACATGTGAATTCATAACCAGGGAATCAGGGAAAAATGAACAGAATCCCTGGATGCCGCCAAAGAATATTTCTCCGTGACTGCTTTTATAGCATGATCTCTCAATAAATTCACTGACTAATAATCCTTCGGACCCGTCATAGGTCCTGAAGCTCTCATTATTTTTATTAAACTTAATAATTCCATTATTGGTGGTCAGCCATAAGTTATTCTTCCTGTCTTCAACGATTGCATAAATATAACGGCTTGACAATCCGTTTTTTGAAGTGTAATGTTTCCATCTAAGGGCGGCCTGGTCAATCATGGTTAATCCTCCGTCAGTGCCAACCCACAATATGTTACTTGAATCTGCATATAACGAAAATATTGAATTGCCGGTGAGTCTGTATTTTTGATTTATCGAGTCAGATGTGTATTTTTCAAAATTACTGGTTTCTGTATTAAAAAGAATTAAGCCGTTGTTTGTGCCAATCCAGAGATTATTGTAATTGCCGGCTTCCAGCACAAACAACGGTTCGAATATACCGGATTGGTTATCAAGTCCCGGGCTATAATGATGCAACTGCCTTTCTTTATTTATATTTAGTGCGTATAATCCGCTGCTTGTAGCAAACCACAAGTTTTTAAATGTGTCTTCCAGGATATCATAAATCTGACTGTTTTTGAATGTGTCACAATTGTTTAGATGTATCTTTTCGCATAAGCCCTCGAAATTCTTTTTGGCAGGATTATATATCATTACACCCTTCCCTGTTCCTAAATACATTTTACCTTCGCTATCCTCAAATATTACAGGAACTTTATTGCTGGGGATTCTTAACTTATTATTATAATTATGTTTATTATAGTTAATTATTTCCCCGCTTAATATATTGATGATATTCAATCCGTAGTTTTGGGTTCCAACCCAAAGCGCATCGTCCCTGTCTTTATATATTGATGTTATATGCTCCCCTTTCAGTCCCGTTAATTTATCACTACTGTAATTGCAGAAAAATGCCGGACTTTTATTAAGCTTAAACAATCCGTGTGAAGTTCCAATCCAGACTAAATCTGAAAAATCCGTATGCATACAACTGACCGGATAATATGTAAGTTTTTTGACGGGGGGAAATGGCTCATTTATTGATTTAAATTCTTCTTTCTGTATATCAAATATATACAGCCCCAACTCTGTTCCCAGCATCAGGTTTTTAGTGCTCCAAAAGGTCATGCAATTAATGGAATTAACAATATCAGGATTATCAGGTTTTAAATCATTATAGTATTTTTTAATGATGCTTTTGCTTTTTATTATTTTAAGTAATCCACGATCGGTACCTAGCCAAATATTCCCTTCAGCATCTATGAATATTGATTTAACAGAGTAATCCGAAATATTAATTTTCAGATTCGAAAATTTATTCCCGGATTTGTCAAAGCAATACAAACCATTTGATGATCCTATCCATATCAGGTTATCCTTATCCTCCTCAAGTGTATATAGTATGAGGTCTTTTGATTTTTCATCATCAACAGGGATATGATAACGGTGCAACCTGTTGTTCTTAATATCAAGGTTATTTAAAACATTGCCGGCGAGAATCCATACGGTATTATTACTATCGACATAAAGATCGTTAATGTAATTATCAGATATGCTGTTACTATCTTCAGGATTGTTAAAATAAGCATCAAAGATCATGGTTTTCATGTTATAGTGATTCAATCCCTTCCTTGTCCCGATCCATAAATTTTCTGATGAATCACTGGCCAATGCCGTAATGAAGTTATCTGAAAGGGAATTCAAATCCCCTGGAATATTTTTAATATTTATTAAATGGTAACCGTCATATCTGTTGAGTCCGTATCTTGTGCCAATCCATAAAAATCCCCTGTTAGCCAATAAGATACAATTGATATTATCGTGAGATAAGCCGTCAGCTGTTGTATAACATTTTGGTTGAGTATATGATGCCAGCATACCGATTTTCAGACTAAAAATCAGGCACGACAAAATCATATATTTGATATTATATGTTTGCAAGAGTTTTACAGGCTGATTTATTATCCTTATCTAATTTAGTTAACTAATTAATAAGAAACAATTTTTATAAGTATTTAGATTAAGAATATATTTAAAATCTTTATGCCAGCTTAATTTATTCTGAAAGCATATTTTATTAAACCGGTATTGACTATTTAAAGATTTTAAAGAGAATAGAACCTGCTATTAATCGAAGTTATTTAAAATACGGAAATGAGGATAAAGAAGAGCTTTTTATATGTCTTCAGGCTTACAAAGGTCAGTTAATTAAAAAACATTTCAAGAGACTCAGGGTCCAGTTCATTAGTATCAAGGACAATAAAAAAATCTATAGTTTTAAAAGCCCGGTCAATAGCAGGGGGTCCACAGACCTTGGCTCCATATCTGAGATACATATCCATTAAAGATGGCATATCTACTTTATCCTTATAAGGAACTTTTAAATTATCGGCATAACATTCAAGTCCGGCTACAGGTACAGTAGAAATCTTATCATGAACATAGTTATTACGTTCGAGATAATTCATGAATATCTTTCCCACAACAGGATCCTGACTGCTAATGGAGCAACAACCGAACAGATAGCGTTTCTGTACATAGAATATATACTGGGCAATACCTTTCCATAACAGGAATAAAGCCCTGCTGTTTCTGTGATCTTTGTCAATACATGCTCTTCCTACTTCGACCGATTTGCGCAATACTTTCCTTCCCAATTTGTTTAAGTTAAATTCGCCCGATGAGTAAAAGCCGTGACCTTTCTTCGCTGCTTCAAGTGTTTGCAGGCGGTAGGTGCCCACAATTCGATTTGTAGCTCTCTCAATAACCAGCAGATGATGACATTGCCGGTCGAATTTATCTTCATCACGCAAAGTAGAAAATGAAGAATCCAGTCCTTCTTTCAACTCAAGATTAAATACTTCAAACCTTAGCTTTAATACTTCATCAACTTCAATAAGATTCTCGGCAAGTTTTACAATGTATTTTTTATCTGAAAGGTAAATAATATTCTCGGTTGCCAGGTTATATTCAGGTGAAGTATCTTTCTGAGTAAGAAGGTTACCAAATTTTATTTGCATAATTTCCTGTTTTGGTCAATAAGGAAAATAGTATTAAATAAAAATTTAAAATACTTACCATGCCCGAATTTAATAAATATTTATTTAATAGGGGAATAATTTATTTTTAAAATTGATCCTCCTGGGGCTAACTTGTTTTTTATTAGAAATTTAAAATGTCATTACCGGTACCGCTTCTATTTTATCAACAACTGGTTCCTCATATCTTTGCATTTATAAAACATCGGTTATAAAGAGGAATTCTATAATATAGCCGATATGGGAAACAGCAAAAATGCCAGTTCTGATTATTGTTAATTTCAAAATATATACTTAGTATTTTTTTTAATTTTCTTTTTGTTAACTTTAGATGGTCAAACAAAAATTATTGATAATATAAATCCTAATATTGATGAATATTACAGTCATCGGAAGTTCCAATACAGATATGATAGTTAAGGTTCCCCGCATTCCCGGGCCAAAGGAAGTTGTTTTAGGAGGTAAATTCAGTACGGCTCCTGGCGGTAAAGGGGCTAATCAGGCTGTGGCTGCAGCGAGGGCGGGAGGCAAGGTGACCTTTGTTGCCCGTGTTGGTGAGGATATTTTTGGGGAGCAGGCTTTAAAGGGATTTAAGGAAGATGGAATAAATACAGATTTTATTGTAAAAGACAAGGATGCTCCATCAGGGATTGCAGAGATATTTGTTGCTGAAGGTGGTGAGAACTGTACTGCCGTTGCATCCGGAGCAAATTTAAATTTATCTGTATATGACATAACTGCTGCCAAAGAAGCCATACTGGCATCCGACATTCTGCTTATGCAGCTGGAGATACCGTTAAAAACAGTTCAATATGCTGCAAAGTTTGCCTATGACAACGGAGTAAGAGTTATTCTCAATCCTGCACCGGGACAACCATTGCCTATTGATCTGCTAAAGACTGTTTCAATATTAACTCCTAATGAAGCGGAGGCTGAGATGCTGACAGGAATTAAAATTGAAGATGAAGGAGCAGCGGAAGATGCAGGGAGAATACTTATATCAAAAGGAGTAAACAAAGTTATTATTACTATAGGTAAAAAAGGAGCCCTTATTCTGGACAGCAGCGGTTCCGAACTCGTTGGGGGATTTAAGGTACATGCTATTGATACAACTGCTGCCGGCGATATTTTTAATGGAGCACTCGCGGTGGCACTGGCTGAAAAGAAAAATATATGGGAAGCTGTAAAATTTGCTAATGCTGCTGCAGCATTATCGGTGACCAGGCTCGGCGCTCAGCCGTCAGCCCCTAACCGCAATGATATTCTGGAATTTCTTAAAAGTAAGTCTTAAGTAAGGCTGCAAATACATTGCCACATTAATATCAATCAGGCTTAGACATCTATTGTTATTTGCCGTAAAGTGCCAATTCAAGTCCGATAGAAAACCTTGGTAATTCGGGTAATTGATAATCTTTCCTGAACAAATCTGAAAGGCGGTAGTTAGCTGACAGGGATATATTGTTTATTCCGATGCGTCCTGACAGTCCGTAGCTGAAATTATTAGTGTATTTCAGCCTGGAATATCTGACAACAGTGAGTTCGGACATATTATTTTCATCATATGTCTTATCCCT
>Ga0307435_1001064_pt1 | contig 11691 bp, 8 predicted proteins | sample SalMarWE160470MG_FD_202164 | JGI IMG/M metagenome (GOLD analysis project Ga0307435, IMG submission 202164) | Salt marsh sediment microbial communities from the Plum Island Ecosystem LTER, Massachusetts, United States - WE1604-70 | ecosystem: Environmental > Aquatic > Marine > Intertidal zone >... | reverse complement strand
ATCTCGGCACTTGGCTCAATGGCGAAGACCGTCGCCACCCTGGCGACCAGATGCCTGGTCACGTTTCCCGTGCCCGCGCCAATATCCGCCACGATCGATTGCGGGCTGAGCGAGGCAAGCTCGCACAGGTCATCGATCGCCTCCCGAGCGTACGGTGGACGGAATGCCGCGTAATCGGCCGCCCGACCGATGTACGGGTCCAGGAACTCCAAGGCAACCCCCTTTCTCTGCGCGGCAGGCAAGGGACGCGCCGCGCGAGCCTTCGTCCGCCATCGGCATAGCCCTATGATGTACTCGCTCGGGGTGTGGCGTAGCCTGGCAACGCACGTGCTTTGGGAGCCGCAGGCCCGCAAGCGGTGTAGCCAGGGGCCTTCTGAGCGTGAGGGGCCGAGCGGTGAAGGCGTCGATTATTGTGCGATTTGCCCTCTCCTTGACCACCGACCGGCTGGCTTCAGGAGGCTAGACTGCCCCAGTGTCTGAAGCGCGCTACGAGAGCTTCGAGGCGGTACGCGGACAGCCACCGGCGGAGGTTCGCCGGCTGCTTCACCATGGTGACGCCATGGAGCGAGCCTGGGCGGGCTGGACCCTTGCGCTTCGCATGGGAATCAAGGCCAACCCTGAACTGGCAGCCGCGGCTCACGAATCGCCGACCCCTGGCGTGCGGACTCTGCTTCTCGTGATCCTCGCAGGCCACGGCAGACTGGACCTCGTTCGCGCGTTCGCTGCGGACGATCCCGACGACGAAGTCCGAGCAGCGGCTTGTCGATACCTGGCCATGAATTCGCCTGTTCACGACAAGCGCGCGGGCAGGTTCCTGGCCCACCGAATGGCGCAAGACACATCCTCCCTCGTCCGAGCGGAAATCCTGCGGCTGATCCTGGCGAACCGCATCGAACTCGTTGAGACGCTGGTCGAGGGTACCGTCTCGGACCCCGATCGTGAGGTCCGAGAACTGGCAGCTGAAACGCTCCTCGCCCTGTCACTGCCCTCAGGTTCTTTCCCGCGAGTACTCGAGCAGCGAGCCTTCCGCGAGCCCGATGACGAACTCCGCGGCCGTCTCCAGGCGGCCTGGATCGCCAGGGGTGGAGTCAAGCGAATTGTCGAAGAGCTCGCGGCTGTGCCATGTCTGGAGCCAGCATTGGCGGCGGAGGTCCTGAGCGCCGCGGCGGCCACCGGCGAGCGCTTCGGCTGGGCCGGCCTCGCTCGGTACAGGAAGATGGCCGCACCTGCCGTTGACGCCCAGGTGGTCGCGCTGCTCGACAGCTTCGACACTCCTGAGGCCTTCCGCTGGTTCCTGACTCTACTCGACGCCGGCACGGGCGCGCCGGGAGCCGGACCCCGCGAGGCCTGGTGGGCAGCCCGATCCCGCCTGCCGGAGGCTGTGGCAGGTGCTGCCGCCGAGAAGCTGCTTCCCGAGGACAGAGAGTCTCTCAAGCACATCGCAGCCGAATGGGAGATGGGACTGGAGGCTGCTGTCGAGATGGCGCTGGAGGATGAGGGGGTTGACGTTAGGGGACTCCCGCCGGCCGAGCAGCCCTCCTGGTACAGAGATAATCTGACATTGATCGAGCGTCTTCGTCAGCTCGCCAGCGCGACCCGCTGATCGCATCTCCTCGAGACTAGCCGCGCCGTATCATTCCCCTGTCGGGGTGTGGCGTAGCCTGGCAACGCACGTGCTTTGGGAGCCGCAGAGCCGCAAGCGGTGTAGCCAACGGCCTTCTGAGCGTGAGGGATCGAGCGGTGAAGGCGTCGATTATTGTGCGATTGCGGGCGAGCGGCCAGAGCTAGATGAGCCCTCTCATGATGGCACGGAAATCCCGATCACCGGCTCGTGTCACGCCGTCCAGGTCATAGGCCACGCGCGACCTTCAGTCTCAACGATGAGAGAGATCGCGATGCGTGCCGGTTGTCGGCGCAATACCGGAGGCGGATCAGGCGGTTATCTCCGAGCCGGGGTCTGCTTCGTAGCGCCAATCCGCAGCGGCCCAACGCCACGATCCGGTCTCGAATCGTTCGGCGAAGAGATCGAGGAGCGCGGCGAGACTATCCGCGACCGGTGCAATTGCGCATCCCTGGCGGTCTGCCAAATGGATGGTGCCCTGCCTCAGGTCCATGCCGAGGTAGCCGTCGTCGTTTTCAAACAGCGGAAACAGGACGTCGTGCGCGGCGCCCGCAGGCGAGAGCTGCTCGTATGCGCTCAGGGCCGCGGAGAACGGCGGAAATCGCCAACCAGGAACGAAGTCCGGCGGCTCCTGCGGCTTGGGATCCGGAAGGTAGCGCCACTTCTCCCGGTCCACTCCATCCCGCCACTCGAACAGCCGAAAGATGTCGTTCTGGTCGGGGATTCCTGCGGCCTCCAGTTCGGGCCTGGTCAGGTAGCCTACCCTCGGTCCATTCAGCATGAAGAGCACCGGCGACCGGGCCGCAAAGAATGCTTCGAGAAGCCGCTCGCATGCCCGCTCGACAGCCGGCCTCCGCGCAGCCGCCTCCGCGGCCTCCTCGGCGGTGTACGGGCCTCTCCAGGTAGCAAGCCCCCCGTTCTTGAGATCGGCGAAGAAGGCCTCGAAGGCCTCGCGCTCCTCTTCATCGCAGTCGATTCTGATCGAGAGACTACGTTCTCCGCTGCCCATGAAAGTGCTTGTGCCGATCGTGTGGGTGATGCCCTCGTCTTCCAAGGCTTGAATCCGGGCGCCCGCCGTCGGTGCGTATCCCACAAGTGACCATTCCCACTCATTGAGGTCTTCATGGGTGATCTCGAGTTCGCCCCACCGCGAACGAATCTCCGCCTTCAATCGGTCCCGATCGAGACTGAACTCGGTGGCGCCGAAGTCCAGGACAACCTGTCCCTCGAATGGCTGGAAGGTCTGGAGTCGTGGCGATTCTGCATCCCAGTCTGCGAGATCCGACAGGTCGGGAAGAAGGACCTGGATCCTGTCGTGGTGCCTCGGGAGCAGCAAGACCCGATCGGGAGAAGACGGCTCGAAGACGATGTCGTCACCGTCTGTGCTGCCCCCGATGGACCAGGCCTGCTGAAGCTCTCCCTGGGTTACGACTGCCTCCGAGCCCTCGAAGAACCAGTGAGACACGCCGTCTTGGTCGGTCCACAGGGAATCGCGCCAGAGATCGCGGTGCGACTGAACTTCCGACAGGATTCGCTCCGGGCCGTAGAAGTAGAAGCGGTCGCAGAAGGTCCCTTCGCCGAACCGAGTCATGAATTCCACCCAGCCCGCCGGCATGGAGAACCCCACTCGTTCTTCGAATCGGTGGACCTCTTCCGGCAGCACCGGTCGCATGTGCTTGGTCGAGACGACCAACACATTGTCGAAAGCCGACATGGTCCTCCTCCGCGACTCTCGGCCCTTCTCTGAAGAGTCTAGAGCTTGCTGCCCACCGGAGCCGTATCATTCGCCGTGTCGGGGTGTGGCGTAGCCTGGTAACGCACGTGCTTTGGGAGCACGAGATCGTGGGTTCGAATCCCACCACCCCGACCATCCCCCTGGATCCGACAGCGCCGGATGGCGGCTAATCGGTGGTGCTCCGGCCGCGGACGGGACGGACGTCGGCCACCCAGCGCCCGGTGAGCATGCGCCGCAGGAACCACGCCGCACCCAGCAGGAACACGCCCGAGTAGAGCAGCTGGAGGGCGCGGATCCCACGCTCCAGGACCTTGGCCTGGCCCACCGTCAGGCCCGTGCCGTGGCCCATACCGGGGATGTAGCGGCAGAACTCATTGTCCCCGCTGAAGGCGAACATGCACGCCGGCTGGGGCGGGAAGACGATGTCGTGGATCAAGCCCAGGGTGATCCAGCCGGTCACGACGATGACGGCGATCGGCACGCCCACCTTCAGCACGTCGGCCCGCCAGCCCGTGTCGCGACCGACGCGGCTGCTCGAGATCAGGCCCTGCTGGTCGATGGTCAGGCGTTCCAGCTGCTCGCCGCCGGTGACGGCCAGGAAGAGCCACAACAGCCCGTAACCGATCGGCAGCGCCAGGGCCCCTGCAAGGGCAAGGGTCCCGCCGTCGGCGAAGACGCTGCCGACCAGGATCGCCAGGACGGTCGCCAGCACCAGGCCGGTGAAGTGGGCCCGCCGGTCGACCCGTGAGCCCCTGACGAGCACCGCCTCGAAGTCCGTGCGGCTGCGCAGCACGGCAGCGAACTCACGGGTTTCAGCCATGACCCGCTTGTCCAGGAGGGCGATCCGCTCCTCGTTGGACAGCCCGGCCGGCCCCGCCTTCGCGATTCGGGTCTTGCGCGCTCGCGGCATGGGTGCAATCTACACGCGGAGGAGCGACAAGTGGAACGCCCAATGCTCGTCGTGGAACGCCTCGGCCTGCCGGCCTTCATCGAACTGGAGCGAGGCGACATCACCCAGGTCGGCGCCGATGCCGTGGTCAACGCCGCCAACTCCGCCCTGGCCGGTGGCGGTGGCGTGGACGGAGCCATCCACCGCGCCGCGGGCCCCCAGCTCATGGCCGAGCTGCGGGCTCGCTACGACCGTTGCCCCACCGGGAGCGCGGTCATCACCGGCTCGGCCGGCCTGGCTCGCAACGGCGTGAAGTGGGTCATCCATGCCGTCGGCCCGATCTGGCGAGGCGGAAGCCACGACGAGGAGAGCCTTCTGCGATCGGCCTATCGCACCGCCCTGGAGCTGGCGCATGAGGCAGGCGCCGGCAGCGTCGCCTTTCCGGCCATCAGCTGCGGCGTCTATGCCTACCCGCTGGAGGTGGGCGCGCGGGTTGCGCTCGAGACGGTCCAGGAGGGGCTCATGGAGGCCCGGTCGATCGAGCGCTGCGTCTTCGTCCTCTACGGCTGGGACACGTACCAGGCCTTCGCCGCCGCCCTCGACGAGCTGCGCCGCGCCTGACCAGCGGCCGGTGCCGGTGCCGGGTATGCTCCACGGTGTGAGTGAGCTGCTTTTCCCAGACCGTTTCCTGTGGGGAACTGCCACCGCCGGGCACCAGGTGGAAGGGGGCAACGTCAACAGCGACTGGTGGGAGTTCGAGAACCGCGAGGACACCCCATGCCGCGAGCCCAGCGGCAACGCCATCGAGCACTACCAGCGCTACCCGCAGGACATCGCCCTGCTGGCCGGACTGGGGCTGAACGTCTACCGCTTCTCAGTGGAGTGGTCGCGCATCGAGCCCGCCGAGGGCGCGTTCGACAAAGCGCAGCTGGACCACTACCGGCAGATGGTCGAGGCCTGCCGCAAGTACCGAATGGCGCCGATGGTGACCCTCAACCACTTCACCTTGCCGCTGTGGCTGGCCAAACGCGGCGGCTGGCTGGCCCCTGAGGCCCCCGGTTTCTTCGAGCGGTTTGCGCGGAAGACGGTCGAAGCGCTGGGAGAAGGCATCGATTGGTACTGCACCCTCAACGAGCCGGGCTGGGTCGCCTTCGGAGGGTACGGCGGCGGGGGCCCCTTCCCGCCCATGCTCACCGGGCTGGACAACTGGAAGAAGGCCGTCAAGTCGCAGGTCGAGGCCCACAAGCGCGGCCGGGCGGTCGTCAAGCAGCTCCGGCCCAGGGCTATGGTGGGGCTGACGAACGCCATGTCCGAATGGGAGCACAACGCCGGCGGCAGGCCGGCGGTCAGCTTCGCCCAACGGATGGGCGAAGACCCGTTCATCCGCGCCGCCGAGGAGGATGATTTCATCGGCGTCCAGACCTACACCCGGAACGTGGTCGAGATTCCCCGCCTGGCCGGGGCAGCCCTGGCCGTGGGCCTGGCCATCCCGCCGATCCAGAAGCGGCTGGTCAAGGCGGCCAGGCGGATGGGCCCTCACTCCGACGCGCTCAAGGACGCCAGCACGCGGCGGACGCAAATGGGCTGGGAGTACCGGCCGCAGGCGATCGCCTGGACGGTCCGGCGCGTGGCCGGGATGCTGCCCGGCAAGCCAATCCTGGTCACCGAGCACGGAGTAGCCACATCCGACGACGAAGAACGGGTGGAGTTCATCACCGAGGGCCTGAAGGCCCTCCACGCCACCCTCGCCGACGGCGTCCCGCTCCGCGGCTACATCCACTGGAGCGCGTTCGACAACTTCGAATGGGCCGCCGGCTACGACATGGAGTTCGGCCTGATCGCGGTCGATCGCCGGACGCAGAGGCGGACCCTCAAGCCCTCGGCGCGCTTCTTCGGCCAGATCGCCAAAGCGAACAGACTGCGGCTGCCCGACACCTAGACCTCGCCTCGACCCCTCGAAAACGCAAGACCGGCGCCACCGCGGCGCCGGTCTTGGCACGGTTCGGCGGCAGAGGCGCCTTGCCCCTACCGCCTGGACATGCCAGCGCGAGTGTCATCGCTGATGTTGCCCGCCCTCGGGCGCCAGACTGGGTTGAGCAAACATCGATCCCATCCGGCCGCGCAAGGGGTCCATCCCCTGTAGTCGCGAGCGAGTCGCGTCTCTCTGGCCGCTGGGTCTCGCATCTCAGCCCTCCTGGCATGCCCGGGGCATCTACGAGTTGAACCCAACGTACGCCTGCTGGCAGGAGTGTGCAAGACCCGTTCGTACAGTTCGGAGGGCTATTCGTCATCGGTCCGAACCACGCGTTCAGACGTTGCCAGCGCCGTCCGAGACGGCCACGGAGAAGACCCGCGGCTTGAGTCCCGTGCGGCGCGGATACTCCTCCGCCACTGCCCGAGCCAGCTCACCGACGGCCCCCTCGCGGACCAGGTTGACGGTGCAGCCGCCGAACCCGCCACCGGTCATCCTGGCCCCCACCAGGCCCGGCACAACCGAGGCCACGGCCACCATCTCGTCCAGGGCATCGCAACTCACCTCGTACCTGGAGCGCAGCGATTCGTGAGAGGCGGCAAAGAGCTTGCCCAGCTGCTCCAGGTCGCCGGCGGCCAGGGCCTCGGCAGCGGCGACCACCCGGTCGTTCTCGGCGACGACGTGCTCCGCCCGGCGCGCCACCGCCTCGGGCAGGACGTGGCGGTAGCGCCGCAGCATGTCCGCGTCGACATCGCGCAACGAGGATACCGACGGCTCCTGCTCGGCTAGCAAGGCCACGGCCTTGCCGCACTCCGCGCGCCGCTCGTTGTAGGCCGAGGATCGCAGCTCGCGCGGCGATCCCGTGTCGCACACGACAACCCGCACCCCCACAGGGATCGGCACGTGGCGGCTCTCGAGGGAGCGGCAGTCGACCATGATCGCGTGCCCGGCCCGGCCGGCCGCGACGGCGAGCTGGTCCATGATCCCGCGGTTGACCCCCACATACTCGCGCTCGGCGCGCTGGGCCAGGGCGGCCAGCCTGGCCGCCGATTCGTCGGCGTGGGCCGGGCCCAGCAGGGCCAGCGCCGACGCCAGCTCAAGGGCCGCCGACGAGGAGAGCCCCGCGGCGGGCGGGATGGACGAATCGACGATGCCGTCGAAGCCGCCTATCGGGAGCCCGGCCTCGCGCAGCGACCAGGCCACTCCGGCCACGTAGTCCATCCAGCTGCGGTCGGGAGCGGGCAGCGACGAGTCGGGCGGCGCCACCTCGTCCGCCCAGAAGCTGCCCGGCGAGCCCCCAGCCTGCAGCGAGGCGATGCGTACCAGGCCGTCGCGGCGCCGGCGGACGGCGATCCAGGTGTCCAGGTCGATCGCGGCCGGCAACACGAAGCCGTCGTTGTAGTCCGTGTGATCGCCGATGAGGTTCACCCTGCCGGGCGCCCGAACGAACCGGAGCGCCCCGGCCTCGGCATCCTCGGCGTCGGGGAAAGCTGCCTCGAGAGCGGCCTTCAGCCGCGCTCGTCGTTTGGCAGGGGGCTCGCGCTTGTCGAAATCGGACATGCGCGGATGCTAGCAAGCGGCGAGGAACGGATTTTGGACCTGGAGCGGGGAGAATCGGCCATTCCGGCGGGCCGCTCGAGCCGGCCCATCGGCCGACTCGGCGACGGAGCCGAGCTCGGCAGCCACGACGGCCTGGTACTACAGTCCTAGCCTCCCTGGTAAACCAGACCACGTCAGAGTCACCCAGACCACTCGCCACCGGACCGGCTTCTGTACGGAAGCATCCGCACCCTCGCCGATGGTGGCGGCATGGATGCCGGCATATGATGCCGCTGCGCCGCGGCTGTGGAGGAATCGCGGTCCGGGACAGGAGTAGATGCTCGCCGTCGAACCCCTGCTGCTGATACTGGGGGTGGGCTGTTTCGCGCTGCTCGTCACCGCCGCGCTGCTGGCAGCCGCCCTGCGAGGCCGCGGGCCCCTCTACGGCCGGCTGGTCGTCGACCGGCAGCGGGGGGCAGCCGAGGACGCCGCGCTGGACCGGCCCGATCTCGTCGCCAACGGCGTCGAGTCCTCATCCACGATCCGCTTCCTGGCCCGCGACCGCCGCCTCGACGCTCGCGGCGAGATGATCGCCCGCCGCTACATTCGGCCGTCCGACGACGAGGAGCTGGACGAGGTGCTGCGCGGCTCATTCGCCGCCACGACCTTCAATCACGCCGTCCGGGTGCTGACCTGGTCCTTCATCCTCTCCGTCCTGGCCATTGTCTCGGCCAGCCAGCTCTGGCAGCCCGTGGCGCCGCAGATCTACATCAGCCTGACCACGGCCGGCGTCTTCGTGCTGGTCGTCCACGAGCTGATGCCGGCCGGCCGCCTGGGGACGATCCGGGTCCTGATCGAAGGCAGCGCGGCCGTCGTCTTCCTGACGATGCTCGTCGTCCTGACCGGCAACTCGGAGAGCCCCTTCTTCTTCCTCTATCCGCTGCTCATCGGCGGCGCGGCGCTCATCGCCCCTCCGCTGGTAACGCTGATCTTGACCATCGAGACGGCCGTGGCCTACGCCATCGCGGCTTTCTCCGGCCCCATCCCGGACGAGGCCGCGGCGCGCGAGACCCTGGCCCGTGTCGGCATCAACCTGACCGCCCTGATGCTGCTGTCCTACGCCGGCATCGTCATCTCACGGGTCCAGAAGCGGACCCGTGAGGCGGCCGTCCGCCTCTCGACCGTCGATTCGCTGACCGACCTGCACAACCGGGCCTACCTCTTCAACGCGGTCGAACGCGAGATCCACCGCAGCCATCGCTTCAAGCGCGGCTTCTGCCTGCTGATGATGGACCTGGACGGGCTCAAGTCGATCAACGACCGCCACGGCCACTTCCAGGGAGACCTGGTCCTGCGGGGCGTGGCCCAGGTCATCCGGGCCAGCCTGCGCAGCGTCGACACCCCCGCCCGCTACGGGGGTGACGAGTTCGTGGCCCTGCTGCCGGAGACCGACCCCACGGGCGCCTACGTCGTGGCCGAGAAGATCCGCCAGGAGGTGAGCGACCTGCTGGTGGAGGCCGAGGGTCAGAAGATCGTGACCTCCATGTCGATCGGCGTGGTCTGCTACCCGGACGACGGCCGCACGGCGGACGAGCTGATGATCGCGGCCGACGAAGCGATGTACTCGTCCAAGCGCCTGGGCAAGAACCGCGTGGTGGGTTACGCGGATCCGGGGGCCGCCTCGGTCTCGCTGGGCGTGCTCGGAGTCCAGTCGGTCGAGGGCTTCCCCTCGATCGAAGTGTCTGGCTTCCGCCCCCTGCCGCGCGACTCGCGGCCCGCAGACGGCGCTCCCCCGGGGACGCCCGCCCGGGACGCCGGCACCGCAGACGGGGCAGAAGCCGCCCGCCGGGCCGGAAGCGGCTCGAGCGGCGACTCCGGGGAGGGAGCGGGGCGACAGCGTTCCGAGGAGCGACGCCGGGGCGGGTCGGATCGCAGAGCCGGCGGCGGGTCTCGGGAAAGGGGCGGGTCGCGGGACGGCGAGGTCTGGTAGAGCCGTTCCGCGATGGCGGCACGAGCACTCGGGCTCCGATGTAGCATCCCGTCATGGTCGGTTTCTCGACGCGTGCGATCAAGGCGGCGACCCGCGTGCCGCGAGTCGATCAGGCTGCCTCGGCAACGCCCATCTACCAGGCCGCGGCCTTCGCCACGGCCGACGCCGCGGAGCTGGGTGACGTGCTGACCGGCCAGGTTGCGGGCTATGTCTACAGCCGCCTCTCCAACCCCACCACGGACGTGCTGGGCGAGGCCGTCGCCGAGCTGGAGGGCGCCGAGGCGGGACTGGCCTTCGCCAGCGGCATGGCCGCCGTCCACGCCGCGCTTTTGTCGGTGGCGCATGCGGGCCAGACCATCGTGGCCACACAGGCCGTCTACGGCACAACCCGTGACCTGCTGGTCCGGATCCTGGGAGGGTTGGGGATCGCCACCGAGTTCGTCGATCCCACCGACCTTGAGGCCGTGGACGCCGCACTGACCCGCACCGGCGCGTCGGTCTTCTACGTGGAAACCATCTCCAACCCGGGGATCGTCGTCTCGGACGTCGCCGCCCTGGCCGAGGCCGCTCACAACCACGATGCCCTGCTGCTCGTCGACAACACCTTCGCCTCGCCCTACGCCTGCCGGCCGATCGAATGGGGCGCGGACCTGGTTCTGCATTCGGCGACCAAGTACCTGTCCGGCCACAGCGACGTCGTGGCCGGAGTCGCGGCCGGCTCGCGGGAGCGCATCGACGCCATCCGGCCGATCCTCGTCGACGTGGGTGGGGTGCTGGCGCCGCTGGCCGCGTTCCTGGTCCTGCGGGGATTGCCCACCCTGGCCGTCCGCATGGAGAGGCACTCGGCCACGGCCACGACCCTGGCCGAGTGGCTGCTGCGCCAGGAAGGCGTGGTCCGGGTCCGCTATCCCAGCCTGCCCGGCGATCCGGGCCGTGCCGTGGCCTCACGGCAGCTAGACGTCCCGGGCGGAATGCTGGCATTCGAGCTGGCGGGCGGTCGCGAAGCGGGCCGAGCTTTTCTCGACGCCATGAGCCTGGTCGAGCGGACCGCCTCCCTGGGCTCGGTGCGGACGATCGTTACCCACCCGCTGTCCACCAGCCACCGCCAGCTCAACGACGCCGAGCTGGCGGCGGCGGACATTGCCCCCGGGCTTCTGCGCTGCTCGGTCGGCCTCGAGGACGCGGCCGACCTGATCGCCGATTTCGAAGTGGCCCTGGCCGCCGCTCGCAGGGCCGCCCGACCCTAGCCGGCCCGGGCCAGCCATGGACAAGCCGAAGCCCCTCCGGACGGCGTCCGGAGGGGCTTCGATTGGTGTCTGCGAGGAGCCTAGTACTGGAACAGCAGCTCGCGGTACTTCGGCAGCGGCCAGAGCCCGTCCGCCACGAGGCCCTCGAGGGCATCGGCTGCTTCGCGGACGGCTTCCTGGGCCGGGATGACCTTGTCGTGGAACGCCTTGGCCTCGGCCCGAACGTCTCCGGCCTCGTGGGCGGCATGCTGGGCCTTCTCCAGCGCGACCAGCGCGTCGGCCAGCTTGTCGGCCAGCGCAGCTGCTTCGGCCGAGACGGCGGCCAGGCCCTTGGAGGCGGAGGCGTCACCAAGCTGGCCCAGGTACTGGGCGACAGCCGGCAGGATCATCGTCCGGCCGAGCTCCAGGGTGGTGTTGGCCTCGATGTTCACGACCTTGACGTACTTCTCCCAGTTGACCTCGACGCGGCCTTCCAGCTCGCGCTCGCTCAGGACGGAGTGCTTGGCGAAGATCTTGCGAGCCTTCTCCGTCTCCAGGTCCGGGAGAGAAGCAACTGTGCTGGAGCGGTTCGGCAGGCCGCGCTTGGCCGCCTCCTCGTACCACTCGGGAGCATAGTTGTTGCCCTCGAAGAGGACTCGCCGGTGCTCTTTGACGATGGCCGCCAGGATCTGGGTCAGGCCGGCCATGTCGTTCGGCTT
>Ga0307435_1001062_pt1 | contig 11706 bp, 12 predicted proteins | sample SalMarWE160470MG_FD_202164 | JGI IMG/M metagenome (GOLD analysis project Ga0307435, IMG submission 202164) | Salt marsh sediment microbial communities from the Plum Island Ecosystem LTER, Massachusetts, United States - WE1604-70 | ecosystem: Environmental > Aquatic > Marine > Intertidal zone >... | reverse complement strand
TGACCAGCCTCAGCGCCTCGTACTGAGAGATGCCCAGCGACCTGGCCCAGCTGGAAAGCTGGCTCAGGCTGCGCTCGCCGATACCCCGCCCCGGGATATTGATGATGCGGAGCAGGCTAACGCTGTCACTGGAGTTCTGGATAACCCTCAGGTAGGCGATAACGTCTTTTACCTCACGCCGCTCGTAAAAGCGGGTGCCGGCTACCAGTTTATAGGACGTTCCGTAACGCATAAAGGCTTCCTCGAGAGCCCTTGACTGGGCATTGGTACGGTACATCACGGCGCAGTCGCCCAGCTTAGCCCTGTCCTCTTTCACCAGCTTTTCCACCTCGCTAACGACAAACTGGGCTTCTTCCTGTTCGGTATAGGTCTCGACCACGTTTATCGGCTCGCCCTCTTCGTTGTCGGTCCATAGCTCCTTGGGCTTACGCATCTGATTAGTCGAGATTACATGGGAAGCCGTTTCCAGGATGGATTTGGTAGAGCGGTAGTTCTGCTCCAGAAGCACCAGCTTCGCCTTGGGAAAATCCTTCTCGAAGCTGAGTATATTGCGCAGGTCGGCAAACCTCCAGGAGTAGATCGACTGGTCGGGGTCGCCGACGACGCATATGTTGTGCTTCTTTCCGCCCAGCTTCTTTATCAGCTCGTACTGGACCAGGTTGGTATCCTGGAACTCATCCACCATCAGATGCAGGTAACGAGAATGATATTTCTCCAGCGTCTCATCGTTATTTCGGAATAGCTGGACGGTTTTCATGAGCAGGTCGTCGAAGTCAAGGGCATTGCTTTCTTCCAGCATCCCCTGGTAGCGTTCGTATACCCGCCCCACCACCTCCTCGAAATAGCTGGCGGTGTGCTTGGCATACTCCTTAGGGGCTGTGGTACGGCTCTTGGCGGCGGAAATGGCAGAGGATAGCGCCCGCGGGGCATACTGCTTGGGGTCAAGGTTAAGTTCCTGGAGGGTGCGCTTGAGCAGGCTTATCTGGTCGTCGTCGTCGTAGATGACGAACCTGGAGTCAACACCGATAGCCTGGCCGTCGCGGCGCAGGATGCGGGCGCAGAGGGCGTGAAAGGTGCCGATGGTAAGGTCGCCCAGGGCGGCGCCGATAAGCCGACTAAGCCTCTCTTCCATCTCACGGGCGGCTTTATTGGTAAAGGTAACCGCCATAATGCGATGGGGGCTGACGCCGCAGGTCTTAATAAGGTAAGCCACCCGGTGAGCGATGACCCTTGTTTTGCCGCTGCCCGGACCGGCTAAGATAAGTACCGGTCCTTCAATAGTTTCTACGGCTTCTCTCTGCGCCGGATTAAGCCCGTCCAGAATATCCATCTACTCTATTATAACATTGGCGGGGTATGGCTGGAAAGGCGGCGCTCTATTGACAAACGTCAGCTAAAACTATATGATATATGCGGATATATGCATATATGAATATGGTAAGGGGTAGTTATGCAAGAGCTGATTAAAGCCACCAAGGCCCTCTCCGATGAGACCAGGCTTAGAATGCTAAATATTCTTTTGGAGAGGGAATGCTGCGTCTGCGAGGTGATGCAAGCCCTGGATATATCCCAGTCGCGGGCCTCGCGCAACCTCGGCATACTTGAGGACGCCGGTTTCTTAACCGCCAAGAGAGACGGCGTCTGGATAGTCTACTCTATAGACTGGCAAACAACCAACAGCCACGCTGCTTCCCTGGCTAAGATGCTAAGAGACTCCCCTACCACTAACGAGCTAATGGACCAGGATGAAAAAAGGCTCAAACGCGCGGTGCGCGTCGGACCAGCAGCAGTAAGGAAATAGCTGGTGGAAGTATTCGCCGACCTTTTGCTAGCTGGGCTAACCGCTCTTAAAGATTATATTGCCCTACATGTGCTTACCTGCCTCATTCCAGCTTTTCTCCTGGCTGGCGGAATAGTAACCTTCGTTAGACGCGAGACCATTATCAGCTATCTCGGTGCCGCTGCCCGAAAGCTATCATCTTTCGGCATTGCTACTGGCGGTAGTTTCTTCATCTCCGCTTGCTCCTGCACTGTCATACCGGTTGCAAGCGGCATCTACTACGGTGGAGCCGGTGTCGGTGCCGCCTTCATACTGCTCTGGGCAGCCCCCGCGGCTAACATTCTGGCTCTGGTTTACACCGGCCAGATACTGGGCGCTGAGATGGTTGCCGCCAGATTAATAAGCGCCCTGCTTATGTCTTTTGCCGTAGGTCTAGTTATGGCTTACGCCTTCTACAAGGAAGAAAAAACCCGCGTTTCCACAGTCCAGGTGAGCCGTGGTCCCTTGATGAGCAAGAAGGGTGTAATCTTACTTCTGCTGCTGGTCGCCTGGCTGGTAGCACCTAATTATATTGTTTCTCAAGGGCCGTACTGGCAAAAGGTGGCAGTCTGGGCAATAGGGCTGCTGGTGGTGGCAGCCTACGTGTGGAAGTTTATCGATAGAGAGCGAATTAAAGCCTGGCTTAGGGAGACATGGTGGTTTGTACGCATCATCTTTCCTTTCCTGCTGGCTGGTGTTTTTGTCGTCGGCATTATCGGTGCCCTTCTACCCCAGGAATGGATTCAGACCTGGCTCGGTGGTGCTGGTCTGCGCCAGTCATTCTTAGCCACCCTGCTTGGCTCCGTTACCTACTTCGCCACCATGACCGAAGCCCCTTTCGTGGACACCCTGATGAATCTGGGGATGGGTAAGGGGCCAGCCCTGGCTTTACTCCTCACTGGTCCGGGTATTAGTTTACCCAGCTGGCTGGCGATTGCCAAGGTCTTTGGGATTAAGAAGGCGCTGGTTTACGTTCCGACTATCATGGTTATCGGAACAATGGTCGGTTGGATTGCCGGTTTTATCTTAGATTAAAAAATAATTAAGGAGGTACCACCATAATGATTATTGAAGTTTGCGGCCCGGGTTGCCCTCGGTGCCATGCCACAAAGGAGAATGTCCGCAAGGCAATCAAAGAGATGGAGCAAAAAGAGGGCGAAGAGATGACACTGGCGGAAATCAAAGACCCCAAGATTATGGCTAGCCGAGGTGTATTTATGACACCAGCCGTGCTTATTGATGCCGTCAAGCTATGCGAGGGCAGAATTCCGAGCCCTAATGAGATAAAGGGGTGGATTGAGGAGAGAAGATAATATATTAAGCAGCTAGAACAAGGAGAATTATATGACTGTACGAAACAAAGTGAAGATATGGAGCTCGTTTTTACTTATTATTCTGGTAGTCGGCATGCTCTGCGCTTGCGGAAGTTCAACTCCTGAAGCGCCTCCAGGCTCAGACGTGCCCCCGAACTCGAATGGCTCAGACATGTCTCTCACTCCAGCCGACAAGGTCGAGGTAGTCTATTTTTACCTAGCGCAGCGTTGCACTGGTTGTATCTATGCTGAAGACACCACCCTGTATACACTGGAAACCTACTTCGCCGACGAGCTGGCCAGCGGCAAGATAACCTTTGCCTCATTAAATGTAGAGGCTGAAGAAAACGCTGCCATCGTCGAGAAATATGACGCTTATACCTCATCCCTTTTTATCAACACTACAATAGACGGCACCGACCACATCGAAGTGGTAAACGAGATTTGGTTCGTCCTGGGGGACGATGAGGCTTTTATCGAGGCGGTGAAGAGCAAAATTGAGCAAAGCCTCATCGGGGAGAGCTAATGGATTTAGGCGGCTTATTACATCAGCTCTCTGAGAGCCTTAATATCCCCGTGCTCTCAGCGCTGTTTCTGGGGTTAATAACGGCCATTAGCCCCTGCCCCATGGCGACTAATATTGCCGCTATTGCTTATGTCAGCCGCAGAACGACGGAGCGACGGTACGCTGTCATAACTGGAGCATTATATACACTGGGACGGATGGTTTCCTATTCCATCATTGGTATCCTGATAATCGTGGTTGGCCTCGAAATTCCCGGAGTCGCTTCGTTTCTCCAGGATTTTGGCGAGAAAATACTGGGGCCACTGTTGATTGTGGTAGGACTGATAATGCTACTCATCGACCGTTTTTCTTTCGGTCTGGGAGCCGAGAAGCTAGCTTCACTGGGAGGAAAGGTTGCCGATTGGGGTATGCTGGGCGGATTCCTGTTAGGAGTGATTTTTGCTCTGGCCTTCTGTCCCTATAGCGCTATCATATTCTTTGGAGTATTGATACCCTTAGCCCTTAAATCTACCGGAGGTGTAACATTGCCCGCAGTGTTTGCCATCGGCACCGGGCTCCCTGTTCTAATATTCGGTATTCTTATATCGGCTGGCATAGCCAAGGTCTCCAGCTGGCTCAATGCCGTCACCCGTGTCGAGAAAGTCCTCCGCATAGTAGTCTCTATCATTTTTATCGGGGTAGGAATATACTATGTGGTGCTCTGGATACAGGCATAACTTGGTAGAAAGATTTATTAAGTCAAACCATGAGTGAACCAAAGGGCGTAGCCGGCAGGCTGCCGACACTGGACCGCTTCCTCACCCTCTGGATTTTCCTGGCGATGGGGCTGGGGGTGGGGTTGGGCTATTTCGTCCCCGAAGTCGCCGACTTCATCACCTTCTTCCAGGTAGGCACCACCTCTATACCCATAGCTATCGGGCTTATACTCATGATGTACCCGCCCCTGGCCAAGGTAAAATACGAAGAGCTGGGACGGGTATTCCGCAACTGGCGGGTGCTGGGCATATCGCTGATACAGAACTGGCTCATCGGCCCCGTGCTCATGTTCTTCCTAGCAATTATTTTCCTGCGCGCCTACCCCGACTACATGGTGGGGCTGATTATGATAGGGCTGGCGCGCTGTATCGCCATGGTCATCGTCTGGAACGAGCTGGCTAAGGGAGATAGCGAGTACGCCGCCGGGCTGGTAGCCCTAAACTCCATTTTCCAGATAGTCTTCTACTCGGTTTACGCCTATATCTTTATTACCGTGCTGCCGCAATGGTTCGGGCTGGAGGGGGTAGCCGTCCACGTTACCATCGGGCAGATAGCCAAAAGCGTGTTAATCTACCTCGGTATCCCCTTCTTCGGAGGCATGCTCAGCCGCTTTTTCCTTATCCGGGCCAGAGGACGTGAGTGGTACGAGCAAAAGTTCATTCCCAGGATAAGCCCCATCACCCTGGCGGCACTGCTGTTCACCATCGTGGTGATGTTCTCGCTCAAGGGGGAGATAATCGTTCAGTTGCCGCTGGATGTAGTGCGTATCGCCATTCCCCTGCTCATCTACTTCGTGGTTATGTTCCTGGTGTCTTTCTACATGGGGAAGAAGATAGGGGCGGACTATCCCAAGACAACGGCTATCGCCTTCACCGCCGCCAGCAATAACTTCGAGCTGGCTATCGCCGTGTCCGTGGCCGTCTTCGGCATCGGCTCAGGGGTAGCTTTCGCCGCCGTCATCGGACCACTGGTGGAGGTGCCCGTGCTCATCAGCCTGGTAAATGTGGCGCTATACTTTCGGCGCAGGTTCTTTTGAGGAAGACTAACCAGTCAGCCCCAGCCCCTTATACAAAGCCTTGAAGTCGAACCCCTGCTTCATAACCTCAGCCAGCCGGGGCAGCTTCTTCTCCTGGTTGAATTTGGTCATACCCAGAGCCCGCTCAACGCTGTCCATTACAGAGGCGGTATCTTCATCGGTGACAATAACGGGAATGCCTTTACCCTCGGCGCTGTGGCTCACGTCATGGATGGGCGAACCGTCGCCGCTGATAATCAGGCACTTAGTTGGCGTCTCCAGAGCCGCCAGCTGCATATCGGGGCGCTCACCCTTGACCACCACCGCCTTATTATCTTTACGCCCGAAATAGTCGAGGCCGGAGTCCACGCTTAAAGCCCCCAGCATATAGTTCTCCACCAGCTCCGCCGACTTCCCGGCATCGTTTACTATCTTCCCCTCGATAAGCTCCGCCAGCTCCGCCACCGTCAGGCCGAGCAGCGTTCTGTCTTCGGGAATTATTCCCAACACCTCCACCCCACCCAGCCCCCGCACTTCTTCCACGCGGCTCACGGGCACCTTGTTTATCACCACCCCAAGCAGGTGCTTCCCAAAACCCTGGTACTTATCGGCCAGATTTGTCTTGAACAAGTCCGGTGAGTAGCCTTCGACAACAATGACCTTGGCCTCCAGCGCCCTGGCTACCTCATAAGAGGACTCGACGGGCTCGCCGCCCGGCCTTTGCCGCCATACGCCTTCGATAATAACTATATCCTTACCCCTGGCCACTTTTGTATATGCCTGCTTAACCTTGCCGGCCAGCTTTCCCTCCCCACCGATAACGGGGCAGAGGTCTTCCACAGGCTCTTTCAGGGACAGAATACGCTTGATGAAGGCGGTATCGCTATCGACAGCTTTGCTCTTGATAGCCGCCACCAGCGGTTTGAAAAAGCCCACCTTCTTGCCTTTGCCCTTGAGATGCTTGCCCAACCCGGCGCAAAGCAGGGTCTTGCCCGCGCCCGCCTGTGAAGAGGTTATGTATAAAGCCGTCAAGTCTCACCTCCAGCTACATTATTATATATAGCTCACGGATTTTCTGCCTTATTATAACCGCTGGGCTGTGATTGGTAAAGAACGAGGGGCGGTTTGACATATGGTTGTATAATAGGCTTAAGTAAACTGAGAGCAAGCTAGGAGACGAAAATGCCAAAAGCAATTCAACTCCCTATGCCTTTGTTCGACCTATCACCAAGGAATAAGGGCAAACGCCGGATCAAAATCGAAAAAGGTGGTTTGTCAGAACTCCAAATAATGAACTTCAAGGGTATAAAAGACCTGTCAGTGAAATTTAGCCCCATCACTCTACTTATAGGTTCAAATAATTCTGGCAAGAGTACTATATTACAAGCAGTAAGACTTTTCTATTATTGCATAGAAAAATGTGGGGTCTATAAAAATGCTAATTCTATACTACTTAAAAAACAAGTTATGCCTTTTTCAAACTTTTCTCTTATACCTGCTAATGACCTAAGAGAGCTTGTTCTCAACTGAATTACACCTAGTAGTAGAAAGCATGGCATTTATCTTAAAGGTACACTTCTTTCAGGTCAAACATTCGACTTTACCATTTATTCTGCTTACTCAACTCTGCTAGTTATATTACCTGGGTTAACATGCCCAAAGAAACTGCGAGTTGAAGAATATGATAACGCTTCTAGGCAACCGCTTTACGTTCCAGGGTTTTCCGGAGTAGTTAATCACGAACTATTATCTACTAATAGACGATTGGAGGAATCCCTTGGAAGCGGACATCATAATGAAGTTTTACGTAATCTTATTTTAAGGCTTCAACCTGATGACTTAAAACAATTAGCTAAGATACTTACAGATGAATTTTCTGTTAGATTCCAAGGAATCCTCGGAAATCCAAATGATGTAGAATTCTTAAAAGCGTCATATCGAGAACCTCTCTTGAGAATCAATTTAGACGTTGTAAGTGCTGGTTCAGGTTTTTTACAAGTATTACAAATACTAACTCACGCCCTGCAATCTCCTTCTCCTATTCTTCTTCTCGATGAACCAGATGCGCATATGCATACTCAGTTACAGGAACATTTTATTGATTTACTCAGAGAATTTGCCAAAAACCGTGATATGCAAATAATTATGGCTTCTCATTCAGAAACTTTTACTAGAACCATGGAACTTTCTGAGATTCGACTAATAGACAGAAGCACCAACCGTTCCGATTCCTTTTCTGACCCCATATTACTCAGGAGTGAACTTAACAATCAAGGTGTTTGGCCAGATGAACCAAAACTAGCTGAGGCTCTTAGAATAAAACGTTTATTACTTTGCGAATCTTCCCCTGACCATGACCTTCTATGTTCGTTTGCCCAATTTAAGAATCCAAATTGGTCTAATATCAAAAAGCAATACCAAGTAATCGAGACTGAAGGTTCAAATGACAATGTAGTTGCTCGCATTAAAATAGTATTTGACATATTTAATAAGCTATTAAATGGAGGCGTTGAAATAGCATATTTTCGTGATAGAGACCTAATGTGCGATGAGCGCAAACAATATACAGAGCAACAATCATCCTCAGCAGGCTTGAATCTTATAATTACCGAGCGGCGTAACCGGGAATCATATTTAATAGAACCCAAAGTTGTTGAAGCTGCTTTATTATTACAAAACGATAAAATTCCTAAAGGTTGGTTAGAAGAAGGATATATTTCTAATCTTGTAAGAGATTGGTGTATTGAATTCTGCAATGAAGATCTTACTGAGTTACCAACAAGAATCAGGGAGTATAATTCACACTGGGCACGAACCACTTATCCACAATCTTCAGACTTCAGAGAAGCAGATGCTCGTATCGAGCAATTTATTCAGGACAACTGGTATAAAATGTTGAATTCAAAACAAATACCTTGGAAACTAATGGATGGTAGGTATGCTCTTAAATTTATACGTAACAAATTACAGGAACAAAAAATAATGTTGCCCGACCAATTACTTCTTGACCACGTTAATGTTGTTCAAATACCTAAAGATTTTTCACAGCTAATAAAAATTATCGAAAGCTGGGTATGAATTTACTCTTTGCTAACCAACATCAACCTTCGACAACCCCCCACATATAAAACCTTGCAATCCCCCGAAAGAAGTGTTATAATGTTTAATTAAGTAAAAAGAATAAGAAACCTTTAAGCCGGTCCGGCGAGACTGGCAAGGGAAATAGGAAACGCGGAGCGAGGCCTCTTGCCAGTTTGGGTAAGAGGTTATTTTTATGCCTAAAAAAATCATAATGACCCCGGAGGACATCAAGCGCACACTGGCGCGCATCGCCCACGAGATTATCGAGCGCAACAAGGTCATCGAAAACCTGATACTGGTGGGCATACACACCCGCGGCGTGCCCCTGGCTCATCGTTTAGCCGCCAATATCGAAGACTTTGCCGGGGTTAAAATACCGGTGGGCACGCTGGACATCAGCCTCTACCGCGATGACCTCTCCTCTCTGGAACTACAGCCCACCGTCAAGAACACCGACATTCCGGTCAATGTTGACGGCAAATCCATAGTCCTGGTTGACGATGTTTTATACACCGGGCGCAGCATCAGAGCCGCCATGGATGCTCTCACCGATTTGGGAAGGCCCCACCTGATACAACTGGCCGTCCTCATCGACCGCGGCCATCGCGAAATACCGATACGCGCTGACTATGTCGGCAAGAACATGCCCAGCTCAAGGCACGAGGATATACAGGTCAAATTGCAGGAAAGCGACGGCGTCGACGAAGTAGCCATCACCTCTACGCCTATCGCTGAGGAGGGATAGCCATGACGACAGAGCAGATAAAGACGGTGGCGCCCAAGCCGGCTCCGGTATGGCGGCACCGCCATATACTGGATATCGACGACTTCAGCCGCGAAGAGATAGAGCTTGTCTTTAATACCACCCGGGCGATGAAAGAGGTCCTATCGCGGCCCATAAAGCGAGTGCCGGCGCTGCGCGGCAAGACGCTGATAACCCTGTTCTACGAAGCCAGCACCCGCACCCGCCTCTCTTTCGAGCTGGCCGCCAAAAATCTGGGCGCTGATGCCGCTAATCTGAGCGCCCCCGCCAGCAGCGTAACCAAGGGCGAATCGCTAATCGATACCGTGAGCACGCTGGAGGCGCTGGGAGCGGATATAGTGGTCATGCGCCACCCCCACTCGGGAGCGCCCGATATCGTCACCAGATACGTCGAGGCCAGCATTATCAACGCCGGAGACGGCTGGCACGCCCACCCCACCCAGGCATTGCTCGACCTCTATACCATTCAGGAGCACAAGAGTACCTTGAAGGGACTAAAGGCGGTTATCATCGGCGATATCCTGCACAGCCGCGTGGCGCGCTCCAACATCTGGGGGCTGACCACGATGGGCGCTGACGTTACCCTCTGCGGTCCCCCCACCCTCCTCCCCGACGAGATGGGAAAACAGAACCACCACCTCCCCCCGACCAGTATTGAGCATAATATCGAGCGCGCCCTCGACGGCGCCGATGTGGTGATGACGCTGCGCCTGCAGCTGGAAAGGCAGCAGAGCGGGCTATTGCCCAGCATACGCGAGTACGTTCAACTATATCAGCTTACCGAAGCCAGGCTCAGTTTAGCCAAGCCCGATGCTTTAGTGCTTCACCCTGGGCCGGTAAACGAGGAGATTGAGATTGCCCCCGCCATCGTCCACGGCCCCCAATCGGTCATCAACGAACAGGTAGCCAACGGGGTCGCCGTGCGCATGGCTTTGCTTTATATCTTAGCCGGGAGTCAGAAGCAATGAACAAAGCACTACTCATTAAAGACGGACGTATAATCGACCCCAGCCAGAAAACAGATGAAGTCGGCAGCCTGCTGGTCGCCGAGGGTAAAATCTCCTGGCGGGGTAAAGGAGAAGAGGCGCCACCTGAAACCGATTACGAAGTCCTGGACGCTAAAGGGCTGGTGGTATGCCCCGGACTAATCGACCTCCACTCCCACCTGCGTGACCCCGGATACGAAGAGAAGGAGACCATCGCCAGCGGCAGCCGCGCCGCCGCGCGGGGCGGCTTTACCACCATCTGCTGCATGCCCAACACCAACCCGCCGCTGGACAACCAGACGGCTGTTGAATATATAAAGTCAACGGCAGCGGCGGAGGGAGTAGTAAGAGTGCTGCCCATCGGCTGCATCTCCAAGGGCAGAAAGGGCAAAGAGCTGGCCGAGATGGGCGAGCTGGCGGCGGCCGGGGTCATCGCCTTCAGCGACGACGGCGAACCGGCCCTGAACTCATATATTATGCGCCAGGCGCTGGACTACAGCCGCGCCTTCGAGCTGCCCGTAACCGACCACTGCGAGGATACCATTCTTACCGAGGGCGGGCAGATGAACGAGGGCGTGCTATCAGCCAAGCTCGGCTTACGCGGGATACCCAACGCTGCCGAGGACATTATCGTTGCCCGTGACCTGGCTCTGGCGGAACTGACGGGCGGCTGGATACATATCGCCCACACCACCACCGAGGGCGCCGTCGAGCTTATCCGCCGCGCTAAGGAAAAAGGCATTAATGTTACCGCCGAAGTTACCCCCCACCACCTCACCCTTACCGAGGAGAGGGTTATCGGCTATAACACCAACGCCAAGGTCAACCCGCCGTTAAGGACGGAACGGGATATCGAGGCTCTAATTCAGGGGCTTAACGACAACACCATCGACATCATCGCCACCGACCACGCCCCCCACACCGAGGGCGATAAGCTCTGCGAATTCGCCCTTGCCCCCTTCGGTATCAGCGGCCTGGAAACGGCTTTTGGTAGCCTGATGAGCTTAGTGCATAACAAGAAGCTGAGTCTGACTACACTCATCGCCAAGCTTACTTTTGAGCCGGCCAAGATACTGGGCGGCAAGCATGGCCAGCTGGGGACGCTGGCTGTCGGCGCTCCCGCCGACGTCACTGTATTCGACCCCGACCGGGAGTGGGTGGTGGATACCAAAGACTTCGCCTCCAAGGGCAAGAACACCCCCCTGGCTGGCGAAAAGCTAAAAGGTAAGGTAATCGCCACCATCTATCAGGGAAAGATAGTCTACAGGGACAATAACGTCATTCTGAAGGAACGAAGCGACTGAAGAATCTCAAGAGAGGCCCTTCGCTACGCTCAGGGTGACAGTAAAAACGGGGAAGTTTGAGGGGCGTTAGCCCCTCTTAAAAAGAGCCTCCCCCTCTCCTTTGATACCTCGTAAGGAGAGGGGGATACAGGGGGTGAGGTAGA
>Ga0307435_1001061_pt1 | contig 11721 bp, 7 predicted proteins | sample SalMarWE160470MG_FD_202164 | JGI IMG/M metagenome (GOLD analysis project Ga0307435, IMG submission 202164) | Salt marsh sediment microbial communities from the Plum Island Ecosystem LTER, Massachusetts, United States - WE1604-70 | ecosystem: Environmental > Aquatic > Marine > Intertidal zone >... | reverse complement strand
AACCGCTGCTACAAGCACCATGCACAAAAAAACCGCTGCGCGAAAGAAATCCCGCCTCGCCAAAAAACTGAATCAGCTAAAAGCTAAAAAGGCATAATTATAACCTAATGACAGGGATTAGGGGTCAGGGATCGGGAGTCAGGAAATGGAGGTTGTGCCGGTAGATTACGGAAAACGGAGAATAATTATAAAAATATTTAGCCCCGCAATTCATTGCGGGGTTTCCTTTTTGCGAGATATACTTGTCCTGAGCGAAGCCGAAGGAAGCGACGGAATATTGCTTTTTCACCGTACATATTGACTTACCCTACATGCCATGCTATGATTTCTGCCTAAAGCGAAGAAAATTTTGATATTATGCGGATCAATATAAACAATGACAAAAAAAACTATTAGAAAATGGTTTTTTGGGGCAATAATTGCTTTCGTTGTTCTTCTTATTGTTGGAATTCTTATTAGTATTTTCGATTATTCCAAAGATCGCATCGTTTTTTCAACTTTCAAAGACCTTCTGCCACTTTTTCTCGGTATCGCAGCTGTATGGTTAGGTTACTGTGTTCAACAAAGAAATGCCTATCAGCAACAATTGAGGTCGTTATGGTCAAAACTTGTTGAAGCTGTTCACTGTGCAATACAATACTCTTGTCTCGATAGTCCAACTCAAGAGCAATATAGAACTGTATTAACCAAGTTAAGCATTGCTATAGATGAAGTTCGAGGAGTATTCTGCAATCTTAAAGAAACAGATACAGACAGAGGATTATATCCATTCGAACCTATAAAAGATATGTATGGTCTTATAGAAGATATCGGTTTCGGTTCCACCTATAAATCATGCGAATCTAAGAAATGCCATGACCAAATATTTGCCTTATGGAAGGATGTTAGAAAAGAAATTCTAAAAGAATTTGACCGTGAGGTACCAACATTCTCACACAGTCATTGGGAAGACTTATCGAAGGGTAGAGTGTATGAACAACATCAAATACCCAAAAAACCGACCTAAACGTTCACTCCACCAGATGCAGCTTTTAAGTGCTGGTGAAATAGTAGATGTAGGGAACACTTGTAATGGACGATCCAAACTCACCTATTATTGAACTCTGAATGGCAAAATAATCCTGACCGAAAACTTATAAAAAGATTGGAATAAATATATGTCTCCAGAATTATATAAGATTTCCAATTATTGAGGTATTAAGATGGAAGGTGTCAAAGACTCATCACTTTACATGTTACAATTGTCTGATGGATCACTAAGAAATGGTCTTATTAACGAACAACAAATGAAATTTACATTAAATATAAATTTGTTGTTCTTTGATGAGTTATATGCTAGTGCCCCAGCTCTTCTTCGCAATCATGTGCTCTTTGACATGTCGCAGTCAGAGTCTGATGAAGAAAAGAAAGCATTAAAACAAGTCTATAAAGATCATATTCGACCGGTTCTCATTGAAAGGAACAAAGATATTATATCCGTTGCAAAAGATGTTAAGAAATCAGACGTAAAAATATACCTTAGTGATGATAAAAGAGCACAAAACGCAGACCTCATTAAAATCCATGGGGAATTTATCGCAAGTAGCGAGCCTAAATATTTTAAGAGCCATGGGAAACTGGAAAGATCAGAATATTATGCTATTTTCGAAGAAATTCTTGAGCGATATGCTACGACCGGTGTGACTTTTTGGTATATACCAATTGATAAAAATGCTATCAGAGATTACTTGCAAAGGCTTCGAGTTCAGGTAAAACCGGCTGATTTTAGAGTTGCTGATGCATATAGAATAGCAGATGAATGGACTAATATTAACGATCTGAAGAAGTTCATAAAGACTGTAGCATTCACATCTATGGAATATCATACGTCACCGTTGAAAAACCATAAAGGCAAAGGTTTCTCACTTAATGCTCATAATAGACCAATCATCAATAATTATTGGAGAACAAGCTATAATCCTTCCTTTACGCCCTCAGAGCGACCACAAAGCTACAATGAGCAAGAAAAAGCTCTAGTTTTGGACTTGCCATTATCCAGCATCGCCAACCTTAGGCTATCTGATATCTTGGAACTCAGAAAAACTGACATGTTTAATGAAATTAGAGAAAAACTTACAATTTTTAGGCTAGGAAATTTCGAGAACTTTAATAAAGAGATAAAATCTACCTACCTTAAGAACATCGATAATTTCAGAAAATTCATTTCAGGAAAAACTCCATCGGAACGCTGGGACAATCTGAATCGCATCAAAGATGAGAGAGAGCAATTAATCCTGATACATCTTAGTAATGGTGTAATTGCGTTTTTTACGGCGATTGGATTGACACAAGTTCGATCAGAGTACTTTCAACCAATAGCTCTGTTCTTCTCAGAGTTTGCTGCCATTTGGGCTGCTTATGAGGTTAAAAATAAATTGGCCAGAAAATCAGAGAACAATGTATATAGTAGTGAAATGGACATAAAATACAATCCAGTAAAAGGCACCAGCGATTCATTTTAGGTTTAAAGGCATACTACTTAATTAAGTGTTAAGTTTTGGAGTAGTATATGAAAACGATAAAAAATAAACGATGGATTGTCGGCATGATGGCCGCAGTCTTAATGACTTGTACAGCTTGGGCGGCGACGGCCAGCCATACGGAATTCAAGCCGGGAGAAATCTGGGCCGACGCCAACGGTGCCCCCATCAATGCGCACGGCGGCGGAATCCTGTATCACGACAAAGTATATTATTGGTACGGAGAAATCAAAACCGGCAAGACCCGGCTGCCGGAATCCAACCGCAGTTGGGGCGGAACGCGGGTGGAAACGGTAGGAGTTTCCTGCTATTCGTCCCAGGACCTGTACAACTGGAAGTACGAGGGGAACGTGCTGCCGGCGTTGCAGGATGATCCCAACCATGATCTGCACATAAGCAAGGTATTGGAGCGGCCCAAGGTATTGTACAACCGGGCCACAAAAAAATTTGTGATGTGGATGCACATAGATTCGCAGGATTACCAACTTGCGCACGCAGGAGTAGCAACCAGCGACTCGCCCAAGGGCCCGTTTCGGTACGTCGGCAGCTTCCGTCCGGATGGCGCGATGAGCCGGGACATGACGGTGTTCATGGATGAAGATGGAAAGGCGTATCTTTTTCATGCGTCGGAGGACAATGCCACGATGCACATTTCCCTGCTGACGGATGATTACCTCAAGCCCTCCGGGCGGTTTGTACGGGTGTTCGAGGGAAGGTACATGGAAGCGCCTGCGGTGTTCAAGCACCAGGGACGGTATTACCTGATGGCATCGGGCTGCACAGGCTGGGCGCCGAATGCCGCGCGGTCGGCGGTGGCAGAGTCTATTTGGGGTCCGTGGAAAGAATTGGGCAATCCCTGTCGTGGCCCGGATGCAGAGGTCATGTTCCGTGGACAGAGTACTTATATCCTGCCGGTGGCGGAAAAGCCCGGCACGTTCATCCTCATGGCAGATCGCTGGAATCAGAGGGACCTGTCGGACTCACGTTACCTTTGGCTGCCGGTGACGCTCACTGACAATGGCTTTGAAGTGCGATGGCAGACTACGTGGCGTTTGAATAACTGAACCTGAAAACCACGGTTGCTATGGAGAGTTTCTGCATGATTATTTCCGCGGCGGGATTGGTCCATTTCCGGCATCCATCCAGAACGACACTATCACTGCTGGCCACAATCTTGAGTGCCAGGCATAGTTTATTGTTTCTTGAATCCAAACCTTGCCAGAGATATAATCCATTCAAATGCCAGAGATTTTCAAAGAACGAATAATTAAATTATTAAAACGTGCTGATTACGAGCCGCTAAAACTGACACAATTAGCCAAAGCGATAGGTATAGGCTCGGAAGATTATCCGCAGTTCAAAACCGCTTTCGACCAGCTCCGTCAGACCGGACGTGTCGTGATTGGAGCCGGCAACTTGATTACCCTGCCCTCCATGGCCGGCCAGATCATAGGAACGTTCAGAGCTAATCCCAAAGGCTTCGGCTTTGTGACTCCTCTTGAACCCACTTCGCACGGCAATTTATTCATCCCGCCGGATGACACAGACGATGCAATGAACGGTGACATTGTTATCGCAAAAGTCAAAAGCAAAGGCAAACGCGGCGAACAGATGCGTTACACCGGCGAGATAATCCAGGTCCTTGAAAGAGCACAAAATAGATTCGTAGGAACCTTATTGAAACACCCGGAAGGATGGCTCGTTCAGCCGGATGGAACGGCATTCTTTGAGCCGATCAGCGTCGATGATGTCACTGCAAAGGGTGCAAAGCCAAAAGATAAAGTTGTTGTTGAAATACTATCCTTTCCGACGGAAAAATACCTTGCGCGCGGTGTAATTATCGAAGTCCTGGGCAAGCAGGGACAATATGAAACTGAGATAAAATCTATAATTGTTCAATATCACCTTCCAAGTGAATTTAATACCAACTGCCTTGAGCAGGCACACCAAGACGCTGCCGAATTTAATCCTGAGCAGTTCAAAGGTCGAGAAGATATATCTGGAAAAGTAATTATTACCATTGACCCCGCTGATGCGAAGGATTTTGACGACGCGATTAGTCTGGAGAAAGATTCCAACGGCAACCGGGTGCTGGGCGTTCACATTGCCGACGTCAGTAGCTTTGTCACGCAGGATTCACCGCTGGATAAAGAGGCACAAAATCGCGGAAACAGCGTTTATATGCCCGGCAGGACTATTCCGATGCTGCCGGAAGTTTTGAGTAACGGTATTTGCAGCCTCCAGCCGGGCCAAAAGCGATTTATCAAGAGCGTGTATATGACTTACGACCAGCAAGGTAATGTCTTATCCCACAGATTTGCCAACAGTGTGATGTGCTCTACGCAGCGTTTGACCTACGAGCAAGCCGACAGGACATTGAAAGGCCACACAAAGGGTCTAAAAAAAGAAGTGATTGAGCTGCTAAAAAATATGGAGACACTCGCACGCGTGATTGAGAAGCGGCGAACAAAGAACGGAATGTTACATCTGGCCTTGCCTGAGATAGAGCTGGTCATGGATAAATCCGGTCGCGTAGTGGATGCCCACCCTGCCGATGACAGCTATCCACACACGATAATCGAAATGTTTATGGTAGAAGCCAACGAGGCTGTCGCTTCACTTTTAGACAGGCTCGATGTCCCTTTCATCAGGCGGATTCATCCGGAGCCGGATGCTTTGAGCATGAAAAATCTCGCAGTATTCGTCAAGGCTTTTGGCTTTAACATGCCGCGAAATCCGGACAGAAAGGCAATACAAAATTTATTGGCTGCTGTGGAAGGTGCTGATTGCGCTCTGGCGGTAAATCTGGCAGTTCTGAGAAGTCTTGAAAAAGCGCAATACGCACCACAGCACATTGGCCATTTCGCATTGGCTTCGACTCATTATTGTCACTTTACCAGCCCGATACGCCGTTTTGCGGATTTACTTGTCCACCGTGTTTTGCAATGCCACCTTCAAAATCGTATAGATACAGCCAAGCAGATTGCAGCCGGCCTAAATTTAGTTGAAATCGGCAAGCACATCACCTTTACCGAGCAGCGGGCCGAGGACGCTGAAAGAGAGCTGAAGATGGTGCTGATTCTGCAAATGTTGAGCAAGAAACTTGGTGATGAACTCGATTGTGTTGTCACCGGCTTAACTAACTTCGGCGTATTCGTCCAATCGCGAAAGCTCGGCATTGAAGGCCTTATCCAGATGACTGATTTGGGACCTGACCGGTGGAAATACGATGCAAGGACCCAGTGCATCGTCGGCCAACACACAGGCCTTAGCGTTAGGTTGGGACAAGCCATAAAGGTTCGTATTATTTCAGTGAATATCCCAGCCCGCCAGTTAAACGTGGCGCCCGCAGAACCTTTGACAGGTATAATCAGCAAAAAGGAAAGCAAAAAAGCAACGAGGTTCAAAAATCGAAGTAGAAAAACCAAAAAATAAATCTGATGCTCGATATTGAATTTCATCCAATTACGACATTGATGCTCAAGGAACGAGTTCAAGTTTCTTGACTTACCACAAAAATTTTGCAATACTTTGTTCGTCGTGAAGTATGAATAATAAAACGTGAAGCGAGAAACGCTCTACGGGATACGATTTTTTTTCAGAGAACAGATGAAAGCATCGCAGATACAAAAAGGCCAGACCATTCAAATCGATGGCAAACTATATACTATCATTGATTTTGAGCACGTCAGACTCGGCGGTAGAGGCGGCGCAGTTTATCAAACGAAACTAAAGAGCTTGGCCGATGGCTCAATTCAAAATGTTCGCCTGCGCTCAGAGGAAACGGTCGAGGAAATCGAGCTCGACAAGCAAACATACGAATACCTTTACTCCTCAGGCAGCGAACATATCCTTATGGATACTGCGACTTACGAGGAAGTTACACTCGATGACGAGGCCTTTGGGGAAGGGACTAAATATCTAAAGACGAATACACAGCTTCAAGTCAGTATGTACCAGGGCAAACTCATAGTAATTACTCTGCCTAATACGGTGGATTTAGAGGTGACGGAGACTCAACCTGAAATCAGAGGCGCAACAGCCACAGGTCAGCCCAAGCCTGCGACCCTCGAAACCGGCCTGATTGTGCATGTGCCGTCCTTTATTAAAATTGGTGACGTTATTCGGGTCGATACACGTACCGGTCAATATGTAACAAGAGTGAAAGAATAACAAGAAAAATTCAAAAATGACATTTTGCATTTTGCAGTGTAATTTTGATTTTTGATATTTAATTTTAATGGTTAGTAAAGTAAATAAAATCCTGCTGAAAATTTTTGGCTCGCGAAATGAGCGGTTATTAAAGGGTCATTCTGTAATTGCCCAACAGGCAGGAACGTTCGAGGAGCAAATAAAGAAGCTCGACGATGAGGCTCTGAAGGCAAAAACCGCACAGTTCAAGGAGAGTCTGGCCAAAGGGACACGACCGGAAGATATTCTGCCTGAAGCATTCGCTGTAGTTCGCGAAGCAGCAAGGCGAAATGTCAAAATGCGACATTTCGATGTGCAGATTATTGGAGGCAATGTCCTTTATGAAGGCAAAATAGCTGAAATGGCCACGGGCGAGGGTAAAACATTAGTAGCAACATTGGCGGCATATCTCGTTCACCTGACCGGAAGAAAAGTGCACATAGTTACCGTCAACGATTACCTGGCAAAACGCGATGCGGAGTGGATGGGGCCGGTCTATCAAGCTTTAGGACTGACTGTGGGCGCCATTCAGGCGGATATGGACACCAGCGGTGACGAGCGAAAAAGCCAGTATGGCTGTGACATAACGTACGGGACAAATAACGAATTCGGTTTCGATTATTTGCGTGACAACATGAAAATGTCACTTGAGCAAATGGTTCAGAGCTCGCTGCAGTACGCCATAATCGATGAGGTCGATTCGATTCTGATTGATGAGGCCAGGACGCCTCTGATTATTTCAGGTCCGGCTTTTGATGATGTCACCAGATATAAAAAAGCAGACCAGGTGGCAAGAAAACTCATCGAAAAGCAGGCGCATTACGAACACCTTAAAAGACAGATTGATTCCGCCCAGCGGATAATTGCCAACGCTCAGGGAGAGCTTTCCGAAGCAAAGAGACAGAAGGACAGTGCTCGTATAGAAAAAGCCCAGAAGGTAATCGAGAAGACCCAGGCGGAGCTTAACTCTGCTCAGGCCAGATTAACGGAAGCTACGCAATATTACGAGGTTGAGTACGACAAAAAACAGACGCATCTTACGCATGAAGGAGTAGGGGCGGCACAGGAAATAGCAGGCGTCGGCTCGTTCTTCACCGGCTCAAATATAGAATGGCCCCATCTTTTGGAGCAAAGCCTGCGGGCACACGTGACATTTGAAGGAGAAAAAGATTATGTTGTCATGGAGGGCAAGGTCATCATTGTCGATGAATTTACCGGCAGGCTCATGCACGGCAGGCAGTGGTCCGATGGGCTCCATCAGGCGGTCGAAGCCAAAGAAGGTGTCACCGTAAAGGAAGAAACTCAAACTCTTGCCACCATCACCCTTCAGAACTTCTTCAAGCTCTATGACCAGATAGCCGGTATGACCGGGACCGCGGCCACCGAGGCCGAAGAGTTTATGAAGATATATAAACTCGATGTCGTTGTAATACCTACCAACGAGCCTTGTATCAGGCAGGATCTTGAGGATGTAATTTATAAAGCAATTAAGGAAAAGTTCAACGCAATTGTGGAGGAGATAAACGAAATCAGCTCTGCCGGGCGACCGCTGCTCGTGGGCACAACAAGCGTTGAAAAAAACGAGGCGCTCTCAGCGGCTCTTACGCAGAAATACGGCCTTGAACACGAGCTTCTCAACGCCAAACACCACGAAAGAGAGGCGGCCATCGTGGCCAAAGCAGGCCAGCAGAATAAAGGCCGGGATGGCCGAATGCGAGGCAATATAACCATCGCCACAAACATGGCCGGCAGAGGCACCGATATCGTGCTTGGTCCCGGTGTGGCAGAAATAGGTGGACTGCATGTGCTCGGTACCGAACGACACGAGGCCAGAAGAATCGATAATCAACTCCGAGGCCGAGCTGGCAGACAGGGTGACGCCGGTTCCGGCCAATTTTTCTTGTGCTTCGACGATGACCTGCTGAAAATTTTCGCCCCGGAGTGGACGGTCAAGGCACTTTCGTGGATCGGCTGGGAAGAGGGCCAGCCAATCTATCATAAGCGGATAAGCAAGGGTATCGAAAGAGCACAGAAAAAAGTAGAGGAGCGAAACTTCGAGATACGCAAGAGCCTGCTCGAATACGATGAGGTGATGGACTACCAGCGAAAGATTTTCTACTCACGCCGACGCAAAATTTTGACTGGAAGAGGCCTTAAAAACATCATTGAAGAAATGATTGACAACACTATCACAAAAAGCTGCGAGACCATTTTAAATGAAAGCTACCCCGTTAAATGTATTGTTGAATGGGCCAGAACCAATTTCGGCGTCGATTTGAATCCTTCGGACATCATGAGCAGCGAGCTGGCGGAAATCGAGACATTAATAAAAGAAAAAGCAAAAGACAGCGCAGCCGATGATATATCTCTTTCGATGGGCGAATATTTCGAAGAGGGCGAAGATAAGAGCACCTGTGATGTCACCGGCTTATCCAAGTGGGCGATGAGTGCTTTTCATGTTAGTTTAAGTCCTGCAAAAATAAAAAATCAAACGCCGGAGGAGATTCAGGAGCAGCTGATTTCCGCCGCCTCTGAACAGATCGACAAAAAAGACTGCTCGCAGCTAAACGAGTTCCTTAAAGAAGATTTTGCACTCCGTACGTTTATCGAGTGGGCTCGGGCCAAGTTCGATATAAAGTTGGATGTTGAACAGTTAAAAAACCTAAAGACTCCTCAAATCCGCAAGCTCCTTGCCGAACAAACCGCAGCCAGGTACAAAAAAAGAGAGATTGAATATCCCATTGAATTTGCGATGAGCATGGTCTATGGGCCGCAGGGTCCCAATGTTTACGCATACGAGAAGCTGGCTGAGTGGGCAAATAAAAAATATAACGCAGGCCTTTCCATCGAGCAAATTCAGAATACCAAGCCTCAACTTTTACAAAAACAACTGCTCCAGTTCAGTGAAAACTTCAATGATGGCCAATTGGAGCAAGAGCTGGCTGATAAAATCGCCAGTCTGGATGTCACCGAGTTAATCAAATGGGCGAACGAACGATTCGACACTTCCCTGACCGAGGATGACCTGGTCGAGAAATCCGAGCTTAAGGACAGATTGACCAAGGTGGGACGGGAGTTTCTGCGAAGTGAGCTAAGCGACATGGAAAGGTACGTCCTGCTTCAGGTTTACGATGGCACGTGGAAGGACCATTTATATTCGATGGACCACCTGAAAGAGAGCATTTGGACCCGCTCTTTCGCCGAGAAAGACCCAAAGACCGAATATAAGCGGGAAGGCTTCCGAATGTTCAACGAGATGCTCGAAGCCATCGAGGACCGGGTGACAAATATTATCTTCAGGGTACACCTCGAAGCCGGCGCCAGAGCCAGAAGCGTCTGGAACGTGAGCCAGACGGCCCACGACCAGGTTGGCCAGTTCGCGATGGCCGAGCAGCAGCGAGCCGCCGCCCAGGCCCCGCAGGGCGAGCAGAAGGTAAAACAGATTAAGCTGGACCAGCCGAAGGTCGGAAGAAACGACCCATGTCCCTGCGGCAGCGGGAAAAAGTACAAAAAATGTTGCGGAGCGAACGCGTAAAAAGACAGGAACAAAATAAGTAGTCGCTACATCGGGCCGAAGCGGGATAGTCCGATTCCTGCAGACTGACCCGAATCGGTGGAGGTGTGCGACAAGTCATTCCACTGCACAGCATGTGGGAATGGGCGATTCTGGCGACGACGCGCACAGTTGAACACGGCGCTAGCCATATTCTTCGATCTGGACTGAGCTAACCGAACAGCAAACTGTGCGATCTGTTCCGAGTGTGGGTATATCCACTGGTTTCTGCCCCGTTGAACAAAAAAACACAGCTAATAACCTTGTGAAGCTTACCGGTGCTCTACTTCACGGTACACCGGTAGCTCATCAGTAGCGTTATGCATTGAATTGGACACGATTTATTCGCCGGAGTTTACCCGCCATTTGTCTGGCGGGTGTGGCGGGCTTTCCAGCCAAAAGAAAATGTCATCCCAGACTTGATCCGGGACAGCTTCGTCTTTCTCGGCAAGCTGAGTTTTGCTTAATCTTTTTTGAAAATAAAAAAAAGACATAGAGACAACATTCAGGATTTGAGGATCGTGTATGGAATATTGTATTTGTGTTTTATCCTAATAGTCTTTTTGATTAGTCAAAAAGACTATTGGCTTTATCATCTATGATTAAAATAGAGTTCGGCATTTATGTAGAATTCAAGGTGATAACCGGACGCCTCTGCATTAAAGGTCTATCAAATAATGTAAATCTAAGCTCGCTTCAATACACAGTATCCTAAATACTCTTGCCAATCTCTCTATATTAGCCAAATCTTTTAAATCTATTTAAGTATATATGCAAATACTTAAATAGAATTTTATAAATGTACTGTTAAAAAACCTAAAATATTTGTTTTCGACTTTTCTGTGTAATCACAATTCCATATAGCCGGGGAAATCGTAAACCTGGAAATAGCCATCGAAATGGTGGGCACATTCGACCCTACATCTCTTTAAAAACAATGATTTAAGCAGTCAAGTATATTACCTACAGGTCATGCGGGCTTGGCGCCGCCTGTCCTCTTCCTTCAGGAGTCGTTTGCGGATTCGAATCGAATTAGGACAAATCTCAACAAGCTCGTCCTCCTGAATGTACTCCATCGCCGCCTCAAGACTCATCTTTCCCGCGGTTCTGACCTTGGCTGCACCGTCTTTGGCTGCCGCCCGAATATTGGTAAGCTGCTTACTTTTTACCGCGTTGACAGGTATGTCATTCTCCTTGCAGTGCTCCCCGACCACCTGTCCTTCATATACTTTTTCCCCAGGCTCAACAAAAAAAATACCTCGGTCATACAAAGCATCAAGTGCATAAGCCGTCACCTGTCCTGTAGCGGTCGCAATCATAACACCTGCCTTGCGCTGAGGTATCGCTCCACGCATCGGCTCATATCTTTCAAACGAATGATGCATAATTGCTCTGCCCTGGGTCGCATTCATCATCCTGGCATGAAGGCCGAACAAACCACGTGATGGTATAAAAAAT
>Ga0307435_1001053_pt1 | contig 11768 bp, 12 predicted proteins | sample SalMarWE160470MG_FD_202164 | JGI IMG/M metagenome (GOLD analysis project Ga0307435, IMG submission 202164) | Salt marsh sediment microbial communities from the Plum Island Ecosystem LTER, Massachusetts, United States - WE1604-70 | ecosystem: Environmental > Aquatic > Marine > Intertidal zone >... | reverse complement strand
ACAGATGGGATCACCTCCGCTAGCCAGCACGTGGCTATCCACAAGCCCTGAGCGGGCAACAGGAAGAGCAAGGGGATGAGGCCAACGGAACGCAGGGCGCTGGGCACTTCTTTCACGGCCAGTATGCTGGGCAGAAGCATGACGGGCAGCCAGACGAGCAGGAGAAGGTGGGTTGTTCGCTCCAGTCCATTCCTGCCGCGCAGCAGTTTGATCAGGCTGAGAGCTATACCCAGCAAGAGGAGAATTGACAGCGGCCAACTGAAAACAGGCCTGCCCGGTAGGTTGAAGCGCCAGAGAGGTTCGCCACGCAGGCCGATCATGCCGAAGGCCAGCCGCGCCGCCCGCCAGAAGGTGCCCAGCACGTCGCCCTGGTTCAACTCTGGGTTGAAGAGCGACACCTGGCCGATGCGTACCGAGAAGGCTTGAGGATGGGTCAGGAAGTAGAGGCCCAGCGGGGCGAAGACAACCACCGCGGGGCCAGCGAACACAGCGATTTGGGAGAGCCGCCGCTTGAGCTTGCGCCTATCGAAAATGAGCAGCGATAGGAAGACAAGGAACAAAATCACAGGGAAGACCCTGCTGGCCAAATAGGTGTAGGCTGTCGCGCCACAGAACAGCCCGCTCAAGGCCAGCCAACCGGCGCTCCCTTGCCGCAGCCCTCGCCACAGGCACCACAGGGTCAAGGCTTGCAGGAGGGGTTGGCTGATGGCCCGGAAGCCATATCGGCTCAGGGTGACGTGCCAGTACGAAGTAGCCAGCAGTGCGGCGCTGAAGAGGGCCAGCCAGCGTGAGGCTCTGGCTCCTTGATGGGCGAACATCTCCCTGGCCAGTTGGTAGGTGATCAGCACCGTGAGTACGCCGATCAGAGCCGAAGTCAAGCGCAGGGAGAAGACGGAAGCACCGAGGAGGCGCATGGAGACACCAGCCAGGTAGAAAAAGAGCACTTCCTTGCCGGTGTAGGCTTCGATGAACAGGGGGCGAGCCCCGCCTCTGGCGACGTCGGCGGCCAGGATGGCGTTGGCGGCCTCGTCGTAGTGCAGGCCGGGGGGAATGTCGCCCAGCCCGTAGACCCGCAGGAAAAGCGCGACGAGGAGAATAACCAGCAGTAAAGCGAGGTCTACGTGCTTACGAAAAAAGAGATTGTTCATTAAACGGGCGACTCAAGCCGGCACCTCCACCAGCTTGTCGCTGGCGGCGATTTCGTCGGGAAGCACCAAAAGCTGGCCGGGCGGCACGATGTCTATGCCCACGTAGTGGAAGCAATCCACCACGAAATCAGTGCAGATGTAAGACGGATAAGCCAGGGCCTGTAACCCAAAGCGTTCGCGCAGAAGCCTCCCAAACAGGCGGATGACCCCCCGGATGTTATAGAGCTTGCCGACATTGCCCCGCGCGTAATCAATGATGCTCTGGGTGGTGTTCGCATCGAGCGGCTCCTTGGTTTCCAGGATCACGTAGTCGGTGGTCCTTTCCAGGCCGCTGCTCGGACGATCTTTGATGCGCCATAGCCCAGAATCCATCAGCCACCAGCCGTCCGGCTTCTCGTACCTGATGAAGGCATGGCTAAAACGCAGCCCCAACTTGCGCGCCACCCAGCCAACTGGCCCTGGGGTGAAAATAACGCCGATTTGCAGTCTCATCATTATCCTCCTAGCAAAGCCAGTACCAGCCCACCGGCCATCACGGAAGCGATCTGCCCGGCGGTGTTCGATCCCATAGCGTGCATCAAGAGAAAGTTGGAGAAATCCTCATCGTGTCCCACCTTTTGCACCACCCGGGCCGACATGGGGAAAGCGGAAATCCCAGAGGCACCGATCAAGGGGTTGATTCTCCTGCCGGATAGGACGCACATAATCTTGCCCAATAGCAAGCCGGCGGCGGTGTCCAGGCTGAAGGCCAATAGCCCCATGACCACGATCATGATCGTTCTCACATTGAGGAAGCTCCCTGCCGTCATCGTCGAGCCGATGGTGATCCCCAGCAAGATGGTGACGATGTTTACCAATTCGTTCTGGGCTCCCTTGGACAGCCTGTCCACGACCCCACTCTCCCGCATCAAGTTGCCAAACATCAGCATCCCGATGAGGGGCGTAGACATGGGCACCAACAACCCACAGATCAGGGTGGTGACGACGGGGAAGAGGATGCGGGTGAGCCTGGAGACGGGCCGAGAGGTATAGGGCATCCTGATGAGCCTCTCCTCCCTGGTGGTGAGAAGCTTCATGATGGGCGGCTGGATGATGGGCACCAACGACATGTAGGAATAGGCAGCCACCGCAATGGGGCCTAAAAGCTGCGGGGCGAGCCTTGATGATACATAGATAGAGGTAGGCCCATCGGCCGAACCGATGATGCCGATGGAGGCCGCCTCTTTGATGTCGAAGCCCATAAGCGTAGCTGCCAACAGAGTGCCGAAGATACCGAACTGCGCCGCTGCTCCCAGGAGAACGGTGATGGGGTTTTCGAGGAGCGGCCCGAAATCGGTCATGGCTCCGATGCCGATGAAGATCAGCAGGGGGAAGAGCTCGTTGGCGATGCCCAGTTTATAAAGCACTGCGAACAGCCCGCCTTCTTCGAGCATGCCGGTGGTCGGAATGTTGGCCAGGATCGCCCCCAGGCCGATGGGCAGCAGCAGGGTCGGCTCGTACTCTTTGGCGATGGCCAGATAGATGAGGAGGCCCCCCACGATCATCATGACCACGTTGCCCAGGGTTAGATTTATGAAACCACTTGGAAGCCGAAGCAACTCCGTCCAGTCCATGTAGCTTACCTCATCCTATGACCAACAAAACGTCGCCGTAGAGAACGTCCTGCCCCTCGGCTACCCTAACCTCTTTAACGACGCCCCCGGCAGGGGCCATGATCTCGTTCTCCATCTTCATGGCCTCAAGGGTGCAGAGTACCTCTTTGTGTTGGACCCGGTCACCCACGCCCACGTTAACAGCTAGAATCTTGCCGGGCATGGGAGCTATCACTCCCCCTGCCGAAACGGCTGGCTTACTCGTCTCCGGTGCGGGCTCCGGAGCCAAGGTCGCAGGCTCTTCTCTCACTTCTTCTACTGCTTTGGTATCTGGGACCTCAGCGCCTAATTCCACTTGATAGAGCTCTCCGTCAACCAGCACCGGTATAGGCGACGCGTCCAGGTCTTTTATCTCTATCTCATGCCAGTTGCCGTTGACGCTTAGCTTGAATTTCTTCACCTTTGATGCCCCCTCACCTCTCTTGAGCTCGTCAATTGCTTGTATCTCCCCCAAATCTTCCAGGCACTCGCCCCCCGCTCTGTAGTTGGATATTGGATATTGGATATTGGAGATTTGGGCTTTGAGTTTTGAGCGATAGCGACCGCGATGGCAGCCACCAATTCCTTTTCGCTTTTCGATGGTGATGCCTCTGGTCGAACTGGAACCTCTGCGAGCTCCCTGGGCCTGAACAGCTTTTCTAGCGCCATCGCTGCCAGCATGAGGATCAGCAAAGCTGCAAACAGGATTGCCATCCCCAAAATTGTGATGTATACGCCTTGCATTATCGCGGTCATCTGCTTTCTCCCCTCGATAGAGATTAGATATTGGGTATTCCAATATCTAATCTCCAATATTCAACTTCCAGTTCTACAACGGTATGTTCCCGTGCTTCTTCGGCGGAATCGTATCCCGCTTGTTCTGCAGCATCTCCAGGGCCTTGATGACACAGGGGCGGGTCTCGCGGGGCTCGATGACATCGTCAATGTAGCCCTTGGAAGCAGCCACGTAGGGATTGGCGAACTTGTCCCTGTAATCGTCCAGCAGCTCCGCCCGCCTGGCCTCTGGATCATCGGCCGCTTCGATCTCTTGGCGGGCAATGATGTTCACCGCACCATCAGGCCCCATCACCGCGATCTCGGCGCCGGGCCAGGCGTAGTTGATGTCCCCGCGCAGATGCTTGGAGCTCATCACGATGTAGGCTCCGCCGTAGGCCTTGCGGGTGATGACGGCCACCTTGGGCACGGTGGCCTCGGCGTAGGCGTAGAGCATCTTGGCCCCGTGGCGGATGATGCCCCCGTGCTCCTGGGCTACGCCCGGCATGAAGCCGGGGGTGTCACAAAAAGTGACCAGCGGGACGTTGAAGCAATCGCAGAAGCGGATGAAGCGCGCTCCCTTGTCAGCGGCGTTGATGTCAATCACGCCGGCCAGCATCTTGGGCTGCTGGGCGACGATGCCCACGGGCCACCCGTCCATGCGAGCGAAGCCGACGATGAGGTTGGTGGCGTAGTGCTGGTGTACTTCCATGAAGTCGCCGTTGTCCACCACGCGCAAGATGATGTCCTTCATGTCGTAGGGCTTGCTGGGATCGTCGGGCACGAGGGTATCCAGTTTCTCGTCCACTCCCCGTTCCCCCCAACTTTGGGGGGGCAGGGGGGCGTCGGTGGGCTGCAGTCGGGGCGGATCCTCCATGTTGTTCGGCGGCAGGAAAGAGAGCAGCCGCCGCACCAGGGCCAGCGTTTGCGGCTCGTCGGCAGCCATGAAGTGAGCCACCCCGCTCTGGACGCTGTGGGCGGTGGCTCCGCCCAGGGCTTCCTGGGTCACCTCCTCGCCGGTCACCGCCCGGATGACTTGCGGCCCGGTGATGAACATGTGGCTGGTCTCCTGCACCATGAAGATGAAATCCGTAATGGCCGGAGAATAGACCGCGCCACCGGCACACGGCCCCATGATGACCGAAATCTGCGGGATCACGCCCGACGCCAGGGTGTTGCGGGTGAAGATCTCGCCGTAGGCCCACAGGGAATCCACCCCCTCCTGGATGCGCGCCCCACCAGAATCGTTGATCCCGACGAGGGGCGCGCCGTTTTGCATGGCCAGGTCCATCACCTTGCAGATCTTCTCACCGTGCACCTTGCTCACCGAGCCGCCGAACACCGTGAAATCCTGGGCGAAGACGTAGACCAGCCGCCCGTCAATAGTCCCCCAGCCCGTGACCACGCTGTCTCCCAGCGGCCGCGTCTTCCCCATCCCGAAGTCGGTGCAGCGATGGGTGACGAACGTGTCGATCTCCTGAAAGCTGCCCTCGTCCAGGAGCAAGCTGAGCCTTTCCCGGGCGGTGAGCTTGCCCTTGGCGTGTTGGCGATCAATGCGCTTTTGGCCGCCGCCCAGCCTGGCTTCCCCTCTGAGTTCTCTCAGCTTCTCGATCTTAGGATCATCGGTCATGAAACCTCCCCATACTATCTCAAGCGATTGGTGTCGTCGGCACAACCGAAACGTGGCTGTTCTGTATCTTTTGCTCCAGGCTGACCTTCATGTCGTTGATAACGCGCTGCACCTCGGCCATTTTTCGGTTGCCGTCAAATTCCAAGAAGAGCTCGACGTACACGTCGCCTCCCGATTTCCTGGATCGTACGCCGTGAAACCGCTCGTACTCGTCAAAGTAGGCAGCTAATTCCTGGAGAATGATGAACTGAAGAGCTTCCTCCAGCGTCCGATCCATCAGGTCATATACCGAGGCAGAGGCGACACCGTACGCGGAAGAGAGCAAGAAACCGGCCACAATGAGCGACCCCACCGGGTCTATGTAAAAAGACCAGGGGTAGCGGCGCAAAAGCGCGCTGAGCCCCAGGATCGAAATGACGGAGATGTTGTTGATGGCCTTCGTTCGAAACAGCCGCCACTGGGACTCCATGATGGGCGAGGGATCTTTACGGGCGAGGCGATGGTTCTTTAGCCATAACCATACGTTGAGGACAAAGGCTATGGAAGTGGTCAAGAGCCCCAGCCACACCTGGCCGACAGGGGCCGGATGTCGGAGGCGATCAATGACTCCGTACAAAATAACGGTAAACGCAATGATCATGGCCCCCGCGACAGTCAGGGACGACAGGTTCTCCAGTTTTCCATAGCCATACTGATAGACGCCCGTCTTCCCTTGGGCGACCCTTCGCAAACTGAGCCAGGCCAAGAAGTTGGCGAACGTCTCGCAGGCGGTCTTGAAGAAGTCTGCCAGGATGGTGGTTGAATGGCCGATGACCACAGAGACGACAGCGGGGAAAAGGCCGATAAGCCCCAGCAGCCAGCCGGTACGAACGGAGCGTTCTTTTTCCTGGGCAATGCCTGTTTTGCTTGACTGCGATTCAGCCACCATCGTTCTCCTCCCCTGCTCCGCATTGCTGTGAGTATTGCCCTTGCCAACCCGTCGTCAATCCGTTTTTCGGACAAGAATCTGGATGTCGCCGACCCGGTCGGGATGCCTGGCCTGGACGTTGCTGTAAAAGTCACGAATGATCTCCATGTCGGCCTGAATGTCCCCGGACGGCGTGATGGCTGGGCCGATTCCCGCAGCTCTGCGCTTGTAATCAATGAAGCCAAACACAATGGGCACCTGGGCCCCTTGAGCGATGTAGTAAAAACCCGTCTTCCAGCGCGTCGCTTTCTCGCGTGTCCCCTCAGGAGCAATCGCCACCACCAACTTCTCGCGGCTGCGAAAGGCTTGAATGACCTGTTCCACCGCGCGATGCCGAGCTCCCCGGTCGATGGGTATGCCTCCAATCCACTTGAAAAATGCGCCCCCAGGTCCGCGAAATGCTTCCTTCTTGCCCAGCCACGAGAGCTTGGCCTTGAAGAAGCCATGGGATACGATGGACCAGAAAGTCATCCCAAGGATGAGGTCCCAATTCGACGTGTGGGTTAAAATGACGACATATTTTGGAATGTCCGGCAACTTCCCTTCGGCGCGCCATCCGGAGATTCTGAACAGGAATTTGGCGAGCCAGTACAGCAGTTCACTGACCAGGGGTGCTTTTGACAAAGGCTCATCCATTTTGCTTTACCGAAAAGCTCTCTATCGCTGCCAGAATCTCTTTCTTTTTTCGCTCTACGGCCTTTTGGCCTGCTTCCAGGATGACTGGGACTTGATCCATGTCCCACATCTGAATGACCTGGCCAAAGTGCACGTTAACTATAACGATTTCGTGATGGTGTAGATCAATCGCCAGGGCCATTTCGCGGCGTTCGTGCGCAGTCTGGGTACGGCTGATGAGATTGCTGAAGTACTCAAAAAAACCGCCTGGCTCCGCAGCGATCTGGGTGGTGGTAACGAAGACGATAATGACATCCATATTGTGATTGACCGCTTCCATTACAGGCACCGAAGAGGTGTAGGCGCCGTCAACGAGCCATCGGCCCTCGATGCAGACGGGCGGCAACAATGGAAATAGTGCGGTAGTCGCACAAACCGCGTCGGCGACCGGCCCACGACTCAGCACAACCCCCTCGCCTGTCAAGATGTCGGTCGTTTGCAACAAGGTGGTCGGGTACAGGTCTTCCAGCTTGAGATCCTTGAAAACTTGCTGGTAAGCTCGCCGCATGCGATCAGCTTTCAGAATACCTGCTCCCTTGTCGAAACGACCGAACGGCAGATTGGCGAGTCCTAACAGGGTTCGATAATCAACACTCGAAAAGGCCTCCCGGTCCAGGAATTCGGTAATCAAATCTCGCATTTGGGCCGGGGTAAACCCTGCGCCCCGTGCGGCGGCGGCAAGCCCCCCGCCGCTGCAGCCGACCAGTAAATCAACGACGATTTCCATTTCGTCCAGGAATCCAAAAAGAGCGATGGCTGAGAAGGGCTTTATACCTCCGCTGCCCAGCACAACCCCGACTTTTGGCCTTCTTTCAACAGAAGACATGACGCCCTCCTATCCGTGAGATTATAAGGGGAGTGCAGACGCGAGTTTGCTTATGGTGCGGACTCGCGTCCGCACTCCTGCTTTAGAATAAACTTGTCTCCGTGTTCTCCTCAGTCGCCAAAGCTGGCCACGGCCTCTTCGACGGTGGGGAAGATCTGAAATATGCTGCTGAAGCCGCTCATCTCCAGAACCTGGCGCACGCTGTCCTGCGCGGCTGCTAGGCGGAAGTCGCCCCCTTTGTGGCGTGCCTCTTTCAGGGTGGCCAGGAGTGCGCGCAGGCCGGCACTGCTCATGTAACCCACCTGGCTCAGGTCGGCGACCAGTTGATCCCCCCCTTCCCCCAATTGATTGCCGAGGAAAGCGGCGACTTCCTTGGCGGTGAGCGCATCAATGTCGCCACTGGGGATGGCGATGGTAACTTTGTCTTGCTGTTCTACTTTTATTTCCATTTAGATTCCCTCCCAGGCTGGATCAGCCTAGCGATTTGATAAGAGTCTGGCAGGCCAAGATTAGCCCCGCCTCGTCTGAGCATATTATACCACGATGCTTGCTTTCAGTCTAACAACTTGGCTAAATCCTTTTCATTCCTCTTCCTCTCCCGCCCTTTCTCTCATCTCCTTGGCGTGCTCTCGCAGGTGCTGGAAGTATTCGGTCTCGGTGATCTCTGCCACCTGTCTGGCCTTCTTCACTTCGTCAATCTCGATGCGGAGTTGCTGCACCTCCTGCTTGAGCTGCTGTTCTCGGGTGTAGACTTCGCGGGCCATCCGCTGGAAGACGCGCGCCAACTGCCCCAATTCGTCTGGACGCTGCGCGATGACAGTCAAGCTTTCGACCCCAAAGGTCCCGGCTTCGATGTCCGCCGCGGCCGCCGTGAGTTGGGCGACCGGTTGGGTTACCCGGCGAGCCAAGATGAGCGACACCAGCAACCCAACGCTGAGCACCACCACTGCCACTACCGCCGTCAGTTGCAGTTGTTGTCTCAAAGCCTCCTCCACACGTTCTACAGGAATGGCCACCAGTGTCCCACTGGTCACATTTCCCTCAGCATCGGCGATGGGAGCGACGACCTTGAGAAACCGGCCGTCATAGTAGGTCTTGATCTGTTCCTCATCCATCGCCGTCTGGAAGGCGTCCCGGTCTATCGCCTTCAACTCCGAACCTTGCTCCCAATCGGGGACCGCGTCGAACGTCTCTACGTCCAGCGCGCGGTCCACAATCCAAATCGCGCTCACGTTCTCGCTCAGCAAGCGGTCTATGAATTGGGCCAGCCAGACGCCTCGTTCTATCCGCCGGGCCGCGAAGTCCTGCAAGGCCGCGTACCCGGTGACCTCGGTCAGTTGGGCTTCGAGTTGTTCCTTGCTCGTACCGGTCGCTTGCGCCAGTGTGGGGAGAAGAGTCCTCAGGTAGATTTCCGCGCCTTGCTGTTGGGCCAGGATCTCTTCCAGCTCCTGCCCAATCTCCCTGGCAAGACCGACGGCCCGGGCAAACTCTTCGATGATGACCCGGCTATCCGTCTCGGCCTGGGCCAGGATGGATTGGCGCGCCGAGACAGCGATCACCCCCGCCGTCACCAGAACCGTGACGACCAGCAGCGATGTTACCAGCAACAGAGTTTGTTTGAGCAGAGTCATCTGTGTTTCCTCCTATCTGCTATCGCGCAAGATCTGGTGGGCGATCACCATGCGCTGCACCTCGCTGGTGCCCTCGTAGATGCGGGTGACCCGCGCATCGCGGTAGTAGCGCTCCACGGGGTAGTCCTTGACGTAGCCATAGCCGCCGTGGATCTGGATCGCCAGGTCGGTCACCCAACTGGCCGTCTCCGAGGCATAGAGCTTGGCCATGGCTGCTTCTTTGCTATAGCGCGCCCCGGTTTCCTTTGCTCTGTCCTTCGCCAGGGCGGCGTTGTAGATCAAGAGTCGCGACGCCTCGATGCGAGTGGCCATGTCGGCCAGCATCCACTGGATGCCCTGGAACTTGGCGATGGGCTGGCCAAACTGCTCGCGGGCTTTGGCGTACTCCAGCGCTGCTTCGTAGGCCGCTTCGGCGATGCCCAGTGCCTGCGCGGCAACGCTGATGCGTCCAGCGTCAAGATCGGTCATGGCGATCTTGAAGCCCTGGCCCTCCTCTCCCAGCCGGTTGGCCACAGGCACCCGACAATCCTCAAACACTAACTCAGAGGTGTCCGCGGCGCGAATGCCCAACTTATTCTCCTCCTTGCCCACCGAGAACCCAGGCGTGCCCTTTTCGACCAGAAGCGCGGTGGTGCCCCGGTAGCCCTGACTCTTGTCCGTCACGCCAAAGAGAAGAACGACATCGGCGAAACCACCGCTGGTGATGAAGTTTTTGGTGCCGTTGACGATATACTCATCGCCATCCAACACCATGGTCGTTTTTTGGGCTGCCGCGTCGCTGCCGGCCTCAGGCTCGGTCAGGGCAAAGGCACCAATGAACTTGCCCTCGGCCAGCGGCACCAGAAATCTCTGCTTTTGATCCTCTGTCCCGAACTCCTCGATCCCGTGGCAGACCAGGGAGTTCTGCACGCCCATCACTATCGCTGTGGCCGCGCAGGCTTTAGAGAGCTCCTCGGTGGCTATGCAGTAGCTAATCGTGTCCATGCCGGCGCCGCCGTACTCCTCAGACACAGTCAGGCCCAGCAGCCCCAGCTCCCCCATCTTCTTGATGTTCTCGAAGGGCACCTCGGCCCTCTCGTCCATCTCTGCCGCGATGGGAGCCACCTCCTTCTCGGCGAACTGCCGGACCATCTTGCGGATCATTTTGTGCTCTTCGGCAAGTTCCAGATCCATCGCAAACCTCCTCGTTTGTAGATTTATGGTCGGCATATTATACTACAGCCTTGGATAAATGGGAAGAGCGGTGCCACCGGCAACCAAAACCCCCGCTCCTCGACTTGAGAAGCGGGGGTTTCATCGTCTGCCTCGCTTATTCACCTGACATAAGGATTCACGGTAGTGTCCCTGGTCAATTTAGATAAACTATGGTATCTATTAGCTATAGACCACCGTGAGGGAGGTGAATCATGAAGCTGATAGGATGGCTACTGATGGCTTCCCTCTGCGCCGGCCTCAGCGTTACCTGGCCTCTGCAGGTGGCTCGGAACCTTGTCCCCAATTCGTGACGGTCGCTTACCCGATGTTGTCAAGTTTAGCAAAAACTGGTATAATTTAGTAGATCCACTGTGAGAATACCTGCTGCGAGTAGTGGGAGAAGGGACGATGAACAATCGCCAGGTAGCCGATATACTCTATGACATCGCTGACCTGCTGGAGATAAAGGGCGAGATCATCTACAAGTCCGTGGCATACCGGCGGGCAGCAGATAACATCCTCAGCCTGGGCCGAGACATCAATGACGTCTGGCAGGATGGCGAACTCAGAGAAATACCCGGCGTCGGTGAGGCTCTGGCTAAGAAGCTCGATGAGCTGTTGCGCACGGGGCGTCTGGGATATTACGAGAGACTGAGAGAGGAGATTCCGCCAGGGGTAGTGGACATGTTGGCCATTCCCAATGTAGGCCCCAAGAAGGCCAGGCTGCTCTACGAGAGGTTGGGGTTGACGAGCGTGGCCGACTTGGAACGAGCAGCCCAGGAGGGCAAGCTCAGGGATCTGCCGGGATTGGGCGCCAAGTCGGAGGCCAATATCCTGGCCGGCATCGAGGCCCTCCGCCGACGCAGCGATCGCATCCCCCTGGGCACTGATTAGAAAGCGTCATTGCGAGGAGCGGTTTTTGCGACGAAGCAATCCCCCGCATACATCGGAGGAGATTGCTTCGCACAAACCGCTCGCAATGACACAGGTGTAGGTTATTATCATCTCTGAATACGGCTCTTGAATAGGCAATTGGTATTAGCTCGGTCAGTCTTCCTACGATGTGCTGATGGAGGACAAGTAATAAACAGAGAAAGGAGCATCAAAATGTCTGACTTCGACACCCAAGACGATTATTACGAAGAGGAGGTTCCGCGGCGGACACAGGCGAAGGGTCGGCGCGGGTTGCCCCTGTGGCCTCTGGCGGTCATTCTGCTGTTGATATTGACCGTGTTAATCACTCTTTGGAACCCCTTCGCGCCGCCAACCCAACCGACTATGGAGATCATACC